>Ga0207711_10004898_pt1 | contig 11365 bp, 7 predicted proteins | sample KBSS34metaG_FD_184401 | JGI IMG/M metagenome (GOLD analysis project Ga0207711, IMG submission 184401) | Switchgrass rhizosphere microbial communities from Kellogg Biological Station, Michigan, USA - KBS S3-4 metaG (SPAdes) (version 2) | ecosystem: Host-associated > Plants > Roots > Rhizosphere >...
TCCCGAACCGCCGGCGGGCTTCCTCCAGGTCGGCATCGCAGCAGGCCTCTACGGCCAGGGTCGGAACGGTGGAAACGCCACGATCAGCAAGTTCTGCGAGATAGGCCTTGTCGCCGTTCCAGCGCAGTAGCGCCGGCGGATTAATCATCGGCCAATTTTCCGCCTCCGCTCGATCGAGAAGCGCGAGCCAGCGCCGATAGTCGAGGTGATAGCCCCACGCGACCAGCGGAAGCACCAGGTCATAGGCCGTTACGTCGCCGACTTCCGTCCACGCAATCGGATCGACGGTGCAGCCGGCCTTCTCAAGTACTTCGGCTTCGACATCGAAGGTCCAGTCCCACGGCTCCGGATAGTCCGGCGCAGGGACCATGACGGCAACCCGCATGTCAGCGAGCCAGCAAAATGCGCGCCTGACCCGCGATCTGCGCGAGCATGGGCGCGCTCACATGCGCCTCCGCCCGGGCGCGAGAGATGAGCTGGCGGAACTGATCGATGCGGCTCTGATTCTGCTCGATCCACTGCCCGACGCCATTGTCGACGTCGCCACGACAGTGCGAGAGGAACTCGATCCGAAGCTGCTCGAAATCGCGCGCGAGACCCGCGGTAAGCAAGCGTTCCCAGTGATCGGACGGGACGAAGCGGGCCACCTGCTGTTGCGCCCAATCCAGGCCGAGCGCCTCGCCGAGCAGCGTATAGGCCTTGGTTGCCTCCAGCTCATCGAGGCGCTTGCGCGCCGATAGCGCGGCCACGCCAAACACTCCGTCCAGCTCGTAGAGGCGAACCAGGAGGCGAACGATGTCGTCGCTTGCGCCGAGCGCGACCAGTCGGTCGCGTCGGGCAGCGGCCTCATTGCGTACTTCCGAGCGGATGAGCTTCGCTGCGGCCGCCGAGATTTTGCGAACGCCAGGTTCGAGCAGGGCGCAGAGCTTCTCGACCGTGGTTTCCCCTCCGCCGGCACGCAGGACGTCCGCCAGATGTGAGCGGACGCTCGTCGCTGCGATTGAAAAGAGCTCCAGCCGGACCGTTTCGGGAAGATTGTCTCCCTCGATCTCGTTCCACAGCTTGTCGAGGTCCAGGAGGCGCTCGGCGACCAGGAATGCCGCGATCACCTGCTGCAGCGACGCCCCCTCTTCTTCGATGAGGTCGAAGGCGACGCCAGGGCCAAGGCGATTGACCAGGCGATTGGCGACCTTGGTCGCGATGATCTCGTTGCGCAGCCGATGCGCGCGGATCGCCTCGGCATGAACCTTGCGCATCGCTTTGGGGAACGCTTCGAACAGCTGCGGTCCGACGAGACCGTCCTCGGCGAGCTGAAGCTCTTCCGCCGCATCCTGGAGGACAAGCTTCGAGATCGACAGCACGACGGACAATTCGGGCCTGGTGAGCCCGCGATTCTCCTGGCCGCGCCGAAGCAACTCCTCGCTGGTTCCGAGCCCTTCGACCTTGCGGTCCAGCCGGCCCGACGCCTCGAGCAATTCGATCGTCCGCACCTGGCCTGGGAGCGCCTGCGCTCCGCCCGCCTCGGCAATCGAAAGCGCGAGCGTTTGAAGGCGATTGTCCTCGAGCACGATCTCGGAGACATCGTCGGTCATCTTCGCAAGAAGCGAGTTGCGCTTTTCGAACTCGAGCCGACCTTCGCGCATCTCGCGATTGAGCGGAATCTTGATGTTCACTTCATTGTCGGAGCAATCAACGCCGGCGCTGTTGTCGATGAAGTCCGTATTGATGCGCCCGCCCTGCTCGGCGAACTCGATCCGGCCCGCTTGCGTGATGCCGAGGTTTGCGCCTTCGCCGATGACCTTGGCCCGAAGCTCGCTCGCGCTGGCGCGGAGGGCGTCGTTGGAGGGGTCACCGACATCGGCCTGGCTCTGGTTCGAAGCCTTGATGTAAGTGCCGATGCCGCCGAACCACAGGAGGTCCACGGGACTCTTGAGGATTGCGTTGATCAGGCTCGCCGGGTCGAGCGCCTTGGCGTCGACTCCGAGCGCCTCGCGCGCCTCCGCGCTCAGCGGGATCGACTTTTCCGTTCGCGGCCATACGCCGCCGCCCTTGCTGATCAGCTTCTTGTCGTAATCGTCCCAGCTCGACCGCGGGAGTTCGAACAAGCGCTTGCGCTCGTTCCAGCTTTCACCCGGATCGGGGTTGGGATCGATGAAGATATGGCGGTGGTCGAAGGCGGCGAGAAGCCGGATCGACTTCGAAAGCAGCATGCCGTTGCCGAACACATCGCCCGACATGTCGCCGCAGCCAGCCGCAGTGACATCGTCAGTTTGAACGTCGATGCCCATTTCCAGGAAGTGGCGCTGAACCGAAATCCAGGCGCCCTTGGCAGTGATGCCCATGGCCTTGTGATCGTAGCCGTTCGAGCCGCCGCTCGCGAAGGCGTCGCCAAGCCAGAAATTGCGCGAGAGCGCGATCTCGTTGGCGATGTCGGAGAAGGTCGCCGTCCCTTTGTCCGCAGCAACGACGAAATAGGGATCTTCGCCGTCGTGGATGACGACCTGCTCCGGATGGACGACCTTGTCGTTGACGAGATTGTCCGTCACCGAAAGCAGCGAGCGAATGAAAATCCGGTAGGCCTCGGTGCCCTCCTCGAGCCAGCCATCGCGGGTCGAAGGAAGCTGCTTGGGATAGAAGCCGCCTTTCGCCCCGGTCGGAACGATGACCGCGTTCTTGACGAGCTGCGCCTTCATCAAGCCCAGGATCTCCGTGCGGAAATCGTCGCGCCGGTCCGACCAACGGAGGCCGCCGCGAGCCACAGGTCCGCCGCGTAGGTGGATGCCCTCGACGCGTGGGGAATAGACCCAGATCTCGCGCCACGGCACGGGCGCCGGAAGACCTGGAACGAGCGACGAGTTGATCTTGAAGGCGAGCGCCTCGTCAGCCGCCGGAGCGAAGGCGTTGGTCCGGACAATCGCATCCACCAATGCCCGCCAGCGGCGGAGGATTCGGTCGTCGTCGATCGACCGGATCCTCGCGAGCGAGCGGTCGAGCTGTTCTCGATATTCTGCTACCCGTTCGTCACGCTTCGTGGTGGCGGGGTCGTGAGCCGCAACGAACATGCCGATCAGGGCGCGGGTCGCGTTGGGAGCCCGGCGAAGCGCATCGACGACAGTGACCAGGCCGAAGCTGCTGCCGGTCTGGCGAAGGTAACGGAACCACGCCCGCAGCCACACGACGGGCTGCATGTCGAGGCCGGCGTAGAGCACCAGTTGGTTGAACTCGTCGTCTTCCGCCGAACCGCAAAGGACATTGGCGATGGCGCGTTCGATCTCGGCGGTGCGCGAGAGGATTTGCTCCATTTCCGCCTCGGCGCTCACCTCCACGCGGAAATCGTGGATGTAGCCGTTGCCACTGGACAGGGCGGTTGGGAATTCCTCGAGAACCCGGAAGCCGAAATTCTCCAGGACGGGGACCACATCGGACAACGGGATGAGCCCACCGCGCCGATAGGTCTTGAGCCGCAGATTCCTGGCCGCGTCATGATCGAGCCGCGAAATTCGCACTCCCCGGTCATTCTCGTCCGTCAGGTCGCTGAGGCGGAGGATGTCCGCGGCGCCTTCTTCGGGCGCAGTGCGGGCGCGATAGCCGTCAGGGAAGCTGTTAATGTAGGTGAGTGCGAGCCTCGTCGCGCGGGCGACGCCAGCCGAGTCGATCAGTTCGGCTTCTACTGCCGGGGCCCAGCCACGGACCATCTCGACGATCGCGGCGTCCAGCCCGACGGAATCCGGCGGCGGAGCGCTCTCGTCGATATATTGAGTGTAGCGGATCAGCGCGAGATCGCCGTCGCCAAGCTCGACGGACCAGCTGGTGATCTCCCGGCCGACCTCGTTTTCCAGCAGCATGGCAATGGCCGTCCGGCGTGCGGTCGTGAGCTCTTCGCGCGGAAGCCAGACGAAGGTGAACAGCTGTCCCTTGAGGATCGAGCGGACCTGCAGAAGCGCTGGCCGCGGACGGTCCGCTAGCGACATGGCGACCATGACGAGGTCACGCAGTTCCTCATAGGAAATCGCAATGACGAGATCGCGCGGAAGCGACGCCACGGCATGGCGAAGCGCCTTGCCCGAATGGCCCTTGGGATCGAAGCCGAAGTCCTTGTCGAGCTGCTTCAGGCGTGCGCGAAGGACAGGAACGCTCTCTGGCGGGACGCGTAGCGCCTCGCTGGTCCAGAGACCGGCGTGAACACCGATTCCCGTGACCGTTTCGCCGGCCTTCAGCGGAACGACCACCAAGTCGAGCGGCACCCGGCGATGCACCGTCGCCTGGCGCTCGGCCTTGGCCATCAGCGGAACTTCGCCGCCCTTTTCGAAATAGCGCATCGCGCCGAAGGCACCGCCTTCGTCGGTCGGGGCGCCGGGGATGCTGAAGATCCCGAGCGAGCAGGACGGCACCTCGTAGGGTTTCTCGACATGGTAGCCGAGCAGCGTCATCGCCCCGTCGGCGAACCAATTGAGCAAAGCCGCGCCTTCGGAATCTTCGATCGCCGATGCGTCTTCACGCATCTGGCGCTGAAGCGACTCCCAGTCGCGCACGGCCAGGCGGACGTCGTCCAGGACACGCCGAAGATCGGCAGCAAGCTCCTGCCGGCCGCGGGCGTCGGCACGGTCAAGCTCGAGATACATGAGGGATTCGCGCCGACTCTTGTCCCCGCAAAGCGCCTCCACCGACTGAAGCTCGCCATTCGCATTGCGATTCACGCAAACCACCGGGTGAAGCAGGCGGTGGATCGTCAGCTGCTTTGCCGCGACTGCATTGGCGACCGAGTCGACAAGGAACGGCATGTCGTCGTTGACGATTGCAATGCGCATTCGGCGATTGCCAGCTTCACCACCGGTGGATTCAATCGAGATTGCGAGGTCGCCGCGTTTGCGGGTGGCGGCGACCTGGCTCAGGAATTCGGCGGCGTCACGCTCGGCGTCGCGGCTCAGGCCCTGGGTTTCACCTGGCAATGCGTTTCCGGTTAGCGCCTTGCGGATTGACTCGACCAAAGGCGGGTCCAGGCGCGTGTGGGCCGTCATGAAAATTCGTGCTCCGGGGGCTGATTAGGGTCGGCCGGGCCTATAAACCCGCGCTCACGGAGCGGACAACCCTCAGCAGTTAGAGTGTGCGGCGGATTGCGCGTTCGACGAGTGCCTCGTCATCAACAATGGCGACTGGCTCGTGCGTGCCGTCGGCACCGCGACGGGTGACCACGACTGCAAATTCCTCTCCGGCCGGGACCTCGGCAAGAGAGATCGTGGGTGCCGCGCGGAGCTTTGCCCTCGCGACCTCGCCCTTGGTGTCGGCTTTGGATTCCGGCCGACGCGCTTGGCGCTCGGCAGCGACCAGCGCCTTGAGGCCGCCTGGCTGCTTTTCGATGAAGTCCTGGAAATCGCCGGGCGCGATTTCCTGGCGCTGTGCGAAGGATAGTGCCGCTGCGAATTCGGTGAGGCGCGCCTTGTCGTAATCGATTCCGAACACGAGCTTCACGATCGGGGTCATTGGAGCGCGGGCCTGCGCCTTCACGCCCGACTCCTCGAGCAACTCGGCATATTCGGCAGGATTTTCCTGCGCGGCGACGGCAAAATCATAGGCGAGCGAGAGCGCCTTGTAGAGCGCGCTACGAGTGCGCCCCTCCCCCGCCTTGACCGACTCGGCGGTTTCACGCGCGGCCCAGAGGCGGTCGGCAAGACCGGCATTTTCGTCCAGCGCGAACTCGGGAAGACCTTCTTCGTCGTGAAGCGGTCCATCCGCCCACGAGAAGTGGGCGGGAGCGCCCGCCGCAGTCACCGACTGCGGTTCGATGCCCGCTGGATCGAGATGCTCAATTTCAACCGGCTCGTCGAAGGACGCGGAATCGATCTCGGTGACGATTGCAACGGGCTCCTGGTCGATCGCCGGCTGGGCGACATGTTCGTCGATCGGAGGGAGAGGCTCGGCGAGCTCCGTCAGCTCAAGCAGTTCCTCTTCTTCGGCAACTACGGGTTCCGTCAGTTCTAGCGGTTCTTCCTCTCCGACAATTTCCGGCTCGAAGTGCTCTTCCTCTTCGTCACCTGTCGCCAGTTCGATCGGCTCTTCTTCTTCAGACACAGCGGGAGCCGGGTCGGATTCAAAGTCTGCATCTGCCAGGCCCGCAAGCTCGATTCCGTCGAACTCGTCTTCGTTAGGAACCGCGCGCAATGACGCCGACACCGGATCAGCATCGACATGCTTCCAGTTGATGACACCGTAGATGAAGTCGATCGCATCCCCATCGGACGAAAAGGGCATGAGAATCCCGCGATAGCAGATCGTCTTGCCATACGGGTTTTCGAACTCGGCCTCGAACCCAACGGGCGCGCGGTTCGCGATAATCTGCATGTAATGGTCGGTCAGGCGCGAAAGGAGCGAGCGGCTCGGAACGTCGGAGATGGTCCGCATCCCATCCTCGAGCGCGCACTCTTCGCGAATTGCCGTACCTACATAAGGAATGGCGGGATTGTCGCGGCCGCAGGTGAAGTCGAGGAGAACGCTGTTTTCGGCGAAATCGGAAACTTCGCCGGGTTCCAGGTCCTCAATTGACGGGAAATCCCGGTCCGACAGGAGCGAAACCCAATAATTGTACGCGCGGACGTGCATTCTCCGCTCGTCGGTGCCGATCTCCATTGCCACGGCATTGGCCGACGGCACCTCCTCGGGCGTCGACTGGCCGAAGTCGCTCAGATGCTCGCGGTAACTGTCCATTTCTACGCTGGGCCCCACCTTCCCGTTCGACCGGAAAATGCAGGAGCGGCGTTACCAAAGCGTTAAGCATAAACGGTTAGTGACTTCAGGCAGAGGTTCGCAGGTGACGCGCATCCCGCTTGCGAGGCCCTTAATGCGCTGATAGTGGGCGCGCACTTCCTGCAGGTCAGGCCGCTTTAGCTCAGCTGGTAGAGCACATCATTCGTAATGATGGGGTCAGGTGTTCGAGTCACCTAAGCGGCACCACCTTTTCAACGCGCGATCAAAGGCAACTTTCGCACGGATAGAGTGATTTCGGAATTCGGCCCCGCTAGGCGTCGCTGCCCAACCTCGCGTTTAACTGCTTCAAACGGGCCTTAAGAGCATCGACATTGACTGGATTGGTTGCCTTTAGCTCGCGCATGTCACTCTGATCGACGTGCGTGACCTCGCCTGATTGGATGGCCGCGAGGAGTTTCACGAGCCTGTCTCGCTCTTCGTGCCAGTTCTCGCTCACTCAGGCACCTTCGCGGCCCTCGATTTCTGCCCTTCGGCCCAACCCACGAGCCAAGCTTGTTGCATCATACCTTTGTTGTACGGACATGAAGAGCGGAGGCGGTCATTATTCGCTGCCTTATGTCCTTCGGACCAGGCGCGCTCCTGTGGGTGTGCCATTCGACCTCCAGTGTATTGACTGAGCATATCATGCTTTCCGGTTAGCAGTTCGCGAGTGGGTCGTCTGTCCCCGTGCACTCATCGGGGTGGGCGAACGTAGGCCCGACCCGCCAATTTCTGCTTCGGGTCGAAGAGGGGACATCAGCCTAGGTGGGATCTGTTAATCCTGTGCGCCCATAAGCGCTGCGAGCCGTCACGTGGCGTCTGATAACGGCAGGGCTGGCCCAATGGGCTAGCCTGCAGGAGGTTTCATGTTTCTCTATCGTCTCTTCTCCCACGACGGTCTCGGCAATTTCAGCCTGCTCCAGGAGTTCAAGGCGCAGAACGATGAAGTCGCGGAAAGGATGATCCGCGACGCCGTGCCCAGGCCACTGGAGCTCTGGCAATCCTCTCGCAGGGTTACCCGCTGGGCTTAAAGGAAGCCCATCGTCGAAAGCCACTAGGCTGCGACCGCGTCCTTCATGCGATCGGGCATCGGCCGAACTATGCGGTTGTGAAGCCGGAACTTCCTGCTGAAGAGGATATGGAACAGGAGCTTGGTCCAGGACCGGTGGTGATAAAGGTGGTTGTAGAACTCGGGCGCCGCGGCGCGCACGGCCGGTAGGCGCGACCACGGCACCTGAGGGAAATCGTGGTGCTCGTTGTGATAGCCCATGTTGAATGACAATTTGTTGAGTGGGCCGTAGTAGGAATAGGTCTCCTGCCCTTCCCTGAAGACGAAATGCTCCTGGACCCAACGCGCGCCGACCGGGTGTACGCCGAGCGAGAATAAAGTCGAAGCGAACAGATAGATCACCGGCCACCAGCCGAAGAACCAGACGATCGGCGCCATCGCTGCGACCATCACGGCAGCGTTGAGGACAACCCAACGGTCGACGGTTCGGATCGCCTTCACTGTGCTCGGCCGGAGGAGGGCCTGAACCGCCCAGTACATGCTGAGCCAGAGCGTTTTGCGCCACGAGCTGTTGCTGACCCATCGGGCCTCGCTCCCCGTCGGGACATCAGCATCGAGGCCGGGGATGCCGAGATATTTGTGATGCAGGAGGTGATGGTTGCGAAAACCGATCGCCGCCGGGAAAACGATCGCGATATTGGCGAAGATCGAACCCAATCGGTTGGCGTTCGCCTTCTTGAACACGACGTTGTGCGTGTATTCGTGGATCAGCACAAAAAGCGCATGGTTTGCGAAGGCGCCGAAGACATAAGCCACGATGATGACCGCCCACCACGGTGCGCCGAGGAATGGCAGCGCTATGCCGATGGCGAGCTGCAGGCCGACCAGCAATACGGTCCAAAGTACCGACCATCGGTCGCGCTCGAACAGGCCGCGCACTTCTGGGTGAGAAGCGAGAATTTGCTTCGCCCGCTCGCGGTGCGGCGGTGGCAAATCGCTCTGCGTGAACGCCGCGTTCGATGCGACCATGGCGACCATCCTGTCGAATCCTCCTCCCGCACGGCCGGCCGAAACCAAGGCTTCCGCCTTCTTAACATGGATTAGGGAGGCAAGTTTTGTTTATTTTCTCCACTACAGCCAGTGGCAATGTCCGCACTGGGGCGAGAGCGGATCTAAGGCTGAGGCCCGCAAGAGCTACCGCCACAGACAGATAACGGCGCGGTAGAAAAGCCCGGATTTCTGTGGGTTTCGGATGGAGAGGACGGGTTCGCGCAAGCGGCAACACCTGTGCCGAAAGATCCTCAGCCGACCGGCACGCTGTAACGGATCACGTCTTCGGCCTCGACAAAGCTTTCATACAGGATGCGCGCTCGGTGATTGTCCGCGCGTGTGTGCCAATAGACCGCGGACCATCCGCATTCGTGCCCCAGATTCAGCACGGATCCGATAAGGCATCGTCCGACGCCGCATCCTCTCGCTTCCTCCGCAACGAACAGGTCTTCGAGATAGGCCGCAGGGGTCTGCGACCACGCCCGATCGTGAACGCTGACCGTTGCAAATCCCAGGAGCTCGCCTTTGCATTCGGCCCCAAATCCAAGCATTGGAGACTGAGGCTGAATGATCATGCGCCAGGTGTTTGTCGTCACCCGGTCTTCGATCTCGGCTTCGTAGAATTCCAGATATGCGCGCCACAGTTCCAGCCAAGCGCATTCGTGCCGGGATTCAAGCGGGCAGAAGCGGAGCAGCGGCTCCGTGTGCTCAAACGCCATTCCATTTTCGAATTGGCGGATTCCCATTCGAGGCATTGTCGGAGCGGTGCTCAATTGGGCAAGGATTATCGTGCTGGTCCAACAAGTTTGATCCGAGTGGCCCCGGATTTCAGACCGGCATTGGTTCAGAACCGCACTTGCAGCGTAGCGCCTTCATTCCGGGCAATGGCCGCCAATCGTTCGACGGCAATAACCAGTCGTTCCTTGGATTCCGATCCCAAGCCAAACAGCAGTCCCGGAAGCGGCTCATCCATATAATATCTCGTGAGCGCATGAACGCTTACCCCGTTCTCACCCGCTTCCCAGGCGATCGCATCCCAATCGATATTGGGGTCCCCGGACGCGGTCAAATGCAAGCCGTAGTTGGAGACGACGGGGCGAAGCGTCGAACCGAAATTCGCCGCGAGTGCTCGCACTACGTGCGCTCGCCGATCGCGGTAGACCGCGCGCATCCTGGCGACGTGCGCTGACAAATAGCCTTCCGAGATGAACCGGGCGGTCGCGCGCTGGATGATGGGAGAAGAGTTCCAGTCCGTGCAATTCTTGGCGAGCACGAGTGCCTCGCGCGCCCATGCCGGAGCAATTAGGTACCCGAGACGGATCGTCGGGATCATGCATTTCGAGAAAGTCCCCAGGTAGAACACCTGCTCGGACGCTTCCTGGCTGTAGATCGCCTTCAAAGGCTCCCCCGCGGTCCGAAACTCCCCGTCATAATCGTCTTCGACGATAAGGGCGTGACGTTCCTTGGCGAATTGGTAGAGCTGCCGACGACGCTCCACCGACATCGTAACGCCGAGCGGATATTGGTTCGATGGGCAAACCAGGACCAGCTTGGCGTCCTTGGGAATCTTGTCGACAATCATGCCGTCTCGATCGACCGGGACGGGCTGGATTATGGCGCCTGCAGCCCTGAAAATTCCAAGAAACGGAGGATAGTTGGGTTCCTCGATCGCCACTACCGTTTGACCGGGTTCCACGAAAACCCGGGCCAACAGATCGACGGCCTGCTGCGCACCCGACGTCACGATGATGTCGTCAGGATCGCAAACCAGGGTGCGCATCAGCCGAACGTGATCTGAGATGGCGCGGCGAAGCTCGCTTCCGCCCTGATTCCCATGTGCGCTTCTCGTCGAGGGTGCCGCCCGTTCCATCGCGCGCAGCGTTCGCGCCATGCAGCGGCGAAACTCATCATAAGGAAAGAGGCTGGTGTCACCGAGGCCGGTCCGAAGCTCAATCGCGTCGTTCGCCCGGTGATTCGTCGGCAAATCATCCCAGAATTGGAGCGCTTCTTCGACGCCCGCACTGGACCAGAGCGGGCGTATTGCAGACGCGTAAACGGACCGCGCGAATCGTTGGTCCTGGGTCGCGGCCGACGGGTGAGTTCTGCGCGCAACAAAGGTTCCCGATCCGCGTCGGGAAGTCACCAGCCCCTCGGATGTAAGCCGGTCGTATATCGAAACCATCGAATTTCGCGACAACCGGAAATGGCGGCCGGCAAGTCGCGTTGGCGGAAGCTTGCTTCCCGCCGGCAAATGCCCTTCGAGTATTGCCCGCTTCAGCAGATTGTAGACGGAATGCGTGGAAGAGCGCTCTGAATCCGCGCCAATTTCCACCGGCAGTTCGAAGATAAGATCCATTGGATTAGCCGAGCGCGCAATCGCCTTGAGGTAGGCTTAAAATAGTCCTCAAGCGCTCTCTCCAAAAGGCCCAAATCTTATGTCGAGCGCAGGGGACCTTGCCGATCGCGGGGTCAATGCTGATCGCAAGCCTCATTGTATGCGTGTCCGAGTCTTTGGAGCTGCGCCGGTTCGGCTTGTCATCAAGTGCGAGTTCGGCGTCCAGCAAT
>Ga0207711_10004909_pt1 | contig 11354 bp, 9 predicted proteins | sample KBSS34metaG_FD_184401 | JGI IMG/M metagenome (GOLD analysis project Ga0207711, IMG submission 184401) | Switchgrass rhizosphere microbial communities from Kellogg Biological Station, Michigan, USA - KBS S3-4 metaG (SPAdes) (version 2) | ecosystem: Host-associated > Plants > Roots > Rhizosphere >...
CGCCCTGCTGTGGGCGACGAGAGCCCGACAGGAGACCGACGACTCGCTGGCGGTCGCGCTCGCCCTGGCCGCGGCCGACGGATCGGATCCGCCTCCGTTCGCCCAGCAGGTACTCGCCGAGATCGCATATCGGCCGGGGCCACGACGCCGTCTGGCCTTCGGGCACAGTTGCGAGATCTGGTGCGTGGCACTGCGGGGCGACATCGTGGTGACCGGCGCGGACGACGGGACGGTGCTGGTGTGGGACCTCACCGGCGACCGCCCGCCGCGTTCCCTGCAGGGCCACGCCGGCGCGGTGCGTGGCGTCGCGCTCAGCGCCGACGGGCGGACCGCGGTGTCGGGCGGGGAGGACCGGCAGGTGATCGTCTGGGACGTGGAGTGCGGTGCCATCCGGCGCCGGCTCGACGGCCACGACGACGCCGTTCGGGCCGTGGCTCTCAACGGTGGCCTTGCCGTGACCGGCTCGGCCGATCGAAGCGTCATCGTCTGGGACGTCCACACCGGGTCCGCCCTGCGGCGGCTGACCGGGCACGATGACGTCGTCACCGCCGTGGCGGCGTCCGCGGGCACCATCCTGTCCGGTTCCGCCGACGGCTCGCTGATCCGCTGGGATCTCGACTCGGGACGGGCGGAGAGCCGACGGGACGGGGCCCATGCGGGCAGCGTCTGGAGCGTCGCGCTGGACGCGGAGGGGGCGAGTGCCCTGTCCGGCGGCTCCGACTGCGCCGTGTGGCACTGGGATCTCGTCTCCGCTGCGCCGCGGTTGCCGTGGTCGGCGCGTCGCCTGTCCGGGCATGCGGGCAGTGTCTGGACGGTCGCGTTCACCGGGGACGGCCGGGGCGCCCTGTCCGGTGCGTCCGATCGTTCGATCATCTGCTGGGATCTCGCGTCCGGCGAGCCCGTCCGCCAGCTGACCGGCCACGCCGGGGCGGTGAACGGCATCGCCGTCGATCCGCTGGGGCCGACCGATCCGGCGGAGGCCCGCTTCGTTTCCGTGGCCGACGACCGGGCCCTCACGCTGTGGGCAGGTACGGCCGGCGAGCCGCTCCTGCGCCTGCGCGGCCACGGCGCGGCGCCTACGTGCGGCGCGCTCAGCGCGGACGGCTCGATTGCCCTGACCGGTGCCGCCGACGGGACGCTCATCATCTGGGACGTCACGGCGGCGTGTCCCAGCCGGCACCTGCGCGGCCATGACGCGGGGGTGCTCGCCGCGGTGCTCGGCGCCGACGGCCGCATCGCGCTGACCGGCGCGTGGGACGGCACGGTGATGGTGTGGGACACCGCGACCGGCGAGCCGGTCCGGCGGCTGGGCGACCCGATCCCGGGTGGGGCAGGCGCCCTCGCGATCGACGCCGACGGACGGTTCGCCGTCACCGGCTCGTCCGACGGCACGCTGGCCGTCTGGGACGCCATCACCGGCGTGCTCGTGGACGAGTCGTCGATCTGGACGGGAGCCATCACCTCCCTCTCGATGAGCGCCAGTGGCGCCATGGTGGTGGCCGGAACGGACGAGCCGGCGGTGGTCGTCGTGGATTGGGAGTCCGGCCGGATACGCAGCCTGCGCACCGACGCGCCGGTTGTGGGCGTGGCGATGGATGCGCACGGCCGGACCGCGTTCGCCCGGAGCGCCGACCACGCGCTGATCAGCATCGACCTTGACCGCGACGTTGTCCTGGACCTGGGGGAGCAGGTCAGCCCGGCATCACGCGGCGGGCGGCACACGGAATCCGGATCCGCCGCGGCGGCGGCCGGAGGCGGGCTCGCGGTCAGCGGCGACGGCCGTAACATCCTGATCGTCGAGGACGACGGTCAGACGACCCTGTGGGATGCCGCCACCGGTTCGACGCACGTGCTCGCCGGCGTTCCATCCGGCGGCAGGCCCGGTTCCTCCCCCGTGGCCGAGGGCCGGTCGGCAGCGTCCGTGCTGGCGCTGAGCGCGGATGGAACCACGGCGTTGTCAGGCGGGGCGGGTGAGCCCGTCGTGGTGTGGAACACGACCCGGGCCACCCTGCTTCGCCGTATCGACGCCCATGACGCCCCTGTGAACCGGGTGGTGCTCAGCCGCGACGGGCGGACGATGCTGTCCAGCGCCGACCGGGACGGCCGCAACGACGGTGCCGCCGTCGCCCTGTGGGATCTCGACACCGGCCAGCCGATCCAGCGCTGGCGGATGGAGGAGCCGAACGGCATCGCCCTGAGCGCGGACGGCACGATCGCGATCGCCGCCTCCGATGAGCTGGCACTTCTGCGGTGGGAGACGAGGTCGACCCGACCGGCGCGGGCCCTCGGTGGGCACACCGAGGCAGTGACCACGGTCGCGCTGAGCCCGGACGGGCGGACGGCGGTGTCGGGCGCGGTCGATCATCGCGTCATTCTCTGGAACGTGGCGGCCGGCGAGTTCGTCCGTTGCCTCGGCGTGCACAACGCTCCCGTCCGCACCGTCGCCCTCGCCGACGACGGTCGGCTCGCCGCCTCGGGAGGCGACGATCGTGTGATCATGCTCTGGGAGGTTCGCGCCGGTGCCCTCGCGCAGACCCTGATCGGCCACCGTGCGGCGGTGTCCGCCCTGGCGTTCGGGCCGACCGGCCGGATACTCGGCTCCGGGTCGGCGGAGGGTGCGCTCTTCGTCTGGGACCTCGACACCGGCGTACGACATCCCTGCACCGGGCACCGCGACGCCATCGTCGACCTCGCCTTCAGCCGAGATGGCAGGACCCTGATGTCGGCCGCTGCGGACGGGTCGGTCATCGGCTGGGACGTGACGACCCGGCAGCCGACCCGGTTGCTGGCCGGCTCCGGTGTGGGCGTCGGTCAGCCGGGTCCCAGCCGCGGGTTCGGAATGCTCGAGGAGCCCGGCGGCGCTCCGAGTGATCGACCCGCGGCCGTGGGCCCGGAGACGCCCGCCTCCGCGCTCTGCCTCGACACGGGACTCGACAGGGACGGGTCGGTCGTCGCCGTCGGCGCACAGGACGGCACCGTCTCGCTGTGGCGCCTGCACAGCCGGGCGGAGCTCGCCGCCTGGACCCGTGATCGGCGCCTGGTGCGGGTTCTGAGCTGTGAGGAACGGGAGGCGCACAACATGGAGCCGCTGTGCGACGAGCAGGGCAACCTGCCGCCGCGCCCGCAGCCGCACCCCGAGGTGGCCGAGCGACCCGAGCCGGTGACCTCGCTGACGCTCGGGCCCGCTCCCGCGGTTCCCCCGCCGCCGGCGCAGACCGACCAGCCGCTGGAGCCGGGGAGCAGTCATTTCGACGCGGTCCAGGAGGGCCGGACGAGAACGTGGCGGGTCGAGGGCCGACGCGGTGACGCGATTGCCATCACCGTCGCTCCCGAGGGCATTGACCTCGAACCGGTCGTCGACATGTACGGCCCGTTCAGCAGCATCACCGGTAGAGCCGACGAACGGGTACGCAGGCGGGTCCAGGTGGGGCCGTTCACCCTGCCCGCGACGGGAACGTACCGGGTCGTGGTGCGCGGTCTGGCCGGGACGGGCGGCGGCTACACCATCACCTGCCGGCGGCCGGGGGACAAGAACGATGAGTGACCGGGACGAGGCGGTCTCCTTCGACCTGATACGGGAGGCGCCGCGGGCGGTCTGGTCCAGCGACACCGGCCGGTTGCGGTTTGGCGGTAACCGGGACAATCCCGGGGGATTCGCCATTCACCCCCGGCCGTTTCTGCTCCTGGAGGACGACACGCGGCATGCCGAACTGCTGGAGACCCATCCGCGCTGGACCGACAACGGTTGGATCAGGGGCGAGTTCTGGGTTCCACAGGTCGTTCCCGGCCATCGTCTGCTGGCGGAGATCGGCTTCATCCAGCCGATCGGCGAGCCCCGGACCAGCGGCGTGCGGCTTGCTGTTCGCTTTGACGGCACGACGCTGCACGAGATGACGAAGCTCTACACCGGCCGACTGGCGGCCATCGAGGTCGACCTCGCCGCCTATGCGGGGAAGGCCGGCCTGCTCACACTCGAGGTGACCGCCAACGGCTCCTCCACCCAGGCCTGGCTGGTCTGGGTGAACCCACGGATCGGCGCCAGCGGCTCGGCCGGGAAGAACCGGTAGGCAGGGATCCGCCGGCCGCCGCGCGGGTCAGGCTAGGGACGGACGGAGATGGCGGACAGAGAGCTGACGACGGGGGAGTAGTCGGCGAGGGCAGCGGCGTAGGGCTCGCCGGGGCGGGCGACAGCGACGGTCCTCCAGCCGGCGGTGATCGCGGCGTCGACCTCACCTGGCCGGTCGGTGACGAACAGCGGCGTGGCGTCGCCGTCTCCCTCGCGGTCGCCGTTGGTGCCTCCGCCGGTGCCGCCATCGATGCGGCCGCCGTCGCCAGTCACCGCGGTACCGCCCAGTGCCGCGGCGATCCGTGTGTAGGAGGCGGGGTCGGACTTGGGGCCGGCGGTGTCCAGGTCGAACCAGGCGGTGAACAGGGCGGCGATGCCGCGGTCGGCGGGGTTGGCGGGGTGGGCGAACCAGCCCTGCTGGGCGCGGACGGATCCCGAGGAGTAGACCGCGAGCCGTGCGCCGGCGGCGTGCCAGCGACGCAGCGCTGGCGTCACGTCCGGGAAGAGCTGGCCGGTGAGCTCGCCCGCGGCGAAGCCGGCCGCCCAGATCTGGCCCTGCAACGCCTTCAACGGCGCGGCCTTCACGTCGCGGGCCCGCCAGTCGTCGAGCACGGCCACGATCCGGTCGATGCCGGCCGTCGGGTCGCCGAGCAGGGCCCGGACCTCGGCGACGGCGGCACGGACCTCGGGATCGCCCGCGTGGTCGGTGATCCAGGAGCGCATCCGGGCCGCCGCATACGGGTAGAGGGTGCCGACGACGGCCGCGGTCGGGCTCGTGGTGCCCTCGATGTCCACGACGACGACGGGCGCGACAACCTCGACGGGTGCGTCCCGCGTCGTCACGGGGTGGTGGCGGTAGCGGGCACGGCGCCGGTGAGGGCGTCGAAGTCGGGGAAGCGGGTGGCGATGTCGTCGCCGGTGAACGCGCCGACCCAGCCGTCGGCGTCGTGGAAGAAGCGGATCGCGGTGAACGAGGGCCGGGTACCCATGTCGAACCAGTGGGTCGTCCCGGCGGGCACCCACAGCAGGTCGCCGGCCTCACAGAGCACGGCATGCACCTCGTCGCCCCGGGTGGGATGGGGGATGTGCAGGTAGAAGACGCCACGGCCGGCGGCGAAGAAGCGCACCTCGTCGTCGGCGTGGGTGTGCTCGGCGAGGAACGTCGCCCGTGCCTTCGCCGCCCGGGCTGGGAAGTCCGGGTCGTCGGTGGGATGCAGCGCGGCGACATCGACCTGGACGAAGCCCTCGGCGGCGATGAGCTGGTCGACGCGCGTCCGGTAGGCGTCCACAACCGCGTCGCCAGGGGCGCCCCGCGGTACCTCCGGCCGCACCGGCCAGCGATCATAGCGGACCCCGAGCTCGGCAAGCGCCGCCTCGATCGCGGCGGGATCGGTGATCGTGCGGGCGCGGCCGCGGCTGGGCGGGCCTGCCACGGGCCACGTCATCACGGCGGTCAACCGCGCCTCCTGGGGATTCTCGGCGGGCGCCGCGAACCGGCGCGCCAGACCGGGCCCTGACATCCACGATCGTCCGGCCCCGCTCGCGTTTCCGTCAAGGGTGCCATCCCGGCATGCTTGACCGACGGTCGTGGCCGACCGATAGTTCCGCCATGTCACCGCCGCGTCCCGTCGTGTGGACGGGGGAGTCGGTCCGGTTGCTCGATCAGACGGCGCTGCCGCGTCGCCTGATCGAGGTGGAGATCCGCGAGCTTGACGACCTGGTCGCAGCCATCCGCCGGCTTGTGGTCCGCGGCGCACCGGCGATCGGCGTTGCCGGTGCGTACGGGGTGGCGCTGGCGCTTCGCCAGCGGGCGCGCGAGGGCTGGGCTGAGGCGACCTTCGCCGCCGCGCTGAACCGGCTGCGGGCGGCCCGGCCGACCGCGCTCGCGCTCGCCCTGGGCGTCGACGCGGCCCGGGCCCAGGTGGGGGCCGGGCTTGGCGCTGTGGTCGCCGTCGGCCACCGGTTGGCCGAGGACGACGAGCGGGCGAACCGGGCGATCGGCCGCCACGGCGCGGACTGGATCACGGCGCGCCTCGGCACCCGGCCGTTGCGACTGCTCACCCACTGCAACACCGGGGCGCTGGCCACGGCGGGCTGGGGGACGGCGCTGGGGATCATCCACGAGCTCCACGAGCGCCGGCTCGTCGACGTCGTCCACGTGAACGAGACCCGGCCGCTGCTGCAGGGCTCCCGGCTGACCGCCTGGGAGCTCGCGCAGGCCGGCATCGACCACCGGATACAGCCGGACGGTGCGGCGGCCGCGGCGATCGTCGGTGGCCTGATCGACGCCGCGGTCGTCGGCGCGGACCGGATCGCCGCGAACGGGGACGTCGCCAACAAGATCGGCACGCTCGGTGTCGCGCTGGCCTGCGCCCACGCCGGCGTCCCGTTCGTCGTCGCCGCGTCCGCGTCGACCGTTGACCCGGCGCTGCCCTCCGGCGCGGGAATCCCGATCGAGCAGCGGGCGGCCGACGAGGTACTCGCCGTCGGCGGGCAGCGGTTCGCCCCAGCGGGCGCGCGGGTTTACAACCCCGCGTTCGACGTCACGCCGGCCGCGCTGGTCAGCGCGCTCATCACTGAGCTGGGCGCGGGGCTGCCGGGGCCCGCGGGGCCACCGGGTCAGCCCGGATAGCCACCTGCGGTGGCCAGGGCGAGGGCGCACAGCCAGTCGACGGCCTCGGCATGCCGTCGGGCGGCGCGCAGGTCCGGTCCCCAGGCGTACATGCCGTGCCCGGCGACGAGCAGCGCCGGGACGGGATCGGCCGGGTCGAGCACACGCCGGGCCGCCGCCCCGAGCACCAGCATGTCCTGGCTGTTCGCCACCACCCGAAGGTGGGTGACCGGGCCGTCCGCCGGCCGGCCGAGCGCCTTGAGCATCTCGATCCCGGACAGCTCCAGCCCGTCCCGGTGCCGGGCCGCCGCGGCCACGCACGCGACGGTGTGCAGGTGGACGACGGCACCGGCACCGGTCGCCGCGGCAAGCGTGGCATGCAGCTCCGCCTCCGCCGATGGTCGCACCTGCGCGGTCCTGTCGTTCTGCGCGGCGAGCCGGCCGGCCGCGTCCACCTCGACGATGTCGGCGGGGGTCAGCTCGTCCTTGTCGCGCCCGGACGCGGTCACCAGCAGGCGGAGCGGATCCCGGCTGACGACGGCCGAGAGGTTGCCCGAGGTCGCCCGCATCCAGCCAAGCCGGGCGAAGCGCGCAGCCTCCCTCACCAGCGCCTCCCTCACCAGTGTCTGCGCCTGCGCCGACAGTCGAGGAGCCGCCGTCATCGCGGTGGCACCGGTTCCGGCGGCGGGGTGAACATTCCCGCGACGCTCCTCCCGCCGCCCCCGACCGTCAACCATCGGCCGGGGAATATCGATGAGGGAACATCGGCCAGCAGGATCGGGTTTGGAATGGGAGTTGCCTGCCGTCCCAAGGAGCCCATGCATGCCGACCATCTCCCCGAGTCACCGTGACCTGCTGGAGAAGCCGATCACCGTCACGTTCGCCACGGTCGGTGCCGATGGGCAGCCCCAGGTCACCGCGATCTGGGCGATCCTGGACGGCGATCTCGTGCGCACCTCGCTGACGAGGAGCCGCCAGAAGTTCCGCAACCTGGTGGCGCATCCCCAGGTGACACTGTTCGTGATCGACCCCGACAACTCCCAGCGCACGCTGGAGATCCGGGCCACCGCCGAGGTCGGCGAGGATCCCGACCTCGCCTTCCTCACCCGCCTGCTCGCCGAGTACAGCATGGATCTCGAGAACTTCCCGGGCCCGACCGAGGACCGGGTCGTGATCACGCTGCACCCCACCCGCATCGTCGAGCTCGGTTGACGGCTGCTGGAGGGCCCAGGGCCGCGCCGCCTTCACCGGGCTGACCAACGGCTGGGCGGGCGGGGCAGGCCGAGGTTCTCGCGCAGCGTCCGGCCGGTGTACTCGGTGCGGACCAGGCCGCGGCGGCGCAGCGCCGGGATCACCAGGGTGGCGAAGTCGTCGAGGGCGTCCGGGAGGTAGGGAAACACGACGTTGAAGCCGTCCGCGGCACCTCCCTCGAACCATTCCTGGATGTGGTCCGCGATCGACTCCGGGGTTCCGACGACGGTCCGCGCGTCGCGGGCGCGCTGCTGGGCGAGCTGGCGGATGGTCAGGCCGCCGGCCCGTGCCCGTTCGACGATCTCCCGCTGGGCGCTGCGGCTCTGGTTGGACGTCGGCAGGTCCGGGAGCGGACCGTCCAGGGGCAGGGCGCCAAGGTCGACACCGCCCAGCCAGTAGGCGAGGTCAGCCAACGCGACGCGTGGGTCCAGCAGGGACGTCAGCCGGTCCATTCGGTCCTCGGCCTCGGCGAGGGTGGCGCCCACGACTGTCGACAGGCCAGGCAGAACGATCACCTCGTCCGGGTCGCGGCCGGCGGCCCGGACGCGTGCCTTCAGATCGGCGTAGGTCGCCTGTGCGTCGATGAGCTCGGCGTTGTAGGTAAACACGACGTCGGCGACCGACGCGGCCAGGCCTCGGCCGGCGTCCGACGCGCCGGCCTGCACGATCACCGGCCGCCCCTGGGGCGGGCGGGGGATGTTGAGCGGCCCGGTGACCGCGAAGTGCTTCCCGCGGTGATCGAGCCGGTGCAGCCGGGTCTCGTCGAAGTACATGCCGGTCTTCTGGTCGTGGCGGAAGGCGTCGTCGTCGAAGCTGTCCCACAGCCCGGTCACCACGTCGGCCGGCCGGCGTCGCGGCCGACCGCGTGGGTCGAGATCCCCGGCCGCAGCGGAGGTCCGGTGCCGTCGCGCGGCTCCAGGAAGGACGGCCCGGGCCGTGTCACGCCGCTGTCTGGCGGGCCTTCGATGACCACGATCGGCACCTCCTCGTCGGGTCGTCGGAAGGGAATGAGTCTTCGGTGGTCGCGAGCGAACCCCAGTCAGCCGGCCGTGGGCGCGTGCAGGCGTGAGTACCGCGAGGCGCGGCAATGACCGGGTTCCGCGGGCAGAACGTTTTCGGCTGCCCGCCCGTGCAGCCTCGCACTGCTGAACAACTGCCGTCAACCGGCTCGGAAATTCGCTGCCGAGATGCTGCCGAATGAAGACCGCAGTGCTTCTGGGAAATGGCTGTCCGGTGTTGCCATAAGGTCAATCGGCGGCGGCCCGGAAGGCCTCGATCCCGATTGGCGCGCTGATGTCGCGGCTATCGCCTTCATTCACGTGAAAACTCCGGCTATGCTGCGCCTCATGCAGTCGGGCGCTGGCCCTCTTCGAGGTGGCGGGTCAGCGTCTCCGACACGGCTGTCGCGGCCTTTTCCGTGATGCCCTGGTGAAGGTCGACCGTCGTCTCATGCCTGACCAGTGCAAGGAGCGTCACCGACCATGCAGACAAGATCATCCAGGTCGATGCGGCGATTCGGACGCCGGCGCGGCTCCCTGGTGCTGGCCGCCATCGTGGCCGTCGCCGGGCTGGTGCTGGCGGCCTGTGGGAGTAGCACGTCCGGCGGCGGCACAGCCAGCAGCGGCGGTGGACAGATCGACCGCGACGCCACGGTCACCATCGGCGAGAGCCTGGAACCCGGCACCCTGGACATCACCAGGGGCGCCGGGGTGGCGATCGCGCAGGTCCTGCAGAACAACGTCTACCAGGGCCTGCTCGAACGGGACGACAAGGGAACGATCACCCTGGCGCTGGCGAGCAGCTACCGGGTGTCCACCGACGGCCTGACCTACACCTTCACCCTGCGCGACGGCGTGCGGTTCCATGACGGCCGCGTGCTTGCGGCGGCCGACGTCGTCGCCTCGCTGGGCGCCGTCATCGCTCCCGGGTCGACGAACCCGAACGCGGCGAACCTGTCCTCGGTCGCCTCGGTCGCCTCGGTCGCCTCGGTCACGTCGCCCTCGCCGGGTACCGTCGTGCTGAAGTTGCGCAACCGCGACACGAACCTTCCGTTCTGGCTGACGACGGCGGCCGGCGTGGTCCTGCGCAGGGGCGCGACCCGCCTCGATGCCACAGCCGACGGCACCGGGCCGTTCCGGTTCGACTCCTGGAAGCACGGCGACAGCATCACGCTGGTCCGCAACGACTCCTACTGGGGCGCCAAAGCCAGCGTGGCGCGGGTCGTCTTCCGTTACATCACCGACGTGAACGCGCAGAACAGTGCGGTGCGGACCGGGCAGGTGGACATCGGCACGATCCTGGATCCGGAGCTGGTGAACAGTTATCGGACCAACCGGGACTTCGTTGTCACCAGGGGTGCCACGACCGACAAGTTCACCCTCGGGTTCAACACCGCGAAGGCGCCGCTGTCCGACGAGCGGGTCCGCCACGCCATCCGCCAGGGCATCGACAAGGACGCGCTGATCAGAGCCTACGGACAGGGCATCCGAATCGGCGGCGACGTCCCGCCGAGCGACCCCTGGTACGAGGACCTGACGAGCATCGACAGATATGACCCTGCGAATGCGAAAAAGCTTCTCGCTCAGGCCGGACACCCGGACGGCATTTCCCTGACCGTCACCATTCCGAACATCTACCCGACGTCGATCCCCGAGTTCATCGCCTCGGACCTGAAGAAGATCGGCGTCACACTCACTATCCGCACGGTGGAGTTCCCGACCTGGCTGGCCGACGTCTTCAGGAACCACAACTACGAGCTGAGCATCGTCGATCACGCCGAGCCGCGCGACCTCGGCAACTACGCCAACCCGCGGTACTACTGGGGCTACGACGATCCCCGCGCGCAGGCCCTCTACAAGGCCGGCGTCCAGGCATCGAGTGACGCCGAGCGGGACCGCGGCTTCCGGGAACTCGCCCGGTTCGTCTCCGAGCGGGCGGTCAGCGACTGGCTGCTGCTCGGCCAGGCCCTGCAGGTCGCCCGGACCGGCGTCAGCGGCTACCCGGTCAACGGCGTCACCTCGCTGTATGACGCCTCGAGGATCGTCGTGCGCCGCGCATGACACCGGTCCTCGCGCGTCGCTTCGCCCTGCTCGTGGCGTCCCTGGTGGTGTCCAGCATCGGGGTGTTCCTGCTGCTGCGGCTGCTGCCCGGCAACGTCGCCCAGGTGCTCGCCGGGGCGCGGGCATCGCCGGAGCAGGTCGCCCGTATCAGCCACCAGCTCGGCACCGACCGGCCGCTCGCCGCCCAGTACCTCTCCTGGATCGGTGGAGTGCTGCGGGGCGACTTCGGCCGGTCCGCACTCAACGGTGTCTCCGCCGCCGGCGAGCTCGGGCAGAAGCTGCAGGTCACCGGACCGCTGGTGGGCGCGGCGACTCTGCTGGCCGCCCTGGTCGGCATCCCCCTGGGGATCCTGGCCAGGGCGGCCAG
>Ga0207711_10004912_pt1 | contig 11352 bp, 15 predicted proteins | sample KBSS34metaG_FD_184401 | JGI IMG/M metagenome (GOLD analysis project Ga0207711, IMG submission 184401) | Switchgrass rhizosphere microbial communities from Kellogg Biological Station, Michigan, USA - KBS S3-4 metaG (SPAdes) (version 2) | ecosystem: Host-associated > Plants > Roots > Rhizosphere...
AATGTACTTCGGCTGCGGGCCGTAGCCGGCGCGGGGAAACTTGGCCTCCGGCTTGCCGAGGTTTGCTGCCGGCGCCATCCAGATCGCATCCCGGATCATGCCGGCGCGGTCGAAAGCGGCCTCGATCTCCCCCTCCGGGGCCGCCGCTTGCTCAAGCTGAACAGTCACCATTTCAGCAAGCGTCAGCGCGCCCAGCAGAGATCCGAGCGTAGCGCCATTGATGAAGGCGGACGGCGGAAGCAGGTATGGTCGGAGATCCATAATTCTTTCCTCTCAAACACCGATGGAGGTGGTGAGGCGGCCCGCTTCCCAAGCGCGGCGACCGGCGTAAGCTTGGCTTCCCAGGCTGCGGCGGATCGGGCTCTGCAGCATGGTGTTGAGGCGAAGGTGTCGGGTCGCCTTTACGACCGGCGCGGCCTGTCGCTTCACCCAGCTCCAGGCGTTGCGCATGGCGTCGGCGAAGGTGCGGACGTTGCAGCCGGGAATGTGGCGCTGACGGAAGATGCGCCAGGCCAGATCCATCAATTCACGAAGGAAGGTGCGGCGGGTCTGGGTCATGCTTGGCCTCCATTTATGATATGATCATACCATAAAATGGCCCTCAACAATGAGAAAATGGCATGCTAATAACAGAAAGTCGAAGGAGCCGAGCACATGGAAGACGGCCCGAAGCTCACGCCGGAGGCCATGCGCGCCGCCCGGGCGCTGCTCGGCTTGCCCACAGTTGAAGCCGCTGCCCGTATTGGGATCAGCGCGACGACGCTGAACCAGATCGAGGCCGGCGCACCTATCCGGCCCTCCACCGTGCGCAAGGTGGCCGTGGGGCTAGCGCAGTTGGGCGTGGAAATCCTGTCAGAGGATGGTTGGACGGGCGCGCGGATACACCTGACCCGCGGCGCCAGCCCTCCAACCGCACGGGAGGACACAGCCTCTGGTGCCTGATGCTCTCCCCCCGCGCGTAGAGCGCCTTCGCGCAGAACTCGCCGAGCTAATCCCGTGCGATCCTGACATTGAGGAACTGAGGAACGAGCTCAGGTCGATGTCGCTGCGGGAGCTCATGTCCGTTTACATGGGCTGGGCGCAGCGCTTGATCCGCCCAGCTCCGCGCCAAGTTGGTATCATCGATGGCTTCTGGGACAACCGCGGGAAGAGGCATCAAGCCGAAGTCGAAGCGCATATCGGTCGAATAATCCTCGGCGCCGATCTTTCCTCTTTCCTCTCCAGGAAAATCCATCAACACGGCTACGCCCCGAAGGGGGCCGGCACCAAAACCGTGCGCGGCATCGATTGGAACCGCATGGACCTGGCTCTGAATGCGTGGGGCGTGCACCACTTGCATCTTCGCGAACGGCCGGCTGACGAACTCCTGTTCACAACGTTCAGCCGCCAGTCAGCCAACCTACTCCTGCTCGGCAGTCACAAAAGCTTTCACAGTGGAGAGATTGAAGCCGCCGTGATGCGCTGGCGAGCTCAGACTAACCAATGGGTCTTGAACGGCGTGCTCCCCGAACGTGAAAGCACGCCGGCGAAGCGAACCCATCTGACCCGCCACGGCCTGGCCACTAGTGCCAATATCGGCGGTAAGACCATTCTGAGCAGCCTGATCTCCTCAGCCGGAACCTCACTACAAATCGGAATCCATGCCGATCGCGTCGTGACGGCGCTTCGCGCCTACGACGCCAAGCTTGATCGCCCGGTGCTCACCGAACTGATCCGCACGGATGACCTCGTTCGGCTCAAAGGCCGGCGATGGTCATGGCGGATGGACTACTGCGACCTCTTGCTCGTCGAGGAAACAACACCCTACAAGCTCCTGGCGGTGCCCGGCCCCACCTAATCTCCGAAAAAGACGTCTGAGCCCGCCGCCTAGCCACCCTCGGCGTGCTTTGCCTGGCCGGCGCCCGTTATGCGTCCTCACCGGACGTCGACGTGAGCTTCCCGCGCCGCGGACTCCAGCTGATCGCGCCGTTGGTCTTCTAGCGCCTTAACGGTGAGGGCTAACTTGCAGTCGTCCTGGCCCTTCATGTCGCCGGCGTACTGGCTCTCGCAAGCCTCGTTGATGCGCTGGCTCGGCGTTTTTTCCGGCAGCGTGCTGCCGATGGCAGCCAGCAACAGGAACCCGACCACCGCGACAGCAACGATCGTCAGCAGGGTCTTCGCCACCGCGCTTCCGGCGGTCGATCGTCCGGCAGCCGTCTTCCGACGGCAATGCGAACAGATGAGCGCCTCGTCGGCGATGGTCTCCTTACAAAATTCGCAGATCATCCCCGCGCCCTCATGGCTGAGCTTCGCAAGCTAAACGCCAGAGATGCGGTGCGGCAAGCGCAGCATGAATGAGATCCGCCGTCGGTCCAACGCCATCCCCACGCTCGGAAACAGCGCGGCCCGACAGCATAGATAGCAAGTCCAAATCGGTGATCGGAGCGGCCGCGTTTGGCCCCGTACGCTGCGCCGGCCTTGCGTGCGTTAGTCGACGATCGTCATCTCGCCGGACCGGAGCTTCGGACCGAGTTTCGCTTGCTCAGTCGGGCGGAGTGCGTCGAACTGCGCCCGCTTCATGGTGTCGCGCTTCGTCTCTATCGAGCCCACCTGGTCGGCACGAGCCGGCTCGGCACCCTGAGATCGGCTTTTGGCCTGAGCGGCGATTGTGTTCTTGGTGGCCTCGATCAGCTCCGGGCCGCGTTGGCGCATAAATGCCTCCGCGGCAGCTCGGGGCGGCACGTAGTCGATCAACACGTCACCGTCCTTCCCCGTCGTGATCTGTTGCGTCAGCACAGCGTCCCGAGCGAAGCCGACAAATTCTAGCGGCAATCCCGCCCCGAAGAGCTCCTCCGTTAGCTCCACGGCGGCGCGCGCCTTGTTGAGGTCTGTTCGCAGCTGGTCGCGTTCGGCTTTCACGCGGGCAAGCTCGTCACTCATCATCGTTCTCCAATTTGGGTGAGGTCGCAAATCACGCCCCGGGGTGCGGCTGGGTTTGTTATCGCCGTCCGGTGGCGGCTCTCTTCGAGCCTCGGGCTCGCCGGTCCTGCTCGATCTGGAAAGCCCTTTCGACATAGCCGCGCCACCAGCCCGGCCAGTCGTTGAGCCTCCGCTCTCGGTTCAGCGCCCGGAATTTCTCGGCCAGGGTGTCGACGTCCGCTGCGAGTCCCTCGGCCTCGAAGAGCTCGTGGGCCCAACGCCGCTTCGCCTCGTCGGGAAAACCCAGAGGCAGCGGCGTCGAAGGCCATCTCGTACGCGCGCTTTTGGATTCCACTTCCGTTCCAGAAAGGAATTCCTGATCGATCTGGCGACACAGGCTCGAGGCGGGCCGGGTGGCCATGTCGCAATCGGCGACATTCCCTCTGCGATACTGAGCGATCCCTTGATCGATCTGGCGACATACGCTGGGCGCGCGGGGATCGTCCGGTGCCATGAGAGGTATGCGCAGCCGGTCCGGCGCGCGGGTGCCATCGGCCATATAGCCCGGCTCGCGGATCAGGCATCCCGCCGCGTCGAGTTGTGTCAATAGCCGGCCGATAGTACCGCGGTTGCACCCGATCGCGGCCCCGAGAGCAGCCTGAGCGACCTCCACGGCGCCATCCTCTGCGATTTGCCGGAGGTGCCAATGCAAGTGCGTGGCGCGGCCGGTCGGTGGCGGAGGGCCGCCATAGAACATCATCTCCCTGATGCCCACGGTCACGCACCCGCCTGCCTCGCGTATACCGCCGCCGGGCGGGAGAGCAGCCCAATGGACGGGTAGCTCGAGCTCACCTGCTTGGCCGGAGAGAGGAACCTCCCAACGTCCACTCCCGCCCCCGCCGGGGTCAGGCACCTGACGGGCTCAAGGTGTTCATACGGTTCAGCCTGCCCTGATTGGCGACGACCGAGATCCCCCGCCAAAATGTCACCGGTCCAGGCGCCGTGGGGCACGCACACCACCACGCCTGGACCGGCCCTCCCTCCCCCAGGGCTCATGACCGCGCCCGCCATGCATAGATGCCGGCGCGGCGCAGATGGGTGGATCGTAGTTCGGGATAACCCCGACCCGGCATCGAATTGGCACTGATCCGGTAGCGTTCAGCCTCCGAAGCTGCCGCGTCAGGCGTGAGCCGTCGGGCCTCCTCGAGGTGGAACAGGTCGACTGGATCGTCCCAGCGGATCATCGGCCCCTGTGTTAGCGAGCGTACGGTTTCGCGTTGCCCTTCGGGAACGGAAGGGGTACGTTCACCCCGCTCAACGCCGCCAAGCAGAGCATTTCGAGAGCCCCGGCCGCCCGCCACAGGCGCCGGGGTTCTTTCACAATGTGGAGGTCCCATTCAAGCGACCCCCAGTACTCGAACCGCCGCGTCGCTGGTGCTCGCGACCTTTCGAGCCTCGAACCACTCTTCCACGTCAGCTGTGTCATAAACGATCTTTCGGCCGATCTTGGCATATCGCGGGCCGCCACCGAGGCAGCGCAGCTTCTTCAGGTAATTGGTCGAGAGCCGATAACGATCGGCAGCCTGTCCCGGCGTCAGGTAACTATTCACGAGAGCTCCTTGTGCTTAGGAGCTTGTGCGAAGCGAAGACGCGCCGCCAAGCGCCTATCAGGCTTGTTGGTGGTCTCGCGCGCCCCAGAGGGGCTGAGTCGTCGTACCGTGGTTACCTATGGCGCCATTTTCGCCCGCGTGCCTGGGGTTTATTTACCCCGTGTCCCGCCGCCTACTCTAACGGCCATCGCCTATGCTCTTCACCTCAGCCGAGCCCCCCTTCATTGCCGCGTCGATGCTGCTGGAGATCCGATCTGCCGCCGCCTTCACTGGATCATCGGCGAGGTGCGCGTAGCGGTGCGTCGTCGCCGCATGAGCATGGCCGAGAACCTTCCCGATCAAGAATAGCGTGGCGCCGCCCGCGATGCCGGCGCTGGCGAAGCTGTGGCGCAGGTCGTGAATCCGCACGTCCTCCAGACCGGCCCGCTTGCGGAAGCCGACCCAAGCCCAATCGAGGTTTCGAATGGGCTCGTCCGGATATTCCGGATCCGGAAACACCCAGGGGGAGTTGCCCCGTTTCGCGCCAGCGAGCAGCTCCTGAGCAGCGGCACCGAGCGGAACGACCTTCCGGCCGGTCTTACTGTCCTCGAGCTGCAGATAGCCGTTCTTCACCTCAGTCCAACGCAGGCGCGCGATTTCGCCCTTCCGGGCGCCGGTCAGCGCCAAGAGCCGGACGATGCGAACATGCTCGGCTCGGCGTCCCTTCGGATCCGGCTCTGCCTCCGCAACCGTCAAAGCGTCGCCGAGCTTGCCGAGCTCTGCCAGCGATAGGAAACGCTCGCGCCGGACATCAGGAAAAGTCCTGATGCCAAGGCAAGGGTTCTCCTTGCAGACCTTGTTCGCAACGGCCCAGTTAAAAATCGCCCGCAGCAGCTTCACGGCCTTGGTAGCCGCGGTGAGCCCACCTCGGGCCTTGTCGCCTGGTAGCGGTTTAGGGCCCTGGCCTTCGGGCACATCGACGGTCTCAACAGGCCCCTTCAGACGACCAGTCGCGATCGCGTTCATCATGCGCTCGACGTCGGCACCAGTCAGCTCAGTGATCTTGAGGTTGCCGATGAGGCGCTTCATCACCTCAAGCCGGATTGCGTCAAGCTTCTTAGTGCTCGCCTTCTTGGTGGCGCAGCCATCCCGGAGGTATTCGTCGCACAGCTTGCCGAGCGTCCACGCCTCGCGGCCCTCCGCGCGATCCCCTTGCGGATCCTCACCAAGCGCCACTTGCGCGAGAATCTCCTCGGCGCGAGCACGCGCCTTCTCGGGCGTCAGTGCGCCATATGTTCCAACTTTGAACTGACGCTGAGTGCCGGCGCGGCCACCGCCCACGCGGTACTTCACCACAAACGTCTTTGTCGTGCCGGGTCTCGCCGCGACCTTCAGGCCGAAGCCCTTCAAATCGCTGTCCCAAACAATGAAGGGCTTCTCCGCGTGCACAGCTCCATCGACGGTACGCTTCGTGAGACGCACCGCGCGCCGGGTCTCGTTTTGCATGCCTCTCGCCGCCCAGCTGAGATCTGGTCACCACGGGGTCACCACCAATCGGGTAACTCGCGGAGACCTCAGAGCCCGACAGTGGCGGAAAACTTCAGCTTCTCCAAGGATTCGGTAACGTCCAGAGCTCGCCGGAGACCCTCACGCCTCCAGCTCAATATCCCAGTAGAGGTAGTCGAGCCAGCTTTCGTGGAGGTGGTGCGGCGGGAAGCGGCGGCCATGCTCCTGCAGCTGGAAGGCGGTGGGGCGGCGCGGCTTGTGCCGCGGATGCATGGCGGCCTCGTGCGGGGTGCGGCCGCCCTTGGTCAGGTTGCAGCGGGCGCAGGCGGTGACGATGTTTTCCCAGGTGGTGCGGCCGCCGCGGGAGCGCGGGATGACGTGATCGAAGGTGAGGTCCTCGCCCGCCGAACAGTACTGGCAGGTGAAGGCGTCGCGCAGGAAGAGGTTGAAACGCGTGAAGGCCGGAGGCCGGTCCTGGGCCACGTAGTGTTTCAGCGACACCACGCTCGGCAGCTTCATCTCGAAGGACGGGGAGTGCACCACCTGGTCATAGGTGGAGACCACGTCGACACGGTCGAGGAAGACCGCCTTGATCACTTCCTGCCAGGGCCAGAGCGACAGGGGATAGTAGCTGAGCGGCCGGAAGTCGGCGTTCAGCACCAGCGCAGGGCAGCCGGACGGAGGTTTGCTAAGCACCCGCATGACAGGCTCTCCCGCAACGCCCCGCGGACGCCCGCGACGTACTGGAAACTCGGCCGAACGCGCCCTCGCGACTTGAACGACACCGACAAGGTCGTTCGCCGGAGGCGCCGGCGCCAATGTGGTACGCTAGTGGACTGAAGACAAAGCCCCCTTCCGCGACGCGTGAGCGGCCGCAGCCGCCCTATGCCTGGGTACTATAGGAAGGATTCGAAGACATCTCCATGACCTGCATCCCTCTGGTGGGTTCGATGGAGGGAAATTGATCTCGAAATCACTCAGTCTGGACAAAAATAAGGGAATCCGCGCGCAGCCAGGAATTTGCGCTGAACGCATGAAAAGCCGCTTGCGGGACCCGGTTCAGCTAACAAGAAGGGGTCCCGGGCCCCGTGCGGGGCCCGATTCAGCCAAAAAAAGGGGCCCCGCAAGGGGCTCGATTCAGTCAAAAAAATGGCCCCTCAAGGGGCCCGATTCAGTAAAAAAAAGGGGCCCCTCAAGGGGCCCCGGGGGGAACGTCGCGGCCGGAGGGGGGAGGTCCTCCGGCCGGGCGATCAGGCGCCGACGAGGGCGATTGCGCCGGCCGAAGCCAGGCCCAGAGCCAGCAGAGCGGCCGGGGCGAAGCGATCGACGAAACGTTCGAAGTTGGCGACAGCTGCGAGAATCATGAGGACACACACCTTTGAGTTGGAGGCCCCTGAAAGGGGTTATGGGTTATTTGAACAATGCTCAGATAGGGCTTGATCTGATCATCGTCAAGATATCTTTACGTTGATCAGATGAATTTTCGGCTCAGGATCCGACCAGCGCCGTCGCGATCGCCGCCACGAGGCCCAGGGCCAGGAGGACGGCGGGCGCCACGTCGTCCATGGCGCGCTCGAAGTTGGCGACAGCAAATTGAGACATGGTGACATTCCTTTGCGGCCTGGGCCCGGCGGAGCCGGGGCCAGGCGATTTGAACAATGCTTAGATAGGAGCTCATCTGAGCATCGTCAAGATATCTTTACGGCGTTTAGATGAAATGATTTCGCCGACCGGAGGCCGCGGCCGCGGGCTGTTTCGACAAACGCGGCTTAGAGGGTGGCGGCGCGCTGTCGCGGCGCGCGACCCGGCGGCGTCAAGTTCATCTTTACGGCGCTCAGATGGAAAACTAGGGTGCCGGACGATGTCCGATGCCAATTCGCCCGACGCCCGGCCCTACCACCATGGCGACCTGCGCCGGGCGCTGGTGGAAGCCGCGAGGCGGCTGGTGGAGACCGAGGGCCCTGCGGCGATGTCGCTGCGCGCGGTGGCCCGTGAGGCCGGCGTCAGCCCCGCCGCCCCCTACCACCATTTCAAGGACAAGGGCGAGTTGATGGGAGCGGTCGCCAGCGAGGGCTGGGCGATGCTGACCGAGATCATCTTCGCCGCCACCGCGGCCGACCCTGAGGAACCGCTCGCCCCGCTGGTCGCCTATGTTTCCTTCGCCCGGAGCCGACCGGCGCTCTACCGGGTGATGTACGACGCGGCTCGCGACGCAGAATCCATGGCCTTCGTCGATCGCCCCGACGAGGGCGGCCCCTACGCCTGGGTGCACGACGCCCTGTCGCGCGGGCGGGCGGACGCCACCACCACCGACATCGAGCTGGCCATCGCCGCAGCCTGGTGCGGAGCCCACGGCCTGGCCGAAATGGCGGGCTTCCGCCAGTTCGACCGGCTGAAGGAACGGCTAGGCGGCGAGGCCCCGTTCCTGAAGGCGGTGCTCAGCCACATGGGCCTCCACAGTCACGGGCGCTGAACCGCTGCGGAAGCGCTCGCGGTCTCGGCCCGACGCCTGCTAAACGCCAGGGGTGACCGGCTTCGTCACCCGCTTCGCCCCCTCCCCCACCGGCTATCTGCACCGGGGGCACGCCTTTTCGGCGCTGACCGCCGAGGCCGCCGCCCGCGCCGCCGGCGGCCGATTCCTGTTGCGCATCGAGGACATCGACGCCACCCGCTGCCGACCGCCGTTCGAGGCGGCGATCTACCAGGACCTCGCCTGGCTTGGGCTAGGCTGGCCGCGACCGGTGCGACGGCAGTCCGAGCACCTGGCCGACTATGCGGGCGCGCTCGACCGGCTCGCGGCGCGCGGGCTGATCTACCGCTGCTTCCGCACCCGCAAGGAAATCGCCGAAGAGATCGGCCGGGCGCCGCACGGCGCCATGGAGGTGTTCCGCGGCGCACCGCTGCCGCCGGATGAAGAGGCGCATCGCCTGGCGGCCGGCGAGCCCTTCGCTTGGCGGCTGTCGCTGAGCGCGGCCGCGGCGGCGCTCGGCGGGTTCGAAGACCTGCGCTTCATCGAGGAGGGCGAAGGGCCGAACGGCGAGCGCGGCGAGATCGGCGCGCGACCGGCGCTCGGCGGCGACGTGGTGCTGGCGCGCAAGGACGTCGGCGTCGCCTACCATCTGGCGGTGGTGTTCGACGACGCCTTACAGGGTGTCACCCACGTGATCCGCGGGCACGACCTGTTCGAGGCGACGCATGTCCAGCGGCTGCTGCAGGCCTTGCTCGGCCTGCCGACGCCGGTCTACCGGCACCATCGCCTGCTGACCGGGCCGGACGGCCGCCGCTACGCCAAGCGCGACCGGGCCGAGACCCTGCGCGAGCTGCGCGCGCGTGGCGTCACCGCCGAGGCCGTGCGCCGGGAGCTGGGATTTGACTGAGCCGCCTGAGGGATCCCGCTGGCCAGCGGTGGCGATGCTGGCGTTCGGCGCCTGCGTGATCGGCTTCTCGCCGATCCTGGTGCGGCTGACCCAGACCGGGCCCGCGGCCGCCGGCGTCTGGCGGCTGGTCTTCGCCCTGCCCCTGCTAGGGACGATGACGCGGCGCGCGGCGGGACGGATCGCGCGACCCTCCAGCCTGGCGCTGTTGGCAGGAGTGATGTTCGCCCTCGATCTCGGCTTCTGGCACTACGGGATCAAGTACACCTCGGTGGCCAACGCCACCGTGCTGCCGAACCTGACGCCGGTGGTGGTCACCGCCTTCGCCTGGGTGGTGTTCAAGCAGCGGCCGCGGCCGCTGTTCCTGCTGGCGCTGGCGGTGGCGATCGCCGGCGCCATGCTGATGGCCAGCCAGCGCGCGGGCGCGCCGGGGATCAACCCGCCGCTCGGCGACGCGCTGTCGGCGACCACGGCGCTCTGGTACGCCCTCTACATGCTGGCGGTCACCGCGGCGCGCGAGCGCGAGACCGCCAGCGCGGTGATGTTCTGGTCCAGCGCGGCCGGCGCGCCGCTGGTGCTCGCCGCCGCCCTGGCGCTGGGCGAGACGATCTTCCCCCGCGCCGCCTGGGGCTGGGCGGCCTGCGTCGCCCTCGGCGTCATGCACGTCGCCGGCCAGGGCTCGATCGCCTGGGCCATGGGCCGGCTGCCGACTCCGACCGCCTCGGTGGTGGTGCTGGTGCAGCCGGTGGTCGCCGCAGGCCTCGGCTGGCTGCTGTTCCACGAGGCGGTCGGGCCGTTGCAGGCGCTGGGGGCGACGGTGGCGCTCGGCGGCGTGGTGCTGGCGCAACGGGGGTCGAAGCGGGACACCGGGTGAGGTTCAACCGCCCTGCGGCGCCAGGCCCCAGGCGAGCCGCGCGCGCTCGATCGCCGCCAGCTTGGCCGCGAATGCCGACCAGTCGTCGCCTTCAGCGATCGGCGCCCAGATGGCCTCGATCTCGTCGTAGAGCAGCTCTTCGGGTTCCGGCCGGGCGAAATAGGGATCGGCCAGCCGCTCCGGCCGGTCCGGGGCGTAGGGCTCCAGCAGGGCGCGGAATTCGGCGAACTCGGACAGGGCGTACAGGCCGGCGCGCGGTCCGGCCAGGGCGCGGGCCTCGTCCTTGGCGAACCAATCGAAGAAGAAGGGCTCCCACCGCAGGGCGTCGCCGCCCTGGGCCATGCCGTGGAAGGCCGCCTGCACCAGGGCGACGTCCGCCGCCTCGCCGCGCGAGACGAGGCCCAGCCGCTCGACCATGGCGCCGGCGAGCTCGCGCTGGTAGGCCGGGCCGAAGCCGTTCAGCGCCTCGACCAGGGGATCGCTGCCGGTGGTCAGGCTGAGGGTCCCGGCCAGCTGCTGCAGGTTCCAGAACACCGCCCCCGGTTGGCGGCCGAAGGCGTAAAGGCCGGTCTGGTCGAAATAGGCGGCGGTGAAAGCCGGATCCGAACGCGGCACAAAGCGATAGGGCCCGTAGTCGAAACTCTCGCCCGTCAGGTTCATGTTGTCGGTGTTGAGCACGCCATGAACGAAGCCCGCCGCCATCCAGCGAGCGGTCAGCCGGGCCATGCGCGCGACGACCACCGTCAGCAGGGCCGACGGCCGGTCGTTCGCGCCCTGCAGCTCCGGGTAGTAGCTGTCGATCACGTGGTCGACGAGGACGGTGATCCGATCGGGTTTCTCGAAGAAGGCGTGGCGCTGGAAGCTGCCGAAACGGATGTGGCTGTGCGACAACCGGGTCAGCACCGAGGACCGGGTCGGGCTCGGCTCGTCGCCCCGCACGAGCTGCTCGCCGGTCTCGATCAGCGAAAAGGACCGGGAGGTCGGCACGCCGAGCGCCTCGAGCATGGCGGTCGCCAGCACCTCGCGGACCCCGCCCTTCAGCGTCAGCCGGCCGTCGCCCTGGCGCGACCAGGGAGTCTGGCCCGACCCCTTGGTCCCGAGGTCCAGCAGC
>Ga0207711_10004919_pt1 | contig 11344 bp, 9 predicted proteins | sample KBSS34metaG_FD_184401 | JGI IMG/M metagenome (GOLD analysis project Ga0207711, IMG submission 184401) | Switchgrass rhizosphere microbial communities from Kellogg Biological Station, Michigan, USA - KBS S3-4 metaG (SPAdes) (version 2) | ecosystem: Host-associated > Plants > Roots > Rhizosphere >...
CACGAACCGCATCGCGGCCCTCGTCCTGCAAACGGATGGTCGTGAAATCCGCCACGCAATCGGGAGTGATGTACTCGTGCGGATCGCCCATCTCGTAAACCAACTGCTCCTTGACCGACGGGATATTGATGCAGCCGCCGGTGCCCGGGTGCTTTGTGATCACAAACGTGCCGTCGCGCGAGGCTCGGACGAGTGGAAACCCGACGTCAGCGAGGTTTGGAATATTGCGCCAGTCAAACTGGCAGTTGCCGCCCGAAGCCTGCGCGCCACACTCGATGATGTGTCCCGCGATAGTTCCCGCCGCGAGCTTGTTCCAATCATTCGCGGCCCAGCCAAACTCGTGCATGAGCGGCGCGAGCGTGAGACCCGTGTCAGTCGCACGGCCCGTGATTACCACCTGCGCGCCCTGTCCCAACGCTTCAACCATCGGCGCCGCGCCAAGATAAACGTTGGCGCTCTGGATCGAATCGCGCACCGTCGACAGCGGCTCGCCGGTATCCATGTTGCGCAACTCGACGCCGCGCGAAAGCAGCTCATCCAGTTGCGACATGATGTCGTCGCCCGTGACGATGCCGATGCGCAGTTTGCCTGCGAGCCCGAGATCACGCGCGACTTCGATCAGCGCATCAGCGCAACCGCGCACGTTCACGCCACCCGCGTTTGCCGTGACCTTGATGTCGCGCTCGACACACGCCGGCAGGATCTGCTTCATCAAGGGAATAAAATCGCGCGCGTAGCCGGCGCGTGGATCGCGCGTCTTCTGTTTCTGCATGATCGACATCGTGACTTCCGCCAGGTAGTCGAGCATGAGATAGTCGATTGGCCCACCTTCGACCTGGCGCACGGGCGCGTCAGGAAGATCTCCCCAGAAGCCTTGTCCGGCTGCGATTGTGATTGGTTCTTTCATCCGTGTTATCTGTGTCCTGCAGAGACACAGATAACACAGATCGTACGAGGAAGACCATTACCCACGAGGTCGAGGGCTTGGACTTGGACTGGGGCTTGGGGTCGGAGTCGGCGTGGCCGTCGGAGCAGGCGCAGGCGTCGGACTTCCGCTTGGAGTTGGAACCGGCGTTGGACTCGGACTCGGTTCCGGGTTCGGCTCAGGAGTTGGCATTGGCGTAGGGCTCGGACTCGGTGTTTGACTCGGCGCCGGCATGGGTTGCTCCGGACTGGTCGTCGGTGCGGGAGCCGTCGCTGGAGCTGAGACTTCCGTTCCCGTTGCCACCGGTGTGCGTGAACGTGAACGGCGACTCTTCGCGACGTTCCGCGTTGGCATAAACGAGCACTGCATCGTCGCACCTGGTACTGAAGTCAATGTCAAACGATCACCGGATTTGCGCGCATGCATGGAAACCGTTGTCGGCGTCGCCGCTGGTCCGGTCATGGTCGCGGCTGCGGCGGTCGTAGCAGCAGTTGCCGGGCCGGTGTTTCCGGTTTGCAACGCAACAGCGGTGTAACCGCGTGTCGTTGAAGCAACGATGCGACCCGTCTTTCCGTCGGCAGTGGTGAACTGGTTGCCGGTGATCGTTAGCGTCGTATCACCGGTGAGCCCGAGCGGGTCGCAGTTGAAGGTACCGGCGTACGTGCCTGACAGATCGGTTTGCTCGGTCGGCGCCATCGAGCGCGTTTGCGCCGGAGTCATGGTTTGTTCCTGCGCCGGCTGGACCGGAGTAGTTTCTGCCGGTGTGGTGGTTTCTCCCGGCATCGCACGCTGCTCGCCCGTCGGCGTTGTGGTTTTCATTTTGTCGCGAGTCGTCTTCTTCGAGCTGCGCGGCTTGGTCTGTGGAGTTTGTGGTGTTGTTTCCTGTTGCGGAGTTGGTTTCGGGGTCGGCGGATCTTGAGCCGCCAGGACCAGCAAGTCACCAACACTTAGCGAAAGAGCCAGCGTTGTCAGCAACAACACTGAACCCGACATTCTTCTGCCCATGGATCTTCCTCCCGTGTTCGCTTACGGCGCAGAACTTCACTCGCTCGCGCCAGTTGGTTTGAAATGTCAGGGGGCTTTTTTGCCGGGATGGTATGGAGGGAACACGGATCTTTTACCATTCACCGTGTCAGATCTCAACCCCAAGTTTGCGACTTTTTCGGGGTTTAAACGAGGTTTGCAGGTAAAACGAACTGGCCGAGGTGTGGGCCCGAGTAGTTAAGACTCGTGCGCAGCGAGAGTTCGAGCGCGTCGCGCGTGAACTCGGGCGCGATTACAGCATCGACAAACCCGCGCGCCGCCGCGTATTTCGCGTCCAGCTCCTGGTCGTACGTCTCGCGCACTTTGTTCATCTCGGCGGTGAGCGCCGCGTCGGGAGTTTGCCCGCTCTTCTTCAACTTCTCCAGTTGACTGCCAAACACAGCCTGCACCGCGGAGTCGCCTTCCATCACGCCCATGCGGCCGGTGGGCCAACTGTAAATGAAGTCGGGATCGAAACCCTGTCCGGCCATCGCGTAGTATCCCGCGCCCGAGGCGTGGTTCACGGTCAATACGACTTTCGGCACGAGCGCCGTCGCCATCGCTTCGACAAACTTCGCGCCCGCGCGGATGATTCCCGAATGCTCGGCGTCTGGTCCAACCATAAAACCGGAAACGTCCTGCACGAACAACAACGGCGTCTGATGACGATTACAAGTCTCGATGAAATACGCGACCTTCTCGGCCGATTCGGTGTAGATGATGCCGCCAAAGCGCGGCGGCTTGCCGCCGGGCATGCGCACCATGCCGCGATGATTCGCGATCACGCCGACCTGGATGCCGCGCAGACGCGCGTGACCGGTGATCATCTCTTTCGCATAGTCCGCCTGAAACTCGTCGAGATGGCCGTCGTCGAGCAGACACTCCAGCAGCTTGCGCACGTCGTATGGTTGCCGGTGATCTTCGGGAATGATTTCGTAAAGCTCTTCGCCGGAACGAAGCGGCTCGCCCGCTGGTCCAACCGCTGAGTGAACAGCCGGTTTTGGCAATTCGGAGATGAACTCGCGAATCTTCTCGATGCACGCGTCGTCGTCAGCGACGCGATAATGGGCCACGCCCGACAGCTCGTTGTGCGTGCGCGCGCCGCCGAGAGTTTCGTTATCGATCGTCTGGCCCGTGGCGCCCTTGACGAGGTTCGCGCCGCCGAGACCCATGAACGACGTGCCCTCGACCATGATGATGATGTCTGACAACGCCGGCAGATACGCGCCACCGGCGATGCACGGTCCCATCACGGCGGAGATCTGCGGCACTTTCAGGTAGTGGCGCATGATCGAGTTGTAATAAAAGATGCGCGAAGCGCCGTACTGGCCCGGAAAGACGCCGCCCTGGTAAGGAAGATTCACCCCCGCCGAGTCGACGAGGTAAATGATCGGGACGCGGCAACGCATCGCGATCTCCTGCGCGCGCAGAATCTTTTTGATCGTTTCCGGCCACCACGATCCGGCTTTAACAGTCGCGTCGTTTGCGACCACCACCACTTCCCTGCCCTCGACACGTCCAACTACAGTCACGACACCCGCGGCAGGCGCGCCGCCATCATACTGATCGTGGGCCACGAGCAAACCGATCTCCTGAACGTAGGCGTCCTGGTCCAGCAGTTTTTCGATCCGCTCGCGCGCGGTGAGCTTGCCTTGCTGATGCTGGCGATCGATCTTGTCGGGCCCGCCGCCGAGACGCAGACGCGTTTCGAGCTGCTGGAGCTCGCTCGTCAGCTCGCGTAAGCGGGAAGATGTTGGTCGAGTAGTGCTGTCGGATATTTTCATCTTGATAGAGTCAGCCCTGATGCCAGATGCGATTCAGCAACGCGTTCGTGTTGGCCTTCGCCGGTATGCCTTCCAGAATCAGCACGTGCGAGCCGCGCAGCTCTAACACGCCGCGGCCGTTCGCGGTTTTCCAGTCATGACGTTCACCGCGGCCGGTGGTCGAGGCAACGTCCGTCTCTTTCGCATCAGGATAACGCTTCCAGGTTCGTTTGAGGTACGCATCGTAGAACTCGCGCGCATCTGTGGCCGTGTCCCACGCCGTCATCTGCGCCACGAAGACATCGCTCGTGGTTGCGCCTTCGTAGAGTTGGAACTGATCGCCTCCCCAACCGGACGCTGCCTGTTTCGACTCCCCCGCGTTGTTCAGATACTCGTCAAGAATCAGGTATAACCCCCACTCGCCGTTGACGTCCGTATCGAGCCGTTTCCACGCTGGTCCAAGTAAAGGCTTCAGCTCGGGAAGCATAATCTTCATCGGCGCTTCGTACGCGAAATATTTCTCTGCGTGCATGATTTGTTCGCTGGACTGCGGCAGTTTGTCGAACGCCTTGGACACCATGTCCCAGCCGCCGCGACGATAAACCTGGGTGGCCCAGTTCGATCCGGCTTCGTACGGAAACAGCAACGACTCGCGCAACGCGCGCGGCGCGCGTTTGAACTGTTCGGACGAGGTTTCCTGGCTGCCGAGGCTGCGAATAAAAGCGAGCGCAACCATCGGATGCTTGGCCATGTAGAGCGTCATCGCGAGCGTCGCGTCGCCTTCGATCAATGCGTGCGCGGCGAGCTCTGCGTCGGAATCGCCTTTGGGCCACTTGTCGAAGCGTTTCAGATTGAAGTGCTGGTCCTGCAAGGCGTGCGTCAGCTCGTGGGCCATGACCGGTTTTTGGCCTTCCAGTTCGATCCAGTCCGCGAGGTAAAACTGCTGCACCTTGGGATCGTAGTAACCCGCGACTTGCTCGGTAAGCAACTTAATCAGAAACGGACGGTAGGCGAAGTCGTCGGGCGCGAGTCCGAAAACCCGCAACAGCACTTCGGTCGCGTGCATTTCGGCCGGGGTCGTGTCCGTGTCGAGATTTTTGACGATCATGCGCTCGATGTCCGCGCGCGACTGAGCGCCGCTTTTGACGGCCCGCAAAATCGAGAGTTCGCGCAATTCGCTGGTTTCTTTAAGGACCGCGTCCGTGGTGGAGATAATTGCCGCATTTTGAGCGGCTCCGGCGGCACTGGACTGCGCGCGGCTCGCGGTGGTGAAGCTGGCGGCGCCGAGACAAATCAGGATGAGCAGGGCCAACCCGCGATTAATTTGCTTTGACATATTGATGGTTCACTCTTATAGTCCGCTAAACGTTTACAGTCTGGTTCGACGGAGATTCAGTTCCTTCGTGTACTCGGGAAGAGTTGAAGGTTTTGTTCAGATGACAAGCCCTGCTCCTGATGATGTCTTCGGCGTTTGGCACGAGACGATGTTACGTGTGCGCTATGCCGAGACCGACAAGATGGGCATAGTTTATTATGCCAACTATCTGGTCTGGTTCGAAATAGGCCGAACCGATTATTGCCGGGCGCGCGGGTTTTCTTATCGCGACATGGAAGAGAGCGAAGACGCTTTTCTCGTCGTCGCCGAGTCGTATTGCCGCTACAAGGCGCCTGCTTACTACGACGACGAGCTGATTGTTCGTACACACATTACAGAATTACGTAAACGTTCACTTCGTTTTGGCTACGAGATCGTGCGGGCCGCCACGGGCCAGGTCGTCGCCGAAGGCGAGACCGGGCACGTAGTAACTGACGGCAGCGGCCGTGTGCGTTCATTTCCTGAAGGATACGCACAAAGATTACTGGCGGCCCCCATCATCAAGTCTCACGCCGGATCAGTCGTGCCCACTGAAACAGCGCCTGAGTAGACTCAGATTCTTCCCTGCCACAACTCAACACTCCACGGTGTTTCCAAGATAAGCGCCCAAGCCCCAGACGATTCTTTGTAACTTTTTACTGATTCGGTCGTTTTAACTTCAGAGCCGTCGCTCGGATTCGCGAAGATAAAAGCCTCGTTGCTACTTGCGATAGCAACGAGGCCCTGATGACAACACAAGTTCGTTAACCTTGCGGTTCGAAGATGCATCGTCGGCAGCGGCATCTTAACGCACATGGTAGCGGGCTTCAACCTCGGGAGGGTCTACCATGCGCCGTCATCTGTTTTCGTTTGCCGTTCTCGCCTTTCTAGTCTCCACGTTCGCCACTGTTCAAGCCCAGACTCCTGACGCCGCAATCAACCACTTCAAAACCGGTTTGAAGAAAGCCGAACGTGGTGATCTCGACGGCGCAATCGAAGAATACTCGCGCGCCATCGGCCTCAGCTCACGACTGCAAGCCACCAACCAGGCGACGCGAAATTCCGGAAACTCGTTCACCGGCTCAGACAGTTTCAACGTGGCGAACGATGACATACGCGTTATCGATCCTTTCACCGCCAACGCGTACAACAATCGCGGACTCGCGCGTTATCAAAAAGGCGATTACCCCGGAGCGATCGCCGACTTCAATGAGGCGATACGCATCCGACCCGCCCTGGAGGCCGCTTACCTGAACCGCGCCGCCGCGCTGGTTGGACTTGGCGAGAAGCAAGCGGCACTCAAAGATCTCGATCGCGCGATCGCGCTCAAGAAAGATTTCTTTCAAGCGTACAGCAATCGTGGGGGTTTGCATCACGAGCTCGGCCACGACGATCAGGCGCTCGCGGATCTAAACCGCGCGATCGAGCTGAAAGACAACGTCGCCGACACCTTTTATCAGCGCGGTTACGCGTATCTCGTACTAAACAAGTGGGACGCTTCCATAAAAGACTTTGACCGCGCAATCGCACTCGCGCCGACGCTGGCGTGGGCTTACCACGGGCGCGGCACGGTGTTGATGAAGAAAGGTCTCATGCAAGAAGCAATCGAAGACTTCAATCGTGCGCTCGAGCGCAATCCGGAGATCGTGTGGGCTTACTTCAATCGCGGGCTGGCGAAGGTTTTTCTCGGCAAGGAAGAAGAGGCGCAGGTTGATTTTGCGAAATGCCTGGAGCTGAGGCCGGACTTGAAAGACCAGGTCACGGAGAAGGTCGAGCTCGCGCGTCACTTGCGCCGGCTCGGTAAACAGTAGTTATTGATCGTGGGCCAGGTTTACGCGTTCGATGTTTGTGGCGTGTCCGGTCGCTTCGTCGATATCGATCAGCGCGCCGCAAATGCGAACCTGGCCACTCGAATGTTCGGCGCGCCGCGCGGTCACGGAAGTAAAACGGGCCAGCACGTCACTCTTGTTCATGCCGATAACGCCGGCGTAACTGCCGGTCATCCCGAGATCAGTCAAATAAGCAGTGCCCTGCGGCAGGATTCGTTCGTCAGCCGTCTGAATGTGTGTGTGCGTTCCGACGACGGCGGACACGCGGCCGTCGAGATGCCAACCCATCGCGACCTTTTCAGACGTTGCTTCGGCATGCATATCCACGAGCCGCACGGTCGTATCCTCCGGCAACGCACGTAGCACTTCATTCGCGATGCGAAACGGATCGTCCGACGGCGGCATGAAAACACGGCCCATCAAATTGATCACGGCCACGCGCGTGCCGTTGATCTCGCCCGCCCAGGCGCCGCTGCCGGGAGTGTCAGGCGGATAGTTCGCGGGACGGATCAGGCGCGGCTGTTTGCGGATGTACTCGATCGCCTCTTTCTTGTCGAAGATGTGATTACCGGACGTCATCACGTCGATGCCGTGAGCAAACAGCTCTTCGCAGAGTGAAGGCGTAACGGAAAAACCGCCGGCAAGGTTTTCGGCGTTCATGATCGCGAGATCGACGCGGTGTTGTTCGCGGAGATCCTGAATGCGTTCCAGGACGGCAATCCGCCCCGGTTTAGCAACCACATCTCCGATCATCAGAACTTTCATAGTTTATGAGGGGTATACAAAAAAGACCGCAAATCTCGGTCGAGATCGGCGGTTTTAATTGGCGGGAGGGAGATCCGCATCTGTCGTTCCGAAGCCGTAATTGAACCTGCAATGACAGGTGGGTGACCTCTTAATGACGCAGCCTCTGGCAGTTCTTAACGATGAAGAAATGCACTGGCTAAGCGACCTCGGTCTCCCGAATCAACGGCGTTGGCTCAATCATCGTAAATCGGTGACGAACACCGCAGAACGTTACCCTCCGCCGACCGGGATAGTAACATAACGCCCGGAGCTTTGTCCTTTGTAGTGTTAATTTTAGTAGTGAGAAATTAGCCGAGTGAGAGCTTGCCGGCGCCGCCCTGTTCATTCTCGAGGGTGGTGCGGACTTTCAGCAGCCGATCGAGCATTTCGGCGCACTCGGCGCTGCGGGCGGCGAGTTGCGCGTCGGCCTGTTCGTGCATGTTCTTGAGGCGATGAAGTTCGTCGGCGATGTGCAGCGCCGCGAGGATCGCGACCTTGAGGGAGTCGACGGTGAGCGTGCCGGAAGAGATCTCTCGCATCCGGCTGTCGACGAACTCGGCTAGTTGAATGATGTATTCCGTGTCGCCGTCGGAACGGATGTTGTACGTCTGGTTGTAGATCTCGACGCGAATCGTCGGACTACTGGTACTACCTTCCATACTGCCTTTATTGATCATGCGGCCGATTCCGGAACTCATCTGAGTTCCTCTGCCATTTCCGGATCCAGAGCAGCAACGGCGTCGAGCATCGCTTCGACTTTAGTGCGAATGGTTTCGCGTTCGGCGAGCAGCTTCTCGACCTGGGATTCGAGTCGCTCTTTTTCATTCAGCAGGTTGCCCATGTCACGATGAATGAGCGCGAGTTCTTTTTCGAGATTATCTTTTTCCTGACGCAGCGTTTTGGTGAGTTCGATGGTGCGATAGATCTTATCTTCGAGATGCGAAAACTTTTCCAACCCTGACAGACCGACCATCATTTATCCCCCGACTTATAAACTGAAGTGCGACCGATTATCCGTCTTCGCGCTTGCAAGCGCAAGACTCATTTCGCTGTTGGAGAAGATTTATTTTCCGACCTTACTCTGCAAGGAACTTTTCCGTCAGAAAGGTCGTCACCTGCTTGTGTCGCTCTTCAACTTCTTCGTCGCGCAACGTGCGTTCGTCAGAACGATATTCCAACCGCAGGGTCACGGATCTCTTCGACGCGGGGATGTTCCCACCTTCGTAAATACCCACCAGCTTCACGCCACGCACATCGGCAACTCGCTTCGCTCTGAGAGCATTGAGAACGTCGTCGAGCGGAATGTTACGGTCGAGCGGGAGCGAGATGTCGCGCACGACTGATGGATAACGCGGCAACGGCGCGTACTGAACGACGCGCGCCGGACCATTCAGCAGCGTTTCGAGATCGAGCTCCAGGACGTAGATCGGATAACGAAACTTGTAATTCACCGCGACGCTTTCAGCGAGCCGCCCGATCGTGCCGATCGCCGTGCCGTCGTTGAGTTTGATCTGGGCAGATTGCCCCGCACGCAGATGCGGCGTCTTGCCTTTGGTGAAATTCAGCGGACTCAAACTCATCCAGTCAACGGCTGTTTCGAGAGCGCCTTTGACGTCGAAGAAATCGAGCTCGCGTTCTGCCTGCGCTTTGTTTGCTTCGTTCGCGCCACCGGTCGCGACCACGGCGAGGGCGAGTCGCTCGGCGGGCAATTCACCGGCTGTCGCTTCGCCAAAAACACGGCCGATTTCAAACAAGCGCACGTCGCGAATGCCGTGGTTGAGATTGTGGCGAAGTGAGCTCAACAAACCCGGCAGGAGCGTTGCGCGCATGAACGCCGCTTCTTCGATGATGGGGTTTTTGAGCAGCGGTTGATGGTCGCCGGTCGTGCCGAGGGAAGGAATCGGCTCGATCTGGTGAACCGGCTCGATAAAACTGAAGTTGATCGCTTCGTCAAAGCCAAACGCGTTGAAGGCGCGCCGCAACAGACGTTGCTTGATCTCGCTCGGCTGGTACTCGCCGGAAGAGCTCGACGGCGGCAGTTCGTCGCCGATCTTTTCAAAACCCGTGTGACGCGCGACCTCCTCGACCAGATCTTCTTCCTGCTCGACGTCGATACGCCACGACGGCACTTTGAAATTCAATCCTTCAGCCGTTTGATCAAGCAGGTCGAAGCCGAGTCCGGTCAAAATTCGCTTGATTTCTTCACCTTCTACCGAAACAGAAGTGAGTCCTGCGACTCGCTGCGGGCGAAGGTTTACCAAGCGAGAAACAAAGGGGGTGGGATAAATATCAAGCAAATCTTCGGACGCAACGCCTCCGGCAAGCTCGCAGATCAGTTGCACGCAACGCTCCTGCGCGAACAGCACGCCCTCGATGTCTGCGCCGCGCTCAAACCTTCTCGACGCTTCGGTATCCATGCCGAGCTGCCGTGCGGTGCGCCGCACCGAGTTCGGATCGAAGTAAGCGCTCTCGATCAGGACGTCAGTCGTACTCGCGGAGATCTCGGAGTCTTCGCCGCCCATGATGCCGGCCAGCGCAACCGGCCGCTCAGCGTCGGCGATCACCAGCATCTCGTTCGTCAGCGTGCGCTCGACGCCGTCGAGTGTTTTGAGTTTTTCTCCCGCGGCGGCGCGACGAACGACGATGCGCGGGCCGGCGAGCTTGTGAAAGTCGAAGGCGTGCAGTGGCTGGCCCAACTCGTGCAGCACGTAGTTCGTGATGTCGGCGACGTTGTTGATGGGCCGCTGACCAATCGTTTCGAGACGCTTTACGAGCCAGTCGGGCGAAGGCGCGATCTTCACGCCGCGGACGAGCCGCGCCGCATACCGCGGGCAGAGATCCGCGTCCTTGATCTCGACTGACGTGACCGCGTCCGCGCGGCCTTCGGTTTTGAACGAGGGGATCTGCGGCTCACGAAGCTGCTTGCGCTCGATCACCGTCACTTCGCGCGCCACGCCGACGTGCGAGAGACAATCAGGCCGGTTCGACGGCACTTCAACGTCCAGCACGGAGTCAGAGTTGTGCGTCTCGACCGCATCGATCGCGAGACCCACCATCGTCAGCCGGTTGCGCAGCTCTTCCGGGCTGAGCTTTGTATCCGTGTAGTCTTTAAGCCACTCGTAACTGATTAACATTGCTACTCGAATTGCTCCAAAAACCGCACGTCGTTTTCGAACAACAGCCGGATATCGTCAAGCTCGTACATCAGCGCGCACATGCGATCGATGCCCAGTCCGAACGCGAACCCGGAAAACTCCTCCGGATCGACGCCCACTGTGCGCAGCACGTTCGGATGGACCATGCCCGATCCGCCGAGCTCGATCCAGCCGGAATTTTTGCAGATGCGGCAACCCGCGCCTTTGCACTTGAAACAACTGAAATCAAACTCCGCGCTCGGCTCCGTAAACGGAAAGTATGACGGGCGAAAACGCGTGACCGTTTCGGGTCCGAACATGCGGCGCAGAAACTCCGTCACGGTTCCCTTCAGGTGGGCCATCGTGATGCCGCGATCCACGCAGAGCCCTTCGACCTGGTAGAACATCGGATTGTGCGTCGGATCGGGCGTGTCGCGGCGAAACACGCGGCCGGGCGCGATCATGCGGATCGGCACGCCGCGGCGTTGCATCGCGTGAATTTGCACGGTCGATGTTTGCGAGCGAAGCGC
>Ga0207711_10004920_pt1 | contig 11343 bp, 8 predicted proteins | sample KBSS34metaG_FD_184401 | JGI IMG/M metagenome (GOLD analysis project Ga0207711, IMG submission 184401) | Switchgrass rhizosphere microbial communities from Kellogg Biological Station, Michigan, USA - KBS S3-4 metaG (SPAdes) (version 2) | ecosystem: Host-associated > Plants > Roots > Rhizosphere >...
GGTTATCTGACCGATGGCCCGACCAGGAACCCCTGGGAAGCATTCTACCAGAAGCATCTGCCCCTGGCGCCGCACCTTCCCGACAGCCATCAGCGGCTGTGGCTCTATTACAAGCTCTGGCCCAACCAGGCGTTCGACATCTACGCCGACCAAATCGACTTCATGCAGTGGCTGCCGACCGGCCCGACCAGCTGCATGCTCCGCGAAATGGCGTTCGCGCTGCCGGATTCGCGGCGCGAGATGAAGCTGGTCCGCTACGCGAATTGGCGGATCAACCGCATGGTCAACGCCGAAGACACTTGGCTGATCGAGCGGATCCAGCAGGGAATGGCGTCGAAGAGCTACCAGGTCGGCCCGCTCGGCGAGAGCGAGGTATGCCTGCGCAGCTTCGCGCGGAAGATTCGAACCTTGATCCCGGAGGCACGGCTGCGCCAGGCGCCCGCGCCGGGCTGGAGCCGACGGCCCCGGGCTATCGATTAGAGAGAGCCGTCTCCCGGAAGCGGGAGAGGGAGAAGCGGCCGAAAGAGACAGAGAATGACTCAAAAATACGACGCACTGATTCTCGGCGGCGGTCACAATGGCCTCGTCTGCGCCTTCTACCTCGCGCGCGCCGGGCTCAAGGTGCGCGTGCTCGAGCGGCGCCACGTGGTGGGCGGCGCTGCAGTGACCGAGGAGTTCCACCCCGGCTTCCGCAATTCGACCGCGAGCTACACGGTGTCGCTGCTGCGCCCCAAGGTGATCGCGGACATGAAGCTGCACGATTATGGCTTCCGCATCATCGAACGTACGATCTCGAACTTTTTCCCCTTCCCCGACACCTATCTCAAGCTGGGCGGCGGCACGGCGCGCACCCAAGCCGAATTCGCGCGCTTCTCGAAGAAGGACGCCGAAACCTTTCCCGCCTATGAAACCGCGCTCGAGCGCGTCGCCGAAGTGCTGCGCGACTTGTCGCTCAAGACACCGCCGAATGCCGGTGGCGGCATGCGCGCGCTGCTCACCGCGGCGAGCCAGGGCAAGCGACTCGCGGGTATGGATCTCGAGGCGCAGCGCGATGTGCTCGACATGTTCGTCAAATCGGCGCGCGAGTTCCTCGACGGCTGGTACGAACATGATGTGGTCAAATCGGCGTTCGCGTTCGACGCGGTGGTCGGCAATTTCGCGGGTGTCTCATCGCCAGGGTCAGCCTATGTGCTGCTGCATCACGTGTTCGGCGAAGTGAACGGCAAGAAGGGCGCCTGGGGCCATAGTGTCGGCGGCATGGGCGCGATCACGCAGGCGATGGCAAGAGCGTGCGTGGACGCGGGAGTCGAGATCAGCCTCGAGGCACCGGTCGCGCAAGTGCTGGTCGATGGGGGGAAAACCGCAGGCGTTCGGCTCGACAGCGGCGAGGAACTCGCCGCGCCGATCGTCGCCGCCAACATGGGGCCCCTGCTGCTCTTCAACCAGCTCGTCGCCGAGAGCGACCTGTGCCCCGAGTTCCGCCGTCGCATCGGCAATTTCAAGGCCGGATCGGGCACGTTTCGCATGAACGTCGCGTTGTCGGAGCTGCCCGACTTCTCGGTGCTGCCCGGCAAGGACAGGGCCGAGCATCACACTGCCGGAATCATCATCGCGCCGGGCCTGGACTATATGGACCAGGCCTTCGACGACGCGAAGGTGTTCGGCTGGTCGAAGGCGCCGATCGTCGAGATGAAGCTGCCGACGACGGTCGACGACAGCCTCGCGCCGCCGGGAACGCACATCGCCAGCCTGTTCTGCCAGCAATTCGCCCCCGAACTTCCCAACGGCAGGTCGTGGGACGATGTCCGCGAGCAAGTCGCGGATCACATCATCGACACCGTCACCACGCACGCGCCCAACTTCAAGGCAGCAGTGATCGCGCGCCAGATCCATTCGCCGCTCGATCTCGAGCGCAAGTTCGGCCTGGTCGGCGGAGACATCTTCCACGGCCGGATGAGTCTCGATCAGCTTTGGGCGGCGCGGCCGATCCTGGGGCACGGCGACTATCGCTCGCCGATTCGGGGCCTCTATATGTGCGGATCGGGCACGCATCCCGGCGGCGGCGTTACTGGAGCGCCGGGGCATAATGCCGCGCACGAGATCCTCAGCGATCGAAGCTTGCTCGGGCGGTTCCGCCGCTGGAATTGACGCGTTCGGCGAGACTCTCCTCATCGGGTCTCGCAAGACACGTTCGGTGGAGAATGAACAGCAACTCGCCCCCTTCGCCGAAAATCGCTTCGTTGCTCGGATACCAGATGCGGCGACTCCAATTGCCCTGGTCGTCGACCACGTCATAGCGCTGCGGCGCCATCTGGCTGAGCTTGCCGGTCTGGATGGTCTCGAGGATCGAGCGATAGAGATTGGCAACGCCGTTCGCTTCGTCGCGGCGCGGATCGTCCGGAAACGCCTCGAACAACGGCATGCCGCAAACGCTGTGTATCGTCGCCGCGCCGGCGAAGCATTCGGGCGCCTCGACGATGATCAACCCCGGACCGGGGTCGAGCAGAAGCCACCTGCCCTCGAGTGCAGCGAGCTTTTCGCGCAGCCATGGCTCGATCGTCGCGCGCTGGGCACGCGTCCATGGATCGACGTGTGGCGTGGCGCCGGACCTTTGGGCTTCGAGCTTGGCAAGGTCGCGACGCCAATAGCGCAACTGTTTCTCGAGCATCGCTCGCATCCGCGGCGACGCTTCTTCGCAGAGCGCAGCCTCATGCCGCTTGATGTTGCTCGACAGAACGAACCGGCGCATCGCCACCAGCCTTCGAGATCGTGCAAAAGGCGATCTCATCGATGCTCAAACCCATCAGAGATACAATCTAGTCAAGATCGCGGAGATTTCCATGACTCCGCAGCATTGGGCGCAGCATTTCGTGCAGCACTTCCTGGCGCCTATGCAGCGGGCTGCAGCGCCGTACCGCGACGCGCGATGAAGAATAACGGGATCGCCGTGAGCATCAGCACCACGCTCCACCCGACCGCTTGCCATCCGCAACCGATCAAGGTCCAGGCCGCGAAGGCCAGGCCGATGGCGGCGGCGACCCGCGTGACCTTGAGCACCAGCGCCGCTGCGCATACCCCCAGGTACAGCCAGATGGTTGCCGCTGCCGCAAGGTTGAGCATGAACGTCATCAGTCCGCTCAGCGACCGAGTCGAGTTGCTGAGGATCAGGATACTCGCAAGCATGCCGGCGAGCACGATCGCGCCGACCGGCACGTCACGACGGCTGGTATGGCCCATCCAGCGTGGCAACAATCCCGCGCGCGCCATGCCGAGCGGAATCTCGCCCAACAGCAACACATAGCCATTAAGGCAACCGAGCGCCGAAATCATCGCGAACGCCGCAATCACGGCACCAGCCGCGCTGCCCCAGAATTCGCTCACGAACAACGCCACCGGCGCGCCCGATTCCTGCAGGGGGTGCTGCGGTAGCGCATAGGCGATCCCGGTGGAGACGGTCAGATAGATCAGCCCGGTCGCGGCCACGCCCACCATCGTCGCGCGCGGGACGTTACGTTCGGGGTCGCGAACGCGCTCGGCGGCGATACCGGCGCATTCGAAGCCGACCAGCGCGAAAAAAACCAAGCCCAGCGCCGGCGTGAGTTGGCCGAGGTCGAGCGAAGGATGCGGATAGGCCGAAAAACGCGTGGGATGAACCACCGCGAGCGCGACGAGGATCGCCAGCACCGCGATCAGCGGCAGCAGTTTGAGTACCACCGTCAGCACTTGCAACTGGCCAACGGCGCGCGCGCCATTCAAGTTGAACAAAGTCAGCGCCCACAGCACCGCGAGCGCCCCCGCCACCGATATGCTCGTACTCGATCCGAGCCACGGCCACAGCACGCTCAGATAGCGCACGGTGGTGAGCGCGAGCACCGCATTGGCGCACCAGATACTGACCCAATAGCTCCAAGCCACCAGCACCGCGGGCAATTGCCCCAATCCCGCCGCACAGATATCCATCGCCCCGGTCGCTTCGGGACGCGCAGCGAACAGCTGCGAGAACACCCAGGCGATGATCACCGCACCCGCGACGGCGAACAACCAGCTCACGGCGCCCGTCGCGCCGAAATGGGCGAGCTGTGCCGGCAGGACGAAAATCCCCGCGCCGATCATGCCACCGACGACCAGCGCCGTTGCAGTCCAGAATCCGAACGGCCGCGCGGCGCCGCTCCCGCTCATTGCGTTGGGTGGCTCGCTCGCGGGTTCGGCATCGGCTCTATCGCACCCCTTTTGCGCAGCATGCACCTGATCGCGCCGACTTGTCCAATCGTTGCGCGGTGATCGTGTTGTCTCAAATCCCCCCGTCGACGGCTTCTCGACCCTCGGCGTGCAGCGCCGCGATCAGCGCAGCAGCGCAGGCGTCGACCCGCGCAGCGTCGGTTGCCCGGATCACGAAATTGGCGCCGGTGCGCCCCTCCCGAAAGAAGGGATAGCTGCCGATCGCGACTCCCGCGAACGCACGCTCGGTCTCGGCGAGCAAGGTCGCGACTTCGCTTTCCGGGACCCAGCAGCCGATCGTGCGCGACACCAGCGGCAACCCGCCCTCGAGCGTGCCGGTAAGCGCATCGAGCATCTGTGCGGCGATATGCGGCACGCCGGCGAGCACGAACAGATTGCCGACATGGATTCCCGGCGCGCCCGACATGCGATTGGGAATCAGATCGGCGCCTTCGGGCACGCGCGCCATTCGCAGCCGCCCTTCGTTAAGCCCGCCGCGAGTCGCATAATGTGCTTCGAGGATCGCGCGCGCTTCCGGGTGAATCACGACGGACACCCCTAGCGCCGCAGCGATCGCATCAACGGTAATGTCGTCGTGGGTCGGACCGATCCCGCCGGTCGTGAAGCAATAGTCGACGCGGACGCGCAGCGTGTTGACCGCTTCGACGATCGCGCTCTGGATATCGGGCACGACGCGCACCTCGACCAGCCTTATGCCCTGCGCGTTGAGCCAGGTGGCGAGCTGGGCGACGTTGCGATCCTGTGTACGGCCCGACAAAATTTCGTCGCCGATCACGACCAGCGCGGCGGTCCAGATGCGCCCGCTCATGCGTCGCGCTGCGCCAGCTGTGCGGCACGCTTCGCGGCGAGTGCATCGAGGCGCGCGATCCCGTCGGGCGCCAGCACCTCGGTGAAGACATAGGATTTCTCGAACTGCGGAATTCCCTCCGGCAGCGCGACCCAGGGCATGCGTTCGGCCGTGAAGATCGCGACGTCGGGCGCCACTGCGCCGGGATTGTCGAGCGTGCCCACGCGCACGCCCGCGCCAAGCTCGCCGAGCCGCGGATAATGACTCCAGAGCGCGACGCCACATTCGGCGCAGCGCACGATTACCTGCTCGCCGCCGCTGCCGGTGCGCACCTTGTGGCGCACGGTGGCGCCGGAAAGCTGGATCAGCGCATCGGTCTCGACGAACAGATTGACCACCGAAGTCGAGCCGGTCTGTTGCTGGCACAAGGTGCAATAGCAATTGTGGACCATGATCGGCCCGCGATCGAGCCGATAGCGCACAGCGCCGCACGCGCATCCGCCGGTCAGCTCGCCATCCTTCTCGGCCATGCTTCTCTCCCTAGCCTCTCGTCACTAGGCGCGGAAACGCCTATATCGCAACGTATGACCGAATATGTGACCGCTTCCGCCGACACGCCGCTCGCACGCACTGGCGCGATCAAGCTCCACGGACCCGAGGGGTTCGATGGCATGCGCCGCGCCGGGCGGCTCGCCGCGGATATCCTGGATGCGCTGGTTCCGCATGTTGTGCCAGGGGTATCGACGGCCGAGCTCGATGACATCGTCCGGGAGATGACGGTCGCGGGCGGCGGCACGCCGGCGACGCTCGGCTATCGTGGCTACACGCACAGCTGCTGCATTTCGATCAACCATGTCGTGTGTCACGGAATTCCTTCCGAGCGCACGCTGAAGGATGGCGATATCGTCAATATCGACGTGACGCCGCTGCTCGACGGCTGGCATGGCGACAGCAGCCGCATGTATCTGGTTGGCGATGTGCCGATCAAGGCGCGCCGGCTGGTCGACGTGACCTATGAATGCCTGATGCTCGGAATCGAGCAGGCGAAACCGGGAAACCACCTGGGTGACGTCGGCAACGCAATCCAGCGCCACGCCGAGAAGCATCGCTATGGAGTTGTTCGCGATTTCTGCGGCCATGGGCTCGGCCGCGTGTTTCACGATGCCCCCGAAGTCGTACACATCGGACGCCCGGGCACCGGACCGCAATTTCGTCCGGGCATGTTTTTCACGATCGAGCCGATGATCAACGTCGGACGCCCCGATGTGAAACTGCTTGACGACGGCTGGACGGCGGTGACCCGCGACCGCTCGTTGTCCGCACAGTTCGAGCATTCGATCGGCATCACCGAGACGGGTTGCGAGATCTTCACCGCAAGCGCTGCGGGGCTTCACTTCCCGCCCTATTGACCGGGCGGCTCGCGTCGAACGACGCGATAGTCGTGGCGGAAATGCCACACACTGTGCGGATAGCGATCGTCCAGTGCGCGCCGGCCGCGCTGGCAAGGCGACCGGCATGGGAGCGAAATGCGGGGCGCTATCGCCGTCGAGGTTGTCGATGCCCGATTTTCGGGTTCGAGCACGACCCATAATAGCAGTATCGGCCAACCTTTCCGACGTTTATCGACACCCCTCGGCGTGGTCGCGGCCAGGGACGATCCGTGCCCGGAAACCCGAGGCCCTACTTGGCGTGAGCTAGGGGCGCCTGCGGCGGAAACCTTACGTCCGCGCAGCAGAGGTTAGGGCCTGATCTCTCTTGCCCATCGTTGACTTTGTCTGAGATTGAAGAAGGACGGGCAAAAACTTCGCTAGCTACCTAGCTGCCTAACAATTGAATCCATATACGAATGGGAATTCGGTTCGGCGCTTGCGAGATTGTATGTACATGCTACAAATCTTGCGGGAACGGACCCCTGGAAAAAGGGCCGTCATTGGGAGGGTGCTATGCGGTTCAAGACGCATCTACTTGGTTTCACAGCAATTTCTGCGCTCGCCATGTCTGCCCCTGCGTTCGCGCAGGACAAGCCTGCCGCCGCAGCACCGAACGCCGCCGCGCAGGACGCGCAGGCGGCGGCCGATCAGGCGGCACAATCGGCCACCGATATCGTCGTCACCGCGCAGTTCCGCGCGACCAAGCTGCAAGATACCCCGATCGCGATCACCGCCGTGAACGCCGCGCTCCTCGAAGCGCGCGGGCAGACCGACATCACGCAGATCGCCGCGCAGGCGCCAAACGTGTCGCTGCGGCCGCAGCCGCAGAACGGTGGATCCGGCCTGATCGCGTTCATTCGCGGCGTCGGCCAGACCGACTTCAACTACGCGCTCGATCCGGGCGTCGGCGTCTATATCGACGACGTCTATATCCCGACCCTGTCGAGCTCGCTGCTCGAACTGGTCGACCTCGACCGTGTCGAGATCCTCCGCGGTCCGCAGGGCACGTTGGCGGGCAAGAATGCGATCGGCGGCGCGATCAAGCTGTTCACCGTCAAGCCAAAGGGCAATAATTCCGGATCGCTCGAAGTCGGCTACGGATCATACAACTCGCTGCGCCTCCGTGGCATGCTGGACATCAAAATCGCTGAAAATCTCGCGATGCGCGTTTCCGGCATGGCACGCTCGAACGACGGCTATGTCGCGATGCTCGACTACGGCCAGACCCATCCGAACTCGAACGTGCGTGCCAACAATACGCGCGGAAACGGCAATGCCGACTATACATCGATGGGCGGACAGAACATCATCGCCACGCGTGCTGCGCTGCGCTGGACCAGCGCTACGCTGGAAGTCAATGTCTCTGGCGACTATACGCGTGAGAAGTCGGAAGCGATTCCGACCGTCCTGATCGCGGCAGGTGCTACTGCGCCTGCGGGGGCCCAACACCCGAACCCACCTTTCGACCCACATTCGGTTGGGGCATCGAACTCGCTTGGCAATCCATGGCTGGTGGGCAAGGACGGCCAGGCAGTAAACATGAGCTGCGCATTCGTTCCCGCAGGCCCTTATAGTTGCGACACGGGCGGGAACCTCCAAGGCTACGATCCGCGTTTCGTCAGCTATTCAAACTTCATGGACGCCGCCACGCCCACCGTCCAGGCTCCGTTCAAACCTTATTTTGCGTTGCCTGTCACGGAGTTCAAAGGCTGGGGCGTTCATGGTGACGTGACCTTCAATGTCAGCGACGCCGTCAACCTGGTCTATATCGGTTCGTATCGGAAGTACGTGTCAAAGTTCGGCCAAGATCAGGACGCGACACCGATCCCGGTTGCGCAGCTCGACAATGAGTTGAATCACCATGCGTTCAGCTCGGAAGTCCGACTCAACTTCAAACTGGCGGACGGCTTGTTCGAAGGCACGGTCGGGGGCTTCTATCTCGACCAGAAGGGTACCTACACCGCGCGTGTCGATTTAAACTACGTCAATCCGGTTATCGACTTCCTTCACGGACCGGATGCGACGCCCAGCACCACCAAAGCACTGTTTGCTACGGGTACCCTGCATCCGATCAAAGGGATGAGCATTACCGGTGGCATACGCTACACGAAGGATAAGAAGGATTATACCTATTACCGTTCCAATCCGGACGGCACGCTTCCAAATGGCTTCAAGTGTTTCGTCCTGAACGGCCCCTTCTCAGAGCCCAACTGCCTTCTCGCCGGCATTTACGGAATCACCGGCACTTTCAAAGGCGATCGTTGGGACTGGCGCGTAGTCGGCGACTATCGCTTTTCCAGCGAGTTCCTCGCTTATGCGTCCGTCTCGACCGGCTTCAAAGGCGGCGGCGTGAATCCGCGCCCGTTCGTCGTCGACCAACGACTGCCCTTCAACCCCGAAACGCTCACCACCTATGAAGTCGGCTTCAAGGCCGATCTTTTCGATCGCAGGGTGCGATTGAACGGTGCGGCTTTTCTCAACAAATATCAGAACATCGTGCTCGGCAAAACCGTGTGCCCGGAATCTTCGCTGCCTTCCCCCTGCCTGCGGCCGGCCAACATTGGCTCCGCGGACGTTAAGGGCTTCGAACTTGAGGCAACACTGCGCCCGGTCGACGGTCTTACGTTCGACGGCAGCGTGAGCATATTGGACTTTAAATACACCAGCCCGACGGTCCTTCTGTATCCTTCGGATCCCGCGGGCGCTAACAACCCAACCGTGCTGGCCGGAAGCGCAATTCCGGCGAACGGAATCACGCCCTTCACTCCGGAGGTGTCCTATTCGGTCGGCGCCCAGTATGATCATGATACGGATTTCGGCGTGTTCAGTTTCCGTTTCGACGGTTCCTACCAGGGCAAGCTCTTTACCAATGCCGAAAACACGCCTTGGGCGAAAATCCCGGGTCGTTTCATCGGCAACGCGCAGGTCTCGCTGGGGACGAACAACAAGGACTGGAAGTTCACGCTCGAAGTCAAGAACGTATTCAACAAATACTACTTCACTTCCGTCAGCGACGTTAGCAGCTCGCTCGGCCTCGTCACCGGTGTCCCCGGGCTGCCGCGCACATGGATGCTGTCGGTCAAACGCAACTTCTGATCGGGAAGGTCGTTCGAACTTTCCACGGGGACGGCTTCGGCCGTCCCCTTTTTTGTTTCGATGCAGCCGACCGATGCAGCTGCATCGGCCTCGGGATGCCCCCAAATCCAGCACGATCGCAGCGACTGCCCATTTGCTAGGCAGTTGTTAATCTTTTCCAGTCGTGGCACCTGAGCGAAGCGCCCTTGCCCGGCTCTGGCACGCAAGTTGCTGGACGCGCGGCGGAGGGGTCTCTCTCTCGAAGCAAGAAGGACAACAGGCGTGAAGAAGATCGAAGCCATCATCAAGCCGTTCAAGCTTGATGAGGTGAAGGAGGCGCTGCACGAAGTCGGCGTTTCCGGCATCACCGTCACCGAAGCCAAGGGCTTCGGCCGCCAGAAGGGCCATACGGAACTCTACCGCGGCGCCGAATATGTCGTCGACTTCCTGCCGAAGGTGAAGCTCGAGGTGGTGGTCGAGGACGCGCTTGCCGAGCGCGTCGTCGAAGCGATCGCCGCCGCCGCGGCAACCGGTCGCATCGGAGACGGCAAGATCTTCGTCATTCCGGTCGAAACCGCGCTCCGCATCCGCACCGGCGAGCGTAACGAAAACGCGATTTGACGCGCCGCAGCATTTCGTAGCAGGCTGCGGCGGGGAAATTTCATTGCCCGACTCGACGGGCTTTTTTGAATGAATGGGAAAGGGCAATAGGTCATGGCGAATTCTGCCAGCGATGTTCTAAAGATGATCAAGGACCAGGAGATCGAGTGGGTCGATCTCCGTTTCACCGACCCGAAAGGCAAATGGCAGCACCTGACCATGGTGTCGAAGGTGATCGGCGAGGATGAGCTGACCGACGGCCTGATGTTCGACGGCTCGTCGATCGCAGGATGGAAGGCGATCAACGAATCCGACATGATCCTGAAGCCCGACCTCGACGCGGTGTGGGTCGACCCCTTCTCGGCGACGCCGATGCTGATCCTGGTGTGCGACATCGTTGAGCCCTCGACTGGCGAGCTCTATGCTCGCGATCCGCGCTCGACTGCGAAGCGCGCCGAGGCCTATCTCAAGTCGACCGGGATCGGCGACACGGTGTACGTCGGCCCCGAGGCCGAGTTCTTCATGTTCGACGACGTCAAGTTCGAGAACAGCTACGCGACCAGCTATTACGCGATCAACGACATCGAGCTGCCGACCAATACCGGCACCAGCTATGAATCGGGCAATCTCGGCCACCGTCCGCGCGCCAAGGGCGGCTATTTCCCGGTCGCGCCGGTCGACAGCGCCGTCGATATCCGCGCCGAGATGGTCTCGACGATGCTCGAAATGGGTCTGCCGTGCGACAAGCATCACCATGAAGTCGCCGCGGCGCAGCATGAGCTCGGCCTGACGTTCGGGACGCTGGTCACCACCGCCGACCGCATGCAGATCTACAAGTACGTCTGCCACATGGTGGCGAATGCCTATGGCAAGACCGTCACTTTCATGCCGAAGCCGATCAAGGAAGATAACGGCTCGGGCATGCACACGCATATCTCGATTTGGAATGGCTCGACTCCGCTGTTCGCCGGGAACGGCTATGCCGGCCTTTCGGAGATGTGCCTCTACTTCATCGGTGGCGTGATCAAGCACGCCAAGGCGCTCAACGCCTTCACCAACCCGACCACCAACAGCTACAAGCGGCTGGTGCCGGGCTATGAGGCGCCGGTGCTGCTCGCCTATTCGAGCCGCAACCGCTCGGCGTCGTGCCGCATTCCTTATGGCGCGGGCAGCAAGGCCAAGCGCGTCGAGTTCCGCTTCCCGGACGCGATG
>Ga0207711_10004926_pt1 | contig 11338 bp, 8 predicted proteins | sample KBSS34metaG_FD_184401 | JGI IMG/M metagenome (GOLD analysis project Ga0207711, IMG submission 184401) | Switchgrass rhizosphere microbial communities from Kellogg Biological Station, Michigan, USA - KBS S3-4 metaG (SPAdes) (version 2) | ecosystem: Host-associated > Plants > Roots > Rhizosphere >...
ATGTCGCTCCTCTCGACGTTCGACGACGACGCGATCGAGGAGGGGATTCACGAGATCGACACCCGCCATCCGGAGCCGATGCTTTCGTTCCCTGATTGTTTCGCCTTCGTGCTCGGGACCAGTCCGACCCGAATTCCATGATCTCACCCGGGCACGGGCAGCCTCGAGACGACCCGCCCGATCGGGCAACCACCGCAGCAGGCAACCTGGTCACGGCCCCTCCGGCAACATTGCCCAGCAGCCCCCTGGTTGCCTCCCCGCGGCAGGCAACCAGGGCAACCTGAGGACGATTCGGCAGGCAACCAGGAGCGCGGCCGCCGCTGACCGGCCCGTTCCCGCGTCCTCGGCATGTCGCGGACGATAGTTGCCTGGAGCCTTCCTCCGCCATGACCACAACCACTCCTCATAGCTGCGCCCATGACCGCACGGGATTCAGCGCCAGGTCGATCTGATGTCGGACCACCGCCTACGACGACGTCAGGCCGTCGCCATCGTCGTCGCCTGGGCGGCGGCGGGGACGGCCATCCTCATCGGCCCCGCCAAAGCCGACACACCACCGGAGGTGACAACACCGTGTGCCGGCACGCTCTGGGGAGCGTGCCCCCTCCAGTCAGCCCCCGGCGGATACCGGTATCGCTACAGCTACAAGGACGGAATGGTTGCACCAGTCCCGGTTCCGCCGGCCTCCATCACGGCCCCCTGCGACGTCAACTGTCCCGCTGACCCAGCCGCGGTCTGCGACCTGCTCACCGCGGTCGGCCCCGATCCCATGATGAGCCCGGCGGAGCGCGCGTCGTATGACCGCACCATTTCCGGCTGCGGGAACTACCTGCTCGCCGATGACCCGATTCCGCTGCGCCAGGTCCAGACTGCCCTGGCCACGAGCATGCGCGAGAAGCTGCTCCCGAAAGCGTCGATCATCGTAACGGATCAGAATCCTCAGCGCACCGGGCCTGACCTTCGCCTGCACGCACCCGGGCCGTCGACCTACTCGGGCAACACGACCCAGAACGCGCAGCCGCTCGCGGCCCTCATCCACGCCACCCCGCAGTATCACTGGGACTTCGGTGACGGTACGACGGTGGAGACCTCGAACATGACCCTGGCCGCGCAGGGCCGGGATGCGGCCGACGCGACCCATCGCTATCGCCGATCCGGGTCCTTCCGCGTCGCTCTGGCGGTGACGTGGAGAGGAACGTTCTCGCTTGCCGGCGTTCGTGAACCACTACCGCTGCAGCCGGTGCGGCTGATCGCCACCACAGACGTCGCCGTCGGCAACATCGACGCGATCGGTGCGTCTCCCAGACAAGCCAGGTAGTTCTGGATCACGATAAAGCCGATTTCGCCCTGGCCCTGATCCGGGCCAGGGCCAGGGCGTACGAGCCACGAAAATCGCGATGATCCCGAGCAGCGGTGGTAGCCGCGGGCAATGTTGCCCGCGGCCACCGGCAAGATTGCCTACATCGGATAACCAGCGCCGCGACGACGTTGCCGACAATCCCATCGAAGGTAACCGGCCCCGGAAGCAATCAGACCGGCAACTCCACCAACGACGGTGGCTCCACAACCTCGACCGATTCGAGAACGGAGCCCCCAGGTGCCGGTCCTCCCATCCACCTCTCCCACCCGACGTCGCATCGCGGTGTTCGACGCGCTGGACAATGAATGGACGCACCTCTCCGACAGCGCCCGGCTGCGGAACGCCACCCGACGTTGGGCCGCCACCGACCCCGGTTTCGGCGGCCTGACGTCGCCCGACCTGATTCTCGCAGCCGGTCGGGACCTCACCGACTACGAGCGGGTCGGCGCCGTCACCCTCGCTCTCACCCGTATCGCGTCCGACGCTCCTGAATCAGCCGCGACCGGAATGAGTCACGGCAAGCCCGAAAGCGACCCGGACCAGGACCTTGCGGCACGCCTTCTGGTGCACATCCTGTTGCCCGGCCTGAGGGCGCTGTGCGGGCGCTCCCGTTGGATGCACCAGCTTCCCGACGGCGGCAGCCTCTGGCTGCTCGCCGACCGGGAGGAGTGCGCCGCCATCGCCCTGGAACTCCTCATCTCCGGTATTCGCGGGTACCACTGGCGTTCCCGCCGCGGCCCGGCGAACCTGAATCTCCTCAACGACGTCCGGACGCGGCTGACCCGCCAGGTAACCCATGCCCGCGCTGGCGACCATCCCCTCCGTCTCTCCGGCCCGGACGACAACGCGCTGGCCGAGATCCCCGCCTCCACCGGGCCGGACGAGCATCTCCTTTACACCGAGGCGCTCATCGACCTTCTCCGCTGGGCGCTGCGCGCTGGCGTGCTGTCCGCCGACGCGGTGCGCCTGATCGCCCGGACCCGCATTGCCGACCACAGCCCGGATGAACTTGCCGACGAGTTCGGAATCGCGGCCGCGAGCGTCCGACGCCGCCGCCAGCGCGCCGAGGCGACCCTCGCCGAGGCCGCCCGCACCGCCGGCCGCTGGCCCCTCCCCGAGGCCGCCTGACCGAGGCCGCTGACCGATCGAGATCGCCGCTGTCGTCAGGCCACACGGTCCTCGCGGGCGGCGCGGCCTGCCAGAGCACTGTCCACCGGCGGCTCGGCCCACCTCACTGCCGACCACAGGCACAGATCAATCCGACAAAGGAGCGCTTTCCCATGTCACCCACACCGCAGGCAGGCTGGGTTCCCGACCTGACCGACTTCTCGCCGTACCCTGACAATCCCGTTGCCCTGGCGCCCTCGCGCGAACCGGCGGCGCCGGCCGGGCCCGACCTCCTCCTCGACAACGTCGTCGCCGTCCTGGCCGGCCAAGGCAGCAGGGTCCCGCCCATCGCCTGGCTGCCGGGCACCACCACCGCGTCGGACCTGACCTGGTGGGGACGGGTGACGCGGCTGAAGATCGGCATACACGCCAGCATCGACGACGCTGCGGGCGAAATCGTGCGGGCCTGCCGCGGTTACGAGACTCGGGATCGGCTCGGCTGGCTGATGGCCGCGTCCGTCTACCCCGTCGCGCTCCTCGTGCTGGCGCCGCTGCGCCATCGGGGGATCATCGCCCCCTGGCCGGCGCTCGGGATCTTCGTCAGCCTTGTGGTCACAGGCTGCCTCCTTGCCCGGATGCACAGCCGGTACCTCGACCGGCGCATCGCTGCCGATGTGCTTCGTCTCGTCCCGATCCGCCAGCCCGGCGATCGTCGCGGCGACTGCCTGCTCGACGCCGCCAGCATCGACGTCGTCAACCGGCTCTGAGCAGTCGCCCCGAGGGAGAGCCTCGTTCCTTTCCTTTTCTGCCTCACCGTTGACCCGCAGGAGACGTCCATGAGATCTGTCCGTCGCTGGCCGAGTCGCCGGCGGTAACGCGATGGCGAGAGTCCGAACAGGCGTATCCGCGCAGCCGCGGATGGAACCCGACGATGCCCCGTACTCCGCCGGGCTGGACGACGATCACGCACCGGCCTTCGTCCGCTCGTCACATCACGCGGCCCGGCTGACCACCGCCGCCTCGGTGCTGCTGTGGCTCCTGGTCGGCGGGGGTGCCATCGGTGGCCTCGCGGCCTGGTTCACCCGACCGGCGGGAGCCGCCTCGGCTCCGCCCTCCGTGGTCCGCTCACCCACGGGCCCCATCGGCTGGACGCAGGCATTCATCGCCACCTACCTGCGCGTCGGAGAAGGCCAGGAAGGTCAGCTGCACTCGTTCTATCCCGGTGTCCCAACCCTGGACAAAGTGATGCCAGCCTCCGGCGCGCAGGCGACGGTAGGTCCCTACGCACTGCGCGCCGCCGAGACGTCGCCCGGCTACTGGGCCGTGACGGTGGCCGTCGCCGAACCCGCCACCGCCACTGCTGGCGCCGCCGGTGGTTCCGACGGCACCCAGGCATCCTCCGGCGACGGGTCCGCGAGCTCCGCCGGGCCCGGGGACTCCGGGGGGAACCGGGGATCCTCCGGCGACGCCATGGCCTGCTATCAGGTGTCACTGCTGGCCCGGGGAGACGCGGCTGCCGGTGGGGTCGAACCGACCGGCTCGCCCACCGGGTACGCCGCCACCCGACTGCCGAGCAGGGTCTCCTGCCCACCCACCCTCGCGGGTCCGCCGAACGTCGCGCTCAGCGAGACGGACGTCAACCAGGGAGATGCGGTCAACGACGTGGTCCGGCGCTTCCTGGCCGCGCTACTGACCGGAGACGGAGAGGTCAGCCGCTACAGCAGCCCCGACGCGGGCATCCGACCGATCCTCCCCGCGCCCTACACCGGCGTCGAGCTGGTCAGCCTGGCCCGGGACACGACATCTCCAACGACCAGCGACACGACCGAGGCCGCGGCGCCCGGCGACGGGCAGCGGCTTCGGGTGCTGGCCACGATCCGGGTCTCCGGGCCTGACGGCATCCGCATGCTCTCCTACCCGCTGCGGCTGACCGCCCGGGCCGGCCGCTGGGAAGTGTCCGCGCTGGACAGCACTCCGCCACTGCGGGGAAGCGAACCCCCCGTGGCGCCGGCTCCCACCCCGCAGGACACGACCGCGCCGCTGGCCTCCCCGACGCCCGCGCCGTCGGCGCCCACCTCGCCGGAGGGAACCGGGTCGGACGCCAACCCGCCGCCGGCCTCACTGAGCACGGACAGCCCTGAGGCAACGCCCAACGACGCTGCGGCGCCGGCTCTTCCGGAACCCACGTCCAGCTGAGAAGGAGTCAGCCACCCATGCCCGCGTCCCCGACACCCCCGCCTCCGGCCCATCCCGTCCTGGCCGCGGGTGGCGGATGGTTCGACACGTTCAACAACCTGGTCAGTCACGCGCAGACGCTCGCCCTAGCCGCCCTGGGTCTCGTGGTGGTCGTCACCATCCTCACAACCATGCATGTGAGCAAGGGCGGCATCGCGAAGGTCGTGATGGCCGGACTGACCGGAGCGGTCGCCTTCTGGCTCGCCACCCACGTGAGGGAGAACTCCGACCGTACCGACCAGGAAATCAAGGGCGCGCCCGTGGTCACCGTCGTCACGGGCGGGCCAGCCGGCGTGCCCGACGTCGGCAGCCTCGGCCTGGCAGGGTCGTCCCGGAGCCGGGCATGAGCGACACGAGCGAGAGGCCGAACGGCGACGAGCGGCTCACCTTCCGCAACTACGCCAAGGCTCACCGGCACGGGACCGTCATCGGGCAGCTGCCCGGCGGCCATGCCATCCCCTTCGGGCCCTACACGTTGACGCAGATCGGGCTGTTCGTCGGCGGAGTCGTCGCGCTCTATCTCACGCGTGAGGTGTGGATGCGGTTCGGCGCGACGTTCGACATCCTGCTGCTGATCGGCGTGCCGTTCGGGCTCGCGATGGCCGAGCGCTTCGTCCGCCCGGAGGGTCGCAGTCCGCTGCGTTCCGTCGTCGCCCTCGTCGGCTATGCCCTGGCGCCTCGCGCCGGTCGTCGGCATGGCCGCGCCCGACCGGCCGTCTCCCGTCAGGCGCCACGTCCGCCCCGCAGGATCTTCATCCGCGACCTCGACGTTCCCGCGCCCCCCGCCGGTCCCCCGGCCGCCGCCAGCCGCACGCCCACCGCCGCTCCCGCGGCCGTCTGGTGGCAGGAGGAGGCTCAGCCTGCCGCACCCCCGGCCTCCCTGGTCGATCTCCTGCCTGCCGCCGGCCCGACGAGGAGCCGACGATGACCGCGCCCGCCCGACACATCGCCGGCAACCTGGTCTGGACCGCGCACGGCACGGTGCTGGCGGTCTGGCGGGTGCGGCCCGCGAGCTATCTGCACACGTCGCGGGCCGAGAAGCTCAAGCTGTACCACGCCACCCGGGGCATCCTCGCCCAGCTGCGCGCCGACGCGATGCTGCTGTCGCTCACCATGCCGATCGACCCCATCGCCACCGCGCAGCGGATGGTCGACGGCGTCGACCTGGCGGCTCAGCCGGACTGGGTCGCCGCCGTGGATGCCACGCTCGACCTGCTGGTGGAATGCGACCTCTACGACCGGGCCCGGTTCCTCGTCGCCGAACTGCCCGCCACACAGGCGCTGGTCGGCGCTCGGACGATCGCCGCGTCCGCCGCGACCCGGGTCACCGGCGTGTTCGGCCTGCCTGCCCGCCCGCCGGCAGCCGCCGAGACGCGCCGTCGCCGCCAGCAGGAGGCCGACTACCTGACCAGGCTCGGAGCCGGCCCGCTGCTGCGACGCGCCACAACGACCGAGGTGGCGTGGATCTACGCGCGGGCCTACCGCCGCGGACTGTTCGACCTCCCGCTGGACGGCCCGGACGCGGACCTCGAGCACGGCGATCCGCACCACGACCCGGACGGGCAGCGGTTTGCCGCGGAGTCCCACGTGCGCGACGGCTACCTTCGCGGCCCCGCCCTGACCGTGCTGGACGAGGCGGTCGCCTTCGAGGGCGGCGAACGCGGCGGCACGAAACGACGCGAAGGACTGCGTCGGTTCGTCCAGCTCACCAGTGCCTTCGGCGTCGGCTACCAGGCCTTCGGCGCGCTCGCCGACATGCCGGACGCGTTCTCCTTCCCGGACGGCGCGGAATGGTTCGGCGTCGACGACGCCGTCGACGAACCCGTCGACTGGTACGCCCGCCTCCGGGTGATCCCCAACGAGGAGGCCCGCCGGACGGCCCGGCGCAAACTGCGCCAGCTCGTCGCGCAGAAGGACGAGTACGTCGGCGAGACCGCCGGGCTGCCCACCAGCCTCGGCAACGCCATCGACGCCCTCGACGACGCCCAGGCCGAACTCAGCTCCTCCTCCGACCCGATGCTCGCGACCACCCTGGTGTTCTCCGTCGCCGCGGACAGCGCGGAGGAAGCCGACCGGCGCATCGCCCGGCTCCAGGCGGTATTGCGCGGCGGGGAGTACCGCCTGGCTCGGCCCATCGGCGACCAGGAGGCCCTCTACGAGGGCGGCAAGCCGGGCAACCCGCCGCCCCGGGCGTGCCGCGACTTCGAGCAGATGCTCACCCCGCGCCAGCTCGCCGCGGGCAACCCGTTCGCCGGCGGCGACCTCGGCGATCCCGCCGGCATGCTGCTCGGCTTCTCCCTGGACGGCGGCAGTGCCCGTCCGGTGCTGCTCGACCCCGCTCGCGGGCCGGCCACCGACCGATCCGGCTCCATCGCCATCACCGCGGCGCTCGGCGCCGGCAAGTCGTTCACGCTCAAGCACCTCGCCTGGGGTGTCCTGGCCCGCGGCGGCCAGTTCGCCACCCTTGACCGCACCGAGCACGGCGAATGGGTGCAGTTCGCGCAGAACGCACCGGGCAGCACCGAGGTGGTCACGCTCACCTCGGACGCCGCCGTCAGCATCGACCCGCTGCAGATCTTCAGCGGCGACGAGGCGCTGCAGTTCGGTACCGGCTTCCTGTGCCTGCTGCTCGGCATCGGCATCCAGGAGACCGAGGGCGACGTACTGACCGCCGCGATCAAAACCGTTCTCGGTGACCGGCGGCCACGCGCGGCGAGCCTCGTCGAGGTATTGGAGGAACGGGCGCGCGAGGACCGCGGCCGTCGGCTCGGCGACGCGGCCGAGCTGGTCGCCGGCCGGCTGCGCGGACGGATCAGCGAGAAGCTCGCCCGGGTCGTCTTCGGCGACGCCCCGCCCCTGCGGCTGTCCCGCGCCGACTCGGTGATCCTCTGGACCCCCGGTCTCAAACCGCCGCCACGCGAGGTCCTGCTGAGCCCGGAGCTCGTTAAGCGGCTGCTCGGCGAGCAGCTACTCGCGCAGGCCATGGTCTACCTCGCCGCCGCCGTCATGCGCAAGATCACCTTCACCGACCGCAGCCGCTTTGGCGCGATGTGCCTGGACGAGGCGAGCTTCCTCACCGCCAGCGTCGAGGGGGCCCAGCTCTACGAGGAGGGTCTGCGGGAGTCCCGCCGGGCCAACGCCGCCGTCTGGGTCGCCGCCCAGGACGTCGCCTCCCTCGGCGAGCCCCGCCTGCGCGCGCTCATCCCGATCCGCATCGCCGGCCGCCAGGGCAGCCGGTACGCCGCCGAGCAGGCCCTGGAACTGCTCGGCATGGACGCCGACGAGGAGCACGTCACCGCGCTGCAGGAGATCAACCCGGACGCGGAACGCCAACCCGACCGGGTCGGCGAGTGCTACCTGCGCGACCTCGACGGGCGCGTCGGCTTCCTCCAGGTCGTCCCGCCGCCCGTCGCCGGCCTCACCGCCGCCTGGGACAGCAACCCCCGCGCATCCACCCGCCGGGCCCCGACCCCGGCTCCCGCCCCGGCTCCCGCCCCGACTCCGACTCCGGCCCCCCGACGGCCGATCTCCCCCACTGTCGCGGCACACCAGCCCACGGCGCGCATGGCGTCCGCGCCCGGCAGCCCCACTGCCGCGCCCACCGCGACCCACCCGGCGGCAGGAGCGGAGGCGGCGCCCGCCGGCAGGGGCACACTGCTGGGGAAGCCCCTTCCACCCGCCTGGCACGCCACCGCCAGCGGACGCGGATCGCCCCCGCGTCCGGATGCGCCTAGCCCACGATGATCCGCGAACCAGCGCGGCGATCGCGCGGAGGCCTCGCCACCTACCGGTTCCGCGGGCTGGGCAGACTCGTCGGTCTTGCGATCCTGCTGGCCGGCGGACTACTACTCGCCCTCGCCGGCGCCACACCCGCGCATGCCGCATCGCCGGCCCCCGCCACACCGACCGCCCCTTCGCCAGCCTCCGCCGCGACCCCAGCCGCCGCCTTGACCACGTCCGCGCCGACCCCACGGTCCTCCGCCTCATCGCCCGCGCCGAGCGGCATGACCTCGGCTCCGGCGGATCCGACGACGGACACTCCGGACGGTGACAGCGACAGCAAGCCGCCCGTGGGCGTCGACGACGCGCTGTTCGGGGACGATCCGTCCTGCCCACCGAGCAAGACCCCCGACCTGCAGTGCATCCCCATCGACCATTTCGATATCTGGTATGACGCCGGCGGCTGGTCCGCGATCGATACCAAGGTCACCGGAACCCTTACCCAGTGGACATTCGCGCTCGCTCGCGTCACCATCCGCGTCGGAATCTGGATCATCACGTATTCCCTGCAGTTCAGTCTGGCTGCTGCATTCGCCGAACCAGCAGGAAGGGCCGCCTCTCTCTATCAGAGCAATGCGTTGGTGCGGCTCGGCATTCCTCTGCTCTGCCTGTCGTCCTCCCAGATCTGGTCAGCGTTCCAGATCGCGCGCGGGCGGCTGTCCCGGGGCTTCGCCGAGGCCGCGACGAGCCTGTTCATCTCCACCCTCGCGACCGGACTGCTCATGACTCCGAGCCAGACCATCCTGGGTGACCACGGCCTGTTGAGCACGACCAGGGACATCGGACTGTGTGTCGCCGCCGCCACCACGACGGGCTGTGACACAGCCACGGGCGGCGATCCGGCCGCGATCGCACGCCCCCTGGTCGCGGAGATCAAGGTCGCCTTCATCATCGAGCCGAACGAGGTACTCAACACCGGCCAGGTACTCGCCAAGGGCAACCCATGCCTCGACGCCTACCGGGGCGCTATCGCGGAGGGCCCCTGGAACACGAAGGGAGATCCGCGCAAGAACTTCCTACGCAAGGTCGACGGAGCAGGCCACGACGTCTGCGACAAGATGGCTGACTGGAACGAGAAGATGACAGCCGAACGTCTTGTCGGAGCACTTCTCGTCGAGCTTGCGGCACTCCTCGTCTGTGTGCTCCTGATATTCATCGGTGGCGGTCTGCTGGTGGCTCAGCTAGTGCTCGTCGCCCTCGTCTGTCTGACCTTCTTCGCTGTCGCCGCAGGCCAGGCCCCGGGGCCGGGGCGGGCGGTCTTCTACTCCTGGATCACCAGTTGTCTGAAGGCAGCGGCCGCTGTCCTGATCGGCATCGTCTTCCTGTCGGTCTACCTGTACTTCCTGGTGGAGCTGCTGCGGACCACCGAACAGCAACCCATGATCGTCAAATTCGGCCTGCTGGACCTGCTCGCCGCGACCTCGTTCATCTTCTACCGGCGCATGCGCCGTGCCGGCGAGCGTGTCGGCCGCCAACTCGGCAGCCGGATGCAGAAATTCCAGCCCGGCGCGAACGCCCCGGCAGCCCCCTGGATGCGCCCGGCCGCGGCCGGCAGTGGCGGTGGATCGACCTCCTGGGAGATGGGGAAGGATTCCTTCGCTCCACGCCCGCTCGATGTCGCGGAACGCGCCCTCTACTGGCGTCGCGCCCTTCGTCGGAACGGCACCCGCTCAGGATCGTCGAAGGGTTCCGGCTCCGCGGGCGGTGCTGGTCAACGGGGCCGCCGGGCTCGACGCTCCGGATCGACCGGGTCCAACGACCGCGCGGCCCGCGGCGGACTGCACATCGGTCGCAACGTGATCATTCACACGAGCGCGCCACGTGCGACCGAGGCCAAGCAGATCCGACGCGCCGAGAGGGTCGCTCGCATGCGGCGCCGGCGCGCCGCCGGTCGGGCCGAGGCCGAAGGCCGTGCCTCCACGGGGGCCGTCAGGCGTTCAGCCGGCGGGCCCGCTCCCGAAGGCCGCTCCAGGACAGCGCTCCCGAGGCCCGTCGCCGGGCAACGCCAGCAACAGCGACGACAGCAACAGCAAGAGCGCCACCAGCAGCGGAAGCAGCGGAAGCCCGCCGTCGCGAGTCGGCGACTCCGACAGTCAGCCGCCCGCCAGCGCGGAACCGCGGGGACGAACACCGCACAACAACGGCCGAACCGCAAAAATCCGAGACGATCCAATGGTTCGGGTAAAGGCGGCCGGTCATGACCATGCCGACGATCGTTGTCAAGGCGGCACGGTCAGGAGTCAGCCGGTTCGCCAGCCGGACGGCGCTGCGATCGGCTCGGGCGACCCACCAGCACCTGCCCGGTCCGCGGGCCGCGGTCGCGTCAAACGATGCCGAGAAAGCTCAGGGCCGTCCGTGGTGGATGCTGGCGCTGCTGGTGGTCGTCGGCGGCAACTTCACCGTCATCATCACCGGACTGGTCATCGCGACGGCCGCCGCCGCGCTGATACCCCACTTCCTCGGCGGGGGCGACTCCACCGCCCCCGCACCTTCGTCCGTCACGGGAATACCGCGCGTGGTGCTTGATGCCTACACGCGGGCCGCTCGCAACAGCCAACAATACGCGCCCGGCTGCACAGGGATGAGCTGGTCGATCCTCGCCGGAATCGGAAAGATCGAATCCGGCGAGGCGGCCGGCCACCAGATCGCAGCCAACGGCGACATCACGCCGCCGATCCTCGGGCCACGTCTGGACGGCAGCGACGGCACCCAGCGCATCGCGGACACCGATGGCGGGCGCTGGGACGGGGACACCGTGCTCGACCGCGCCGTCGGGCCCATGCAGTTCATCCCCAGCACGTGGGTGTCGATGGGCCGCGACGGCAACGGCGACGGCGTCACCGACCCGAACAACAT
>Ga0207711_10004928_pt1 | contig 11337 bp, 11 predicted proteins | sample KBSS34metaG_FD_184401 | JGI IMG/M metagenome (GOLD analysis project Ga0207711, IMG submission 184401) | Switchgrass rhizosphere microbial communities from Kellogg Biological Station, Michigan, USA - KBS S3-4 metaG (SPAdes) (version 2) | ecosystem: Host-associated > Plants > Roots > Rhizosphere...
CGAGCTGTTTCACTTGCGCTCGGAGGCGGAGATCAGGGCGCGCTTTTCCCAGAAGCACGAGGGCGAAGACCGCAACAGCTGGCTCTATTCGTACAATCCGCTGACGGTCGAGCTTAAATAGCTCAGCGCTCCTGGAAGCGGCCATCGGGCGTCTGGCTGACGCCGGCACGCGACGACACGCCGATCCCGCCGGCTCGCGGCACCGGCACGCTGATGGTCGGCGGCCAGCCGCCCGGCTCGGTGGTGACGAATTTGTCCGGCGAGGGCATATTGCGCGAGGGTCGCGACCCCGAGGTGAACGGTCGCGCCGGGGCGACCGCGATGTCTTCGCCGCGCGCCAGACTGTCGGCCGCAGCTGCAGGCAGGGCTGCCATCGGCTTGACCACTGTGATCTCGGTTGGCGCAGGCGCCGCGACACTAATGGCAGCAACATCGACCGGCGCGGCCTCAGCCGGCATCGGCGCGGGCGTTGCGGCAACCGGGACGGACATTTCGCCCTTGCCCGGCACCACTTGGACGATGCGGTAGCCCCTGGTCTTGAGTTCGCGCAGCAGTTCCGGCAGCGCCAGTGCGGTGGCGGGCTGGATGTCGTGCAGCAGCAGGATGCCCTTGCCCTTTTCGTCGAGACGGGCGATGGCGCGGCGCACCACCTCCGATGCGCTGATGTGGCGCCAGTCGTCGGCGACGAGGTCGGCGCTCCAGGTGGTCATATAACGGGACTGTAGATAGACCTCGACCTCATGACGCCGCAGAAATCCCGGAATGCGGAAGAACGATGTGGCAGCGCTGTTCTTTCCCACGACGCGCGTGACCGAAACGATGCCCTGCTCGATTTCGCTCTTCACGGCGTCGAGCGGGGCGCGATCGAAGCCGAGCAAGTGGTTCTCGCTGTGGGTGCCGATGGTATGACCTTCGGCGAGGATGCGACGGGCGAGCTCCGGATAGCCGCGGGCCATGCGGCCGACCAGGAAATAGTTGGCCTTTACGCAGTGTTCGGCCAGCGCGTCGAGCACGCGATTGGTGTAGGGCGGAAGGGGGCCGTCGTCGAAGGTCAGCACGACCTCCTTGTCCTCGAGCGGCAGCGAACGGGTGTATTGCACCATGCCGATGCGAGGGAATTCACGCGGATCGATTGTCATCACCCGGCTGGTGCCGAGCGCATTCGGATTGCCTGGGCAATCGTCGGCGCGCGCCTTTGCGGTAGCGAGCGCGACCAGCATCATAACGATCAAACCAACAGTGCGCCAAAGCATGAGATGCCGATCCGCCGTCGTGCCGGGTGAGATTTCCCCACCGGCGCAACGCGCACCTTAGCCTCTCGCGCAGACAACACAGCGGCGCGCCGTCAAATATCGGAAGTCATATTTAACGCGCGCGCGAAACATTAACGTCGCGTGCGGCGCAAGGCGTTAACGCGCGTCGTTAACGCGTCTCGATCGGCACGATATGCACCACGCGAAAATCGCGACGCTTCAATTCGCGCAGCAACTCCGGCAGCATCGCCGCGGTCTTGGGCTGGATGTCATGAAGCAGCACGATGCCGCCGCCCGCCTTCGTTAACCGCCGGAGCAGAAGCGCGCGCTCGTACTGCGGTGTCATCGGGTTCCAGTCGCCGGGCCACAGGTCAGCGCCGAACACGGCGATGCCACGCGCTTTGAGGCGGTCCAGCAGCGCGGGGCTTGAAGCAAAACCCGGAAAGCGGAAGAACGGCGTTCGCGGCGGTCCGCCGGGCTCGCCATAAGCCGCCGCCTCCACCGCGGCGATGCCGTGGTCAATCTCGGCCTCGGCGCGCTCGATCGGCATTCGGTTGAGCAACGCATGCTTGTAGGTGTGGTGGGCGATGGTGTGACCCTCGGTGAGCACGCGCTTGGCCAGCGCCGGATGGGCGGCGGCGTTGCGGCCGAGCATGAAGAAGGTGGCGCGCACGCATTCATGCTTGAGTGAGTCCAGCACGCGGTCGGTGGTGCCGGGTCGCGGCCCGTCGTCGAAGGTCAGCACGATCTCGTTGGGGGCGAGCGGCAGCGTCCTTGGAAATTGCTTGCGACCGACCGGCGCTGCCTGCGCCGGATTGATGGTCAGCACACGCTCGGTGCCAAGCGCCGCCGGATTGCTGGGACAGTCGGCGGCAGCCGCCCGGGACAGCGGCAGCGCGAGCAATGTCAGGCCAAGCGCCAGCAAGATTCGGTTCATCGTCGCCCTCGGCCTGCAGATGACCCGATCGCGGTGGCGCCGACAAGGCTCTGTTGAAAAATTGCAACGGTTCAGTCGTGGCCCGCGATTGCCAGGTGTGAAAGTGGAGCGTACAAGCGCGCTATCCTTTCATCCCACGCTCGCCGCGGCGAAACCGGCATGGTCGATCAGGCTGACATGACCGGGACCGCGGCGGCTGCCGCCTTCCGCGACGAGGACGGCGCGATCCGCGCCGAATTTCTCGACAGCGTGCAGGCGGCGATCGAGCGCAGTGACGCCGCGGCCTTGCGCGTGCTGGTCGGCGAACTGCACGAGTCCGACACCGGCGACCTGATCGAGGCGCTGGACCCCGACTTGCGCCCACGCCTTGTCGAATTGCTCGGCCGCGAGTTCGACTTCACCGCACTCACCGAGGTTGAGGATGCCGTCCGCGAGGAGATACTCGAAGACCTGCCGGCGGAAACCGTCGCCGAGGGCGTGCGCGACCTTGATTCGGACGACGTGGCCCACATCCTGGAAGACCTGCCGCAGCAGGAGCAGGCCGAAATCCTTCAGCAGATGCCGCCGCCCGAGCGCACCGCGGTCGAGCGCATCCTGCATTATCCGGAAGAATCCGCCGGCCGGCGGATGCAGACCGAATTCATCGCGGTGCCGCCCTCATGGACCGTCGGCGACGCCATCGACCACATGCGCGAGACCGTCGATCTGCCGGAGCGTTTCTTCGAGCTCTATGTAGTGGACGAGGGGCGAAAGCTGCTGGGGGCGATCGGTCTCGACCGGCTGCTTCGCGCCAAGCGGCCAGTCCTCTTAGCTGACCTGGTGGATCCCGACCGCCGCCGGGTCCGTGCCACCGACGACCAGGAGGCGGTGGCGCGCATGTTCGAACGCTATAACCTCGTCGCGGCGCCGGTGGTGGACGACGGCGAGCGGCTGGTCGGCGTGCTGACCTTCGACGACATCGTCGACGTCATCGAGGAGGAGGCAGAAGAGGACATCCGTGCTCTCGGCGGCGTGACCCGTGACGAAGAGCTGGCGGATTCGGTCTGGCGGATCGCGCGCGGCCGTTTCAACTGGCTGCTGGTCAACCTTGCCACCGCGTTCCTGGCTTCGTCGGTGCTGGGCCTGTTCGAAGGCTCGCTCGAGAAGATGGTGGCGCTCGCAGTTTTGGCGCCTATCGTGGCGAGCCAGGGTGGTAACGCCACGACGCAAACCATGACGGTGGCGGTGCGCGCGCTCGCCACCCGCGAACTGACCGACGCCAACGCCTGGCGGGTGATCATCCGCGAGCTGCTGGTCGGGCTGGTCAACGGCCTCGCCTTCGCCGTCATCACCGGCGTCGCAGCCTGGGCCTGGTTCAGGGTGCCCGGCCTCGGTGTCGTCATCGGGCTCGCCATGATGTGCAATCTGCTGGCGGCGGCGCTCGGCGGCATCCTGATCCCGCTGGGGCTCAACCGGTTGCGGGTCGATCCGGCGGTGGCGTCGAGCCCGTTCGTTACCACCGTCACCGACGTGGTCGGCTTCTTCGCCTTTCTGGCCATCGCCACGCTGTGGTTTGGCTTGAAATAGGCAATGACCGCCTGCTGACGGCTCGTTAACCGTCCACCTTTAGGTTCCATCCGGGGTATCTGCGTTCAGCCTGACGGGCCGTTTTGTATGAGTGTTGCAGCGCCAGCGCGCCGGCTGTGGACGCCCCGTCTGGTGGCAACGCTCGCCCTGTTTGTGATCAGCGCCACGTTCTTCTCGGTCATCGTCGGATATGCGCTGGTCGGCCAGGCGGACGACCGCCAGAGCCTGGAGCGGCGCGCGGCGCTGTTGGGCGCCATCGAGGACATTCGCGGCTCCGGTGCCGACTTCTCCGCGCTTGACGCCCGCCATATCAAAGGCATCGAGCGGACGGCCGGCCTCAAGGACCTGCGTTTCGAAACCGAGCCGGTGGCCGCCGACCGCGAGGTCCAATCCGTGCTCAGCAGGAATGGCCGCATCATCGGCTGGTTCTCTTGGGAACCGGATCGCTCGATGAGCGATGCGCTGGGTCAGCTCCGGCCGCTGCTTGGGCTGACCGGCGTGTTGCTGATCGGCTTTGCCGGCATTGCCCTGTGGCTGGTGCGTCGCGCGGTGGATGATCTCGGCAAGAGCGAGCGGCTCGCCTGGACGCTGGCGTACGAGGACATGCTCACCGGTTTGCACAACCATCGCAAGTTGATCGAGCTGATCGACAACGCATTGGCAGGCTGGGCCGACGGCGAGGTACTGACGTTGGCGTTCCTCGATCTCGACGGTCTGGGCGACATTAACGACGCATTCAGCCACCGCGTCGGCGATGTGTTTCTCAAAGCCTTTGCCGCGCGCCTCGAAGATATTCTGCCGGCACGCGCGTTCTGTGGCCGTTTCGACGGCGACGAATTTGCGCTGGTGATCGCCGGGCCGGACATTGCCACAGCCGAGGCCGCGGCAGCGTCGCTCGTCGGCGCGCTTTCGCGGCCGTTCTGGATTGATGAGCAGGTGGTGCAGGTTGGCGTTACAGCGGGGTTGGCGCATGCGCCGCGCGACGCTCAAAGCCGCGACGAGCTGATGCGCTGTGCCGATCTCGCGCTCCGAGCTGCCAAAAAGAAGCAACGCGGCGGCATCGCGTATTTCGAGCCGGCCATGGAGGTCGAGTTTGAAGACCGCCGCTTTCTCGAAAAGGAATTGCGGCGGGCGCTCGAAGAAAAGGCACTCGAGGTGCATTACCAGCCGATCGTGTCGGGGGACGGCATCCGCATCGTCGGCGCCGAGGCGCTGTTGCGCTGGACCCATCCGCAGCGCGGCACCATTTCTCCCTCGCAATTCATCGCCGTGGCCGAGCAGTCCGGGCTGATAGCTCGGCTCGGCGAGTTCGTGCTGCGCCGCGCGATTGCCGACGCCAGACGCTGGCCCGGCCTCTACGTGGCGGTCAATCTGTCGCCGGTGCAGGTGCGCGACCCGGCGCTGGTCGAGCTCGTGTCCGACACCCTCGCCAGAAACGGCGTGGCGCCGTCCCGGCTGATGCTCGAGGTCACCGAGGGCGTGCTGATCGACAATCCCGACGAGGCCAAGGCGCGGCTTGATGCGCTGAAGGCGTTGGGCATCCGCCTGGCGCTCGACGATTTCGGCACCGGCTATTCCAGCCTGACGTATCTGCAGCGCTTCAATTTCGACAAGCTCAAGATCGATCGTGGCTTTGTCACCCCGCTCGGCCGCGATGCCGCTAGCAACGCGATGCTGCAGGCGATCGTCGGGCTTGGCCGCGCGCTCGGCCTCACGCTCCTGGCCGAGGGCGTCGAGACCGAGGAACAGCGCGTGCTGCTGCGGCTGGCCGGCTGCGGGGAAATGCAGGGCCACCTGTTTGCTCACCCCGGTCCGCGCGAAGCGCTAGATCGGCTGCTGGCCGAGGCCGCTCCGCCGGTGCAGGCCGCCGTGGCCTGAGCTTCCCTTTACGCTCTATACTGCCGGGGAGCACTCAGGGAGCGCGCATGATCCCCAATGCCTGGCAGGGCTTCGATTTCGGGCTTGGCCAAGACATCGACATGCTCCGCGACACGACGCGGAGCTTTTCCGATGACAAGATCGCGCCGCGCGCTGACGAGATCGACAAGACCAACACCTTCCCGCGCGACCTGTGGCCGCAGATGGGCGCGCTCGGCTTGCACGGCATCACCGTCGAGGAAGAATACGGCGGCTCCGGCCTGGGCTACCTCGCCCACTGCGTGGCGATGGAGGAAATCTCCCGGGGCTCGGCCTCGGTCGGCCTGTCCTACGGCGCGCATTCCAACCTTTGCGTCAACCAGATCCGGCGCAATGGCACTGACGCCCAGCGGAGGAAATACCTGCCGAAACTGATTTCCGGCGAACACGTTGGCGCGCTCGCGATGTCGGAGCCCGGTGCCGGATCGGACGTGGTGTCGATGCGCACTCGCGCCGACAAGAAAGGCGACCGCTACATCCTCAACGGCAGCAAATTCTGGATCACCAACGGCCCGGCGGCCGAAACGCTGGTGGTCTACGCTAAGACCGACCCGGATGCTGGCGCCCGGGGCATCACGGCCTTCCTGATCGAGAAGGGCATGAACGGCTTCTCGACCGCCCCGAAGCTCGACAAGCTCGGCATGCGCGGCTCCGACACCGCCGAACTCGTGTTCGAGGACTGCGAGGTGCCGGCCGAGAACGTGCTGGGCGCGGTCGGTGGCGGTGTCAACGTGCTGATGTCCGGGCTCGACTACGAACGGGTGGTGCTAGCGGCGGGCCCGCTCGGCATCATGCAGGCCGCGCTCGACGTGGTGATTCCCTATGTTCACGCGCGCAAGCAGTTCGGCCAGCCGATCGGCAGCTTCCAGATCATGCAGGGCAAGCTTGCCGACATGTACGTCACGATGAATGCTGCCAAGGCCTATGTCTATTCGGTGGCGCGCGCCTGCGACGACGGCCGCACCACGCGCGAGGACGCCGCCGGCGCGATCCTTTACGCGGCCGAGAATGCCACCCGCATCGCGCTCGACGCGATTCAGTGCCTCGGCGGCAACGGCTACATCAACGACTACCCGACCGGCCGCCTGCTGCGCGACGCCAAGCTCTACGAGATCGGGGCGGGGACCAACGAAATCCGCCGCATGCTGATCGGCCGCGAAATTTTCGACAAGACGAGCTAGGCCATTGGCCTGTCATCCGTTGGCTTACTCATCCAACGGATGACTCGGTCATTGCGCGACTGGCCCGACGCCTGATGTTAACCATTCATTAACCAAATCAGTCCACCCCTCGGCCCCTGAACGACAGGAGGCATCGATGATGCGGGTGCGACTGAAAGCGGACGGACGTCTGGTCGAAATCCTCGCCGATGGCAGCGAGCGGGCGATGCCCCCGGTTCCGCCCGAGGCCGATGGGCGCATCCTGGCGCCATCCATTCAGCCGGAGCGGCCGCCGCAGGTCGATGCCGGCTATGCCCGCCGCATCCGCTCGCAGACTCGTCTGACGCAAGCCGAATTCGCTGCCCGCATCGGCGTGCCGATTGAGACGGTGCGCAACTGGGAGCAGGGCAAGCGCCATCCGCGCGGTCCGGCGCGAGCGCTGCTCAAGCTGCTCGACGAGGCGCCGGATGTGGCGTTCTCCGTGCTGGGGCGGAAATCGGCGTAGCGGGTTGGCACGATCCGGTTGATGCGGCATTGTCGCGGCTCCGACGCCGCAGGGATTGGGACGTGCCAGCAATCGAGTCTCCATCGGTCGAGGCCAATGGCGCCCGCATTCCGCTGCTTGGTCTCGGCACTTGGGATCTGCGCGGCAAGTCTTGCGCGCGCATGGTCGAAGCGGCGCTTTGCCTCGGTTACCGCCACATCGACACCGCCGCCATGTACCGCAACGAAGTGGCGGTGGGCGAGGGGCTGCGCGCCTCGGGCGTGCGGCGCGATGAAGTCTTCATCACCACTAAGGTCTGGTCGAGCGACCTGCGCGCCCGCGACTTCGAGCGTTCGACCCGGGAGAGCGTCGAAAACCTCAAGATTCGAAACGTCGATTTGCTGCTAATCCACTGGCCCAACTCCAGCGTTCCGCTGAAGGAGACGATCGGGGCGCTGTGCAAGATGAAGCGCGAGGGGCTGGCGCGGCACATCGGTGTGTCGAACTTCGATCCGACACTTGTCGCTGACGCGGTGAAGCTTGCCACCGAGCCGCTGGTCAACAACCAGATCGAGCTTCACCCCTACAACGACCAGTCAAAAACCATCGCGGCGAGCCGCAAGGCCGGACTGGCGATCACGGCTTACACCCCGATCGCGCGAGGCCGCGTCGCCAGCGATGCCTTGCTATTGCGGATCGGCAAGGTGCACGGCAGGACGGCAACGCAGGTCTGCCTGCGCTACCTGGTGCAGCAGGGCATTGTGGTGATCCCCAAAACCAGCCGCGCCGAGCGGCTGACGGAGAACGGCGCAATTTTCGATTTCCAGCTGACGTCGGCCGAGATGAAGGAGATCGGTGCGCTGGCGAGCCCGCGCGGCAATATTGTCAGCTAGATACAGGCGACGGAGCGGCCTTAGCCGCCGAGACTGTCCGGCTCGATCATCGCGCTGGCTTTGATCGAAGCGCAGGTGCGCGGGTGCTTCTCATGCAGAAACACCGCAAGCTGCGACCGCGTCTCCGCTGCACGGGAGGCGGCTTCCTCGAAAAGCTGATGCTGGATGTCAGGAGGCAACAGGCCCCAAAGCCTGACGACGGCTTCGCCCAGCGCCTGCGAGAATTTGACGGATGTTACGCGTTCCGAAGTCTCATTGGGGATCGATGCCATGGCAAAATCCTCGTTCGGAGCCGTTTGGACCAACGTGCCTGGAACGATCCGGTTCCCAAGCGTATCGGGTCCGGACTCATCGGATTGTCTGCGCCTTAAAACTCAAGACTAAACCGTCGAGGCCAAGAACGCCATAGTCCGAGGACCAGACTTCGCCGGCAGCGACCGGCCAGGCATCGGTAACCGTCCCGGTGGTGACGATCTCGCCTGCGGCAAGCTTCGGCGACTGCGGCTGATCCGCCAGCAACCGGGCGAGGTGAGCGAGCGCGAACGCAGGGCTGCCCAGTACATTGGCGCCGATGCCACGGTCGATCACGGTATCGCCGCGCGACAGCATTAGTTCGAAGACCGGCAGCGAAGCGGCGAGCGCGGCGCGGTTGGCATCGGTCACCGCGAGCGGGGCGCCAACCACCAGCGCGCCATGCAGCCCGAACGCCGCGGCGCAATCGGGGGCGGTGAACTTCCAGTTGGGGAAATGGCTCTGCACGATCTCGAATCCCGGCGCCATCCACTCGACAGAGGCCAGCACCGCCGCCGCATCGTCCGTCAGCGGCACGGGGCCTTTCAGCTTGAACACCACCTCCGGCTCGATCCTGGGCTGTACCAGGCCGTTGAGCGGCAGCGCCGCTTTGCCATCCCTTGCGAAATGCACGGTGCGGCTCCAGACATGGGCCCACATCGGCTGATAAACGCCATAGCGCGGCCAGATCGTCCGGTTGGTGAAGCCGATCTTGCGGCCCACGGCCTTCCAGCCCTCCGCGCGGCGCCGCGTTTCGATGTCGTGGAGCACCGCGTACCCATCCGCCACAGAAAAATCCGGCGCGGTCGCGGTGATCGGCGGCAATGTCGTTGCGGTGTCGTAGGCCGCGATCAGCGCGTCGGCGATGGGTTTGAGATCGGTCATCGGTTACAGTGAGCCGGCCAGCCCGATTTGCTTGACAAGATTGGTCCAAGTGGTGATGTCCGCGTCGAGAAACGTCCGGAGCTCGGCGGGCGGCGGGCTGTCCAGCGGTTCGAGTCCGAGCTTTTCGATCTGCTGCCTGATGTCAGGCAGCGCGACAATCGCCCTGATCTCGGCCGAGAGCTTTTCCACGATCTCCGGCGGTGTCTGTGCCGGCGCGAGGATCATATGCCAGTTGGTTGCGTCGTAGCCGGGCACGCTGTCCGCGATCGGCGGCACGTCGGGGAACACGCTCACGCGGTTCTTGCCGGTGACGCCGAGCGCGCGGACCTTGCCGGCCTTGGCCAGTTCAGCGCCCGTCACCGGATCGGCGAACATCATCTGGATGCTTCCCGCGATGACATCGTTCATCGCCGGCGGGCTGCCGCGGTAATGCGCATAGCGGAGCTTGATGCCGGTCTTGAACGCCAGCAACTCCCCGGCCAGGTGCGTCGTGGTTGCGATGCCCGCCGTGCCGACGATCAGTTCGCCCGGTTTGTCTTTGGCGTATTGGATCAGCTCCGGCATCGAGTTGATCGGCAGCGACGGATTGATCACCAGCGTGAAAGCCACCTGCGACGGTAGCGCGATCGGTACGAAGTCCTTGCGCGGGTCATAGGGCAGGCTTTTGTAGACAGCGGTGTTGGACGACAGCGTCGCGCCGGGTGTGAGCAGCAGCGTGTAGCCGTCGGGTGGCGCCTTGGCCAAGGCCACCGCCGCGACCACAGTGCCGCCGCCGGGCCGGTTCTCGATCAGCACCGGCTTGCCGAGCCGCTCCGACAGCTTCTGACCGATGGTGCGGGCGACGAAATCCACTCCGCCGCCCGGCGCCAGCGGCACCAGAATCGTAATAGGGCGGCTCGGGAAATCCTCTGCGAGCGCCGGACGCGTGATCGCGGTGAAAGCAACAAGCGCGAGCGCAAAGCCTCGGAGCAACACCCGCATGTTTGGTCCTCTCAATAGAACGCCACGGATTCGCAGCCTTTGCCGGCGGCAAAGCTGGTCTTATGGCGCTTGTTCGGGATATCGATCACATGGACCGATCCGTCGCCCTGGCAGGGCACGAATAATTCGTCGCCGTGGAACGCCATGTCCATCGGCTGGTTGCCGACCTTGATCGCGGTCTGCTCGCGGAACGACGGGTCGATCAGGCTTACCGTATCGCTGTTCAGGCTGGTGACGCCGATCAGGCTGTTGTCCGGCGCGTAGCGGGCGATCTGCGCGGCCTTCGGCACGTCCTTCAGCCGCACCTCTTGGCGGACTTGGCCGGCCTCGGTGTCGATGAGGAACAGCGTCGGCTCGGCGTCGTCGACCGCGACCACGGTGCGGCCGTCGGCGGAGATCGCGATGCCGGCCAGCGGGCGAGGGGTCTTGATCTTGCCGAGCAGTTTTCGCTTGGGCAGGTCGATGACCGAAACGGTGCCGTCTTCCTCGTTTTCGGTGTAGAGCCGCTGGCCGTCCGGCGAGATGATCAGACGATGGCCGTTGGTCGAGCCGGAGTCGATCGCATCCACCACTTTATTGGTCTTGGGATCGATCGCCACGACCTTGGCGCTGTTCTCGCAGGTGATGTAGATCAGCCCGTCGGGCGCAAGCTTGAGCGTATGCGGAGCGATATAGGGCCGCAGATCGATGGCGGTGAGCAGGGCGCGCTTTTCGAGGTCGAACACGCAAAGCCAATGCTGGGGATTGGGGTTGCGGCCGTGAATGCCGTCGCCGAAAATCGGCACGTAGGCGCGGCTGATGTCCGGCATCACCAGCAGTTCGTGCACGGTCTTGTCGAAGCCGTCGAGCACCACCTCGGTCTCGTAGGTGACCGGGTTGAGGAACAGCACCTTGGTGCCCATCTTGTCGACCGCGATCAAACCGCGCGCATTGGCCATCGGTGCTTCCTTGCTGGACGCCCAAAATTGTA
>Ga0207711_10004929_pt1 | contig 11336 bp, 20 predicted proteins | sample KBSS34metaG_FD_184401 | JGI IMG/M metagenome (GOLD analysis project Ga0207711, IMG submission 184401) | Switchgrass rhizosphere microbial communities from Kellogg Biological Station, Michigan, USA - KBS S3-4 metaG (SPAdes) (version 2) | ecosystem: Host-associated > Plants > Roots > Rhizosphere...
TCAAGCAATATAAGCCGACCTCGCCCGCCCGCCGCGGCCTGATCCTGGTCGACAAGTCCGCACTGTGGAAGGGCAAGCCCGTCAAGGCGCTTACCGAAGGCAAGCGCAAGACCGGCGGCCGCAACAACAAGGGCCACGTGACCTCGCGCGGCATCGCCGGCGGCCACAAGCAGAAGTACCGGATCATCGACTTCAAGCGCCGCACGTGGGACGTGACGGCGACGGTCGAGCGGCTCGAGTATGACCCGAACCGGTCGGCGTTCATCGCGCTCGTCACTTACGAGGGCGGCGAGCAGGCCTATATCATCGCGCCGCAGCGCCTCGCCCCGGGCGACAAGGTCATCGCCGGCAAGAAGGTCGACGTGAAGCCGGGCAATGCGATGGAGATCGGCCAGATGCCGGTCGGCACCATCGTCCACAACGTCGAAATGAAGCCGGGCAAGGGCGGCCAGATCGCCCGCGCCGCCGGGACCTACGTCCAGGTCGTCGGACGCGACCGCGGGATGGTCATCGTCAGGCTGAATTCAGGCGAGCAGCGCTACATCCGCTCGGACTGCATGGCGACGGTTGGTGCGGTGTCGAACCCCGACAATGCCAACCAGACCTTGGCCAAGGCAGGGCGCACGCGTTGGCTGGGCAAGCGCCCGTTGACTCGCGGCGTCGCCAAGAACCCGGTCGACCACCCGCACGGCGGCGGCGAAGGCCGCACTTCGGGCGGCCGTCACCCGGTTACCCCCTGGGGCAAGCCGACCAAGGGTGCCCGCACCCGTCACAACAAAGCGACCGACAAGTTCATCATTCGGTCGCGTCACGCGAAGAAGAAGGGTTAATCCATGGCCCGTTCCGTCTGGAAAGGTCCGTTCGTCGAGCTTTCGCTCCTGAAGAAGGCCGAAGCGACGCAGGAAAAGGGCGGCCGCGCGCCGATCAAGACCTGGTCGCGACGTTCGACGATCCTACCGCAGTTCGTCGGCCTGACCTTCAATGTCTACAACGGCCGCAAGTTCGTGCCCGTGTCCGTCAATGAGGACATGGTCGGGATGAAGCTCGGCGAGTTCGCTCCCACGCGCACCTTCCACGGCCATGCCTCGGACAAGAAGGGCAAGCGCTGATGGGCAAGCAGGCATCTCCGCGCAAGGTCGGCGACAAGGAAGCGCTGGCCATCGGCAACACCATCCGCGGCTCGGCGCGCAAGCTCAACCTGGTCGCCGGGCTGATCCGCGGCCGCAAGGTCGAGGAAGCGCTGAACATTCTGAAGTTCTCGCCCAAGGCGATGGCCGAGGACGTGCACAAGGTGCTCGCGTCCGCGGTCGCCAATGCCGAGAACAACCACAATCTCGATGTCGACGCGCTGATCGTCGCCGAGGCGAGCGTCGGCAAGTCGATCTCGATGAAGCGCTTCGCCACGCGCGCCCGCGGCCGCTCGTCGCGGATCGTCAAGCCGTTCAGCCAGATCCGCGTCGTCGTGCGCGAGCAGGAAGAAGCTTAAACATGGGTCAGAAAACCTCTCCTGTCGGGCTGCGCCTGCAGATCAACCGGACCTGGGACAGTCGCTGGTACGCCGAAGGCGCGGACTATGGCCGCTTGCTGCTCGAGGACCTGAAGCTCCGCCGCTACATCATCGAGAAGCTGCCCCAGGCCGCGATCTCGAAGGTGGTGATCGAGCGCCCGGCGAAGATTTGCCGCGTCAGCATCTATGCCGCGCGCCCCGGCGTGATCATCGGCAAGAAGGGCGCGGACATCGAGAAGCTCAAGAAAGAGCTTCAGAAGATGACCAGCTCCGACGTCAGCCTGAACATTGTCGAGATCCGCAAGCCGGAGATCGATGCGAAACTCGTCGCCCAGGGCGTGGCCGACCAGCTCGAGCGCCGCATCGCCTTTCGTCGCGCGATGAAGCGCGCGGTGCAGTCGGCGCTGCGCCTCGGAGCCGAGGGCATCCGGATCACCTGCGCTGGTCGTCTGGGCGGCGCGGAGATCGCGCGGACCGAATGGTATCGCGAGGGCCGCGTTCCACTGCACACGCTGCGCGGCAACGTCGATTACGCCGAGGCCGAGGCGCACACCGCTTATGGCGTCTGCGGCGTCAAGGTTTGGGTCTTTAAGGGTGAGATCCTCGGTCACGACCCGCTCGCGCAGGACCGGCTGATGATGGAGGCTCAGACCTCCGGCGTCCGCCCGGCGCGCGAAGAGCGCGGCAACCGGTAAGCGCGAAGGAAAGTAGAAACCCATGCTGCAACCCAAGCGCACCAAGTTCCGCAAGGCCTTCAAGGGCCGCATCCATGGCAACGCCAAGGGTGGGACGGAGCTCAACTTCGGCGCCTTCGGCCTCAAGGCCATGGAGCCGGAGCGGATCACCGCCCGCCAGATCGAGGCGGCGCGCCGCGCGATTACCCGCCACATCAAGCGCTCCGGCCGCTTGTGGATCCGCATCTTTCCGGACGTTCCGGTGAGTTCGAAGCCGGCCGAAGTCCGCATGGGCTCGGGCAAGGGCTCGCCCGAATTCTGGGTCGCCCGCGTCAAGCCGGGCCGCATCCTGTTCGAGCTGGATGGCGTGTCGGGCAGCCTCGCCAAGACGGCGTTCGAGCGCGCGGCGGAGAAACTGCCGATCAAGACCAAGGTCGTCGCCCGCCTGGGCGAGAGCCTGGCCGAGGAGGAAAAGTAACATGGCCGCGACCGACGATCTCAAGGTCAAGACCGACGATCAGCTGCAGCAGCAGCTTGGCGAGTTGAAGCGCGAGCAGTTCAACCTGCGCTTCCAGTCGGCGACCAACCAGCTCGAGAAGCCGAGCCGCGTGCGCGTGGTGCGCCGCACCATCGCGCGCATCAAGACGCTGCAGAATCAGCGCGCCAAGGCGCAACAAAGCGCCCAGGCGTAAGGAGAGAATAGGAATGCCCAAGCGCGTCCTCACCGGCACCGTGGTGTCCGACAAGGCCGACAAGACGGTCGTGGTCCGTGTCGAGCGGCGGGTGAAGCACCCGCTCTACGGCAAGATCATCAAGCTGTCGAAGAAGTACCATGCCCACGACGAAGGCAACGCCTTCAAGGCGGGCGAGCAGGTGCGCATCCAGGAGTGCGCGCCGATCTCGAAGCTGAAGACCTGGGAAGTGCTCGACCGGATCGGCGCGGCCAAGGCGGTCGCGGTCGAGATCGACGAGCCGGAGGCGCTTAACCCGCAGTCGGAGCCGTCGAAGCCGGCGGAAGAGAAGGCCGAGAAGCCTGCCAAGAAGCCGGCGAAGAAGGCCAAGGCCGACGCCGAAGCGGACGCTTGAGAAGATTTGAGAGGATAAGGGTCGAACCATGATCCAGATGCAGTCCAACCTGGACGTTGCGGACAACAGCGGCGCGAAGCGCGTTCAGTGCATCAAGGTGCTGGGCGGCTCCAAGCGGCGCACCGCGGGCGTCGGCGACATCATTGTCGTCAGCGTCAAGGAAGCCGCGCCGCGCGGCCGCGTGAAGAAGGGCGACGTGCACCGTGCGGTGATCGTGCGCACGGCCAAGGACATCCGCCGTCCCGACGGCTCGGTGATCCGCTTTGATTCCAACGCCGCGGTGCTGGTCAACAAGAACGAGGAGCCGATCGGCACTCGTATCTTTGGCCCGGTGGTGCGCGAGCTTCGCGCCCGCAAGCATATGAAGATCATCAGCCTTGCGCCGGAGGTATTGTAACCATGGCTGCCGCCAAGATCCGCAAGGGCGACCGCGTCGTCGTCCTGTCCGGCAAGGACAAGGGCAAGACGGGTGAGGTCATCCGCTCGATGCCCAAGGACATGAAGGTCGTCGTGTCGGGCGTGAACATCCACGCGCGCCATCGCAAGCCGTCGCAGCTCAATCCTCAGGGCGGGATCGAGCGCAAGGAAGCCCCGCTGCACGTTTCGAACGTCGCCATCGCCGACCCCAAATCGGGTCAGCCGACGCGCGTCCGTTTTGAGGATCGTGACGGCAAGAAGGTTCGCGTCGCGGCCAAGTCAGGAGAGCTGATCCATGGCTGACAAGGAAAAGAAGGTCGACGAGGCGCAAGAGCCCGTGACCGAGCAGGTCGAGCTGGTCGGCGAGGCGGAGAAGGCCGAAGCCGAGGCGATCGAAGCGTTGCCGAAGGTGGAAGAGGCTTCAGTGCCGCAGGCCGAGAAGCCGGCTGCCAAGCCCTCGAAGACGCCGGCGAACTACGCGCCGCGCCTCAAGGCCGATTACGAGCAGCGGATCGTTCCGGCGATGATCGAGAAGTTCGGCTACAAGAACAGGCTCGAAGTGCCCAAGCTCGAGAAGATCGTGATCAACATGGGCGTCGGCGACGCGACCCAGGACAAGAAGCGCGTCGAGACGGCGGCTGCCGAAATGCAGCAGATCGCGGGCCAGAAGCCGGTGATCACCAAGGCCAAGAAGTCGATCGCCCAGTTCAAGCTGCGCGAAGGCATGCCGATCGGCTGCAAGGTTACGCTGCGCCGCGACCGCATGTTGGAATTCCTCGATCGCCTCGTGACGATCGCGCTTCCCCGCGTCCGCGACTTCAGGGGCCTCAACCCCCGGTCGTTCGACGGCCGCGGCAACTATGCGCTCGGCCTCAAGGAACAGATCATTTTCCCCGAGATCAATTACGACCAGATCGACACGGTCCGGGGCATGGACGTCATCATCACAACGACCGCGAAGACGGACGACGAGGCGCGCGAACTGCTGCGCCTCTTCAACTTCCCCTTCCCGGCCGAGGAGCAGCGGGAGGCCGCTTGAGCGGTCTGCCCCTTAGGAGAAGAACTTAAGTCATGGCGAAACTGAGTTCGATCAACAAGAACGAGCGTCGCAAGAAGCTCGTTCAGAAGAATGCGGCAAAGTACGCGAAGCTGAAGGCGATCGCGGACGATGAATCGCGCGACGAGACCGAGCGCCTGATCGCGCGCCTCAAGATGGCGGAGCTGCCGCGCAATGGAAACCCGACGCGGGTGCGCAACCGCTGCGAGCTGACCGGCCGCAGCCGCGCTTATTACCGCAAGTTCCGCCTGTCGCGGATCATGCTTCGGGAACTGGCCAACAAGGGCCTGATTCCCGGCGTCGTAAAGTCGAGCTGGTAAGGGATTTGTACGGATGGCGATGACCGATCCTCTGGGTGACATGCTCACCCGCATCCGCAACGGCCAGCAGGCGCGCAAGGATTCGATCCTGACGCCGGCGTCGAAGCTGCGCACGCGCGTGCTCGATGTGCTCCAGCGCGAAGGCTATATCCGCGGCTACGCCGAGGAAGAGCTCTCGGGGCAGAAGGGCCTGCGCATTGAGCTCAAATATTTCGAGGGCCAGCCGGCGATCCAGCATCTGGCGCGCGTGTCCAAGCCCGGCCGCCGCGTCTATTCGGCGGCGCGCGAGTTGCCGCGCATCCGCAACGGCCTCGGCACGATCATCGTGTCGACCCCGCGCGGCGTGCTGTCGGACGCCGAGGCGCGCGAGCACAATGTCGGCGGCGAAGTCCTGGCGGAGGTATTCTAAGATGTCTCGTATCGGAAAGCGCCCCGTGCCGCTGCCTTCGGGCGTGACGGCAACCACCGAGGGCCAGATCCTGTCGGTCAAGGGGCCGAAGGGTCAGCTCGAGCTGCAGATGCGCGATGAGATCGCCTACGACATCGGCGACGACGGCATCCTGGTGAAGCCGGCAAACGACACCAAGCAGGCGCGGGCCTTCTGGGGCATGCAGCGCACGTTGGTGCAGAATCTCGTCACCGGCGTCTCGGAAGGCTTCACCAAGACGCTCGAGATCACCGGCGTTGGCTATCGCGCTCAGGCCCAGGGCAAGAACTTGCGACTGCAGCTCGGCTACAGCCACGACGTCAACTTCCCGGTTCCTGAAGGCATCGAGGTCAAGACTCCCGACCAGAACACGGTCGAGATCAGCGGCATTGATCGTCAGCAGGTCGGTCAGGTCGCGGCCGAGATCCGCCGCTGGCGCAAGCCCGAGCCCTACAAGGGCAAGGGCATCAAGTATCGCGGCGAGTATATCTTCCGCAAAGAAGGCAAGAAGAAGTAGCCATGGCGAAACTCTCCCTTTTCGACCGCCGCCGCCGCCGCGTGCGCACCGCGCTTCGCGGCCGCGCCTCCGGCAAGCCGCGCCTTTCGGTTCACCGTTCGGGCCGCCACATTTATGCTCAGGTCATCGATGATGCCGCGGGCAAGACGCTCGCCTCGGCCTCGACCCTCGACAAGGATTTGAAGGGTAAGACCGGCGCCACCAGGGACGGCGCTGCGGCCGTCGGCAAGACCCTCGCAGAGCGGGCGAAGAAGGCCGGCGTATCGTCGGTCGTGTTCGACCGTGGGGGTTTCCTGTTCCATGGCCGGGTCAAGGCTCTCGCCGACGCCGCGCGCGAAGGCGGACTGGAGTTTTAAGAATGCAAGACGAAAACCAGCAGGGCAACGAAGCCAACACCGATACGGTCGAGGCGGCGGCGGTTGCCGAGGCCACTCCTGCCCAGGCCGAGCAAGTGCAGGCAGAGCAGCCGCCCCAGGCCGAGCCGCGAGGCCGCGGACCGCGCGGACCGCGCGGCGGTGGCCGTGGCCGTGGCGGCGGCGATCGCGGCGGACGTGGCCGTCGTGACGACCGTCGTGGTCGTGGCGGCGACGACGATGGCGGCGAGGAGTTGATCGAAAAGCTCGTCCACATCAACCGCGTCTCCAAGACCGTGAAGGGCGGCAAGCGCTTTGGCTTCGCCGCGCTCGTGGTCGTTGGCGACGGCAAGGGCCGCGCCGGCTTCGGTCACGGCAAGGCTCGCGAAGTGCCCGAGGCGATCAGCAAGGCGACCGCGGCGGCGAAGAAGGCGATGATCCGCGTTCCGTTGCGCGACGGCCGCACGCTTCACCACGACGGGCTCGGCCATTTTGGCGCCGGTCGCGTGACGGTTCGCACTGCGCCTGCCGGCACCGGAATCATCGCCGGCGGCCCGATGCGCGCGATCTTCGAGAGCCTCGGCGTTGCCGACGTCGTCACCAAGTCGGTCGGCACCTCAAACCCGTACAACATGATCCGCGCGACCTTCGAGGCGTTGAAGGAGCAGACCAGCCCGCGCTCGGTCGCTCAGCGGCGCGGCAAGAAGGTCGCCGACCTGCTCGGACGCGGCGGCGCCAGCGCTGCCGAAGCCGAGGCCCAGGCCGAAGCGGTGGTGGAGTAATTCTAATGGCGAAGATCAAGATCACCCAGACCGGATCGCCGATCCGCCGCGACAAGACGCAGCGCGCCACGCTGGTCGGTCTCGGCCTCAACAAGCTGCACCGGACCATCGAGGTCGAGGGCACGCCCGAGGTCATGGGCCAGGTGCGCAAGGTGCAGCATCTGCTGAAGGTCGAAGAAGCGGCCTGACCTCCGATTTATTTATTAACTGCGCGACAAAAGCGAAAGCGAGTGCAAGACCATGAAACTCAACGAACTTCGTGACAACAAGGGCGCCCGCCAGGGGCGCGTTCGCGTCGGCCGCGGCATCGGCTCGGGGCTCGGCAAGACCGCCGGTCGCGGTCAGAAGGGCGCCAAGTCGCGCTCGGGCGTGTCCATCGCCGGCTTCGAGGGCGGCCAGATGCCGCTCCACATGCGGCTGCCGAAGCGCGGCTTCAACAACATCTTCGCCCGCGACTATGCCGAGGTGAACATCGGCGCGGTGCAGAAGGCGATCGATGCAGGCAAGCTCGATATCAAGAGCACGCTCGACCATGAAGCGCTCAAGTCCGCCGGTCTCGCTCGCGGCGGCAAGGACGGCGTCCGTTTGCTCGGCAAGGGCGAATTGAAGGCCAAGCTCGACCTGAAGGTCGCTGGCGTGTCGAAGGGCGCGCGCGAGGCGGTTGAGAAGGCTGGGGGCTCGATCGAAATCGTCGAGCGCAAGAACCCGGCCGAGCTTGCCGCCGCCAAGAAGGGCAAGGTCCGCGCCAAAAGGCTGGCCGACCAGGCGGCCGCCAAGGCCGAAGCCTAGTCCGTCATTGCGAGTGGAGTGAGGCAATCCGGGAACAGCCGTGGATTGCTTCGTCGCTTCGCTCCTCGCAAAGACGGTAACGCTGCTTATATGAGCGCGAGCGTTTAGGGGAATTCTACTTCATGGCATCCGCAGCCGAACAACTCGCTTCCAGCATCAGCCTTGCCAATTTCTCGAAGGCGACCGAGCTCAAGAAGCGGCTGTGGTTCACCCTCGGCGCGCTGATCCTGTTCCGGCTGCTGTCGTTCGTCCCGGTTCCGGGCATCGATCCGGTAGCGATGAACGCGCTCTACCAGACGCAGAGCGGCGGCATCCTCGATGTCTTCAACACCTTCTCTGGCGGCGCGCTCCAGCGCTTCAGCATCGTCGCGCTCGGCGTCATGCCCTACATCACCGCTTCGATCGTCGTGCAGCTGGGCGCGACGCTCTACGGGCCCTGGCAAGCTCTCCGCAAGGAAGGCGAGACGGGGCGCAAGCGGCTCAATCAATATACCCGCTACCTCACCGTCATGATCACCCTCGTTCAGGGCTATCTCGCCGTGCGCGGCCTAGAGTCTCAGGGCGTCAAGCAGGGGATCGAGGCGGTCGTCCAACCGGGGGTGCTGTTCGAACTAGCCGGCACGATCAGTCTCGTCGGCGGCACCATGTTCCTGATGTGGATCGGTGAGCAGATTACCAGCCGCGGCATCGGCAACGGCGTGTCCCTGATCATCATGGCCGGCATCGTCGCCCGCTTGCCGCAAGCCGTCGGGCAGCTGCTCGAAGGCAGCCGTACCGGCTCGATCAACGGCCTGCTGGTTGTCGGCATTGTCGTTCTCGCCGCGGCGCTGATCCTCGGCATCTGCTTCATGGAGCGCGCGCAGCGCCGCGTCCTCGTTCAATATCCGAAGCGCCAAACGGCGCGCGGCATTCAGCAGGAGCGCTCGCACCTGCCGATCAAGCTCAACACCGCCGGCGTGATCCCGCCGATCTTCGCCTCGTCGCTGCTCCTGATGCCGCTGACTGTGTTGAACTGGGCGGGCCGAAGCGCGTCGGCGGATAGCGGCACCAGCGACTGGCTGATCACCATCAGCACGTTCCTTCAGCATGGCTCGACCGCCTATGAGCTGCTCTACGGCGTCGGCATCGCCTTCTTCTGCTTCTTCTACACCGCGGTGCAGTTCAACAGCGAGGAAACGTCGGACAATCTGAAGCGCCACGGCGGCTTCATTCCCGGCATTCGCCCAGGCAAGGCGACCGAGGAATATTTCGATTACCTTCTGAACCGCATTACGGTGGTCGGCGCCGCCTACCTCGTCTTCATCTGCCTGATCCCGGACATCCTTTCGACCCAGGCGGGATTGAACTTCCGTCTCGGCGGCACCAGCCTGCTGATCGTCGTCAACGTGACCATGGACACGGTGAGCCAGATCCAGAGCCACCTGATCGCGCATCAGTATGGCGACCTGATCAAGAAGGCGAAGCTCAAGACCACGCGTCGGCGGTAGCATTTCCGGGAGGGGGGAACGTGTCGTTGAACATCATCCTCTTGGGCCCGCCCGGCGCGGGCAAGGGCACACAGGCCACCCGGCTTCAGGCGGTGCGCGCGATGGTTCAACTGTCGACCGGCGACATGCTGCGCGAAGCGGTCGCCGCCGGCACGCCCGTGGGCCTGCAGGCCAAGGCCGTCATGGAGCGGGGCGAGCTGGTCAGCGACGCTATCGTCAGCGCATTGATCGGCGAGCGCCTCGACGCCGCCGGGGACCATGGCGCGATTTTCGACGGCTTTCCCCGTACCCGCGCCCAGGCCGAAGCGCTTGACCAGTTACTGACCGAACGCGGGCGCAGCCTCGACCATGTGATCGAGCTTGCTGTCGACGAGGACGAACTGGTGCGTCGGATCGTAGGGCGGTTTACCTGCGCCAATTGCGGCGCACCCTATCACGACGAGTTCAAGCGGCCTCAAGTGGACGGCGTTTGCGACGTCTGCGGCTCGACGGAATTCAAGCGACGCCCCGATGACAATGAGCAGACCGTGCGGACGCGCATGGCCGAGTATCGCGCCAAGACGGCGCCGATCCTGCCCTATTACGAACAGCGTGGGCTCGTGCGGCGCATCGACGGCATGGCCTCGGTCGAAGAGGTGGCGGCGCAGATTGACGCCATTCTGGACGGCAAGGCCTGATCGCGGCATCTTCCCCGTAAGGGGAATACCGATGAAATATTTCGCCGCACTTGCCTTGCTTGCCGCCTCGCCGGCGGCCGCCGAAGTCGTCAGCGCATCGTCCAACGGCTTCGAGGTGCGCCAGGCGGTCAACCTCGTCGTTCCGCCGCCGATCGCTTTTTCGTCCTTCGCCGACATCGGCGCTTGGTGGGATCCGGAGCATACCTACAGCGGGGATTCCGCGAACCTCAGCCTGCGCTTGGCGCCCGGCGGCTGCTTTTGCGAGCGCTTTCCCAAGGAAGGCGGCGGGATCGAGCATATGCGCGTCACCTACGTGGAACCGGGCAAGCATGTGGTCCTGACCGGCGCATTGGGGCCGCTGCTCTACGAAGCGACGACCGGCGTCATGGACGTCCAGGTCAAGACCATCGCCGGAGGCGCGCAGCTGATTCTCGATTATCGCGTCGCGGGCTTCGCCAGGGGCGGCGCCGACAAACTCGCCGTCGCGGTCGATCAGATGCTCGCCGCACAGATGAAGCGCTACCGCACCTACGCGACCGCACGGCCGCGTAGCTAGGCACGCTCCAGGGTGACGAAGCGGAAGTGCGGCTGTCCGTTCTCGGCCGGGTGATCTTCGTTCCCGACTTCGCGCCATCCGCCGTCGGCGCGCGGGTCGGCCATCACCGTATCGCCGGCCACGTCGTCGAGCACTTCGGTCAGCTCGATGCGGTTGGCTCGGGGCAGGAACAAAGCGAAAATCTCCGCCCCGCCGATCACCGATACGGCTTCGCTTCCGGCCAGGCGCAACGCTTGCTCGGCATCGTGCGCCACTTCCGCGCCCTCGGCTCGCCAATCTCGGTCGCGCGTAACGACGACGTGCCTTCGCCCCGGCAGGAGTCCCGGCAGGCTCTCGAACGTCTTGCGTCCCATGACCATGACGCTCCCCATGGTCAGCGCCTTGAAGCGCTTGAGGTCGGCCGGCATGTGCCACGGGAGCTTACCGCCGCGGCCGATCACGCCGTTCCGGGCGCGCGCGACGACGAGGGTGACCTGCGGCTTGTCCATCGCCCCGCTTTGACCGCGCCGGCGGCTCGTGCCAAGCGCTGAAGCGATGGACGCGCAGGCAGAGCTGATCGCGGCGGCGGTGCAAGCGCTCGGTCCGAAGGCGGTGGTCACGGACCGCCAGGAGATCGAGCCCTGGGTGACAGACTGGCGCGGGCGGGTGCATGGCGAAACGCACGCAATGCTCGCCCCGGCCTCGACC
>Ga0207711_10004930_pt1 | contig 11336 bp, 9 predicted proteins | sample KBSS34metaG_FD_184401 | JGI IMG/M metagenome (GOLD analysis project Ga0207711, IMG submission 184401) | Switchgrass rhizosphere microbial communities from Kellogg Biological Station, Michigan, USA - KBS S3-4 metaG (SPAdes) (version 2) | ecosystem: Host-associated > Plants > Roots > Rhizosphere >...
GGATCGTTGATCACGCGAAAACCCGGAAAAGTGAACATCCCGCCGTAATTGCTCTCAGAGCGATCGTCGATATTCACGGTGTGGAACCGTCCGCCAAACTTGATGCCATGGTTCTTCGCAAGAGTAGTGGTAGTAATATTCGTTAGTTCGATATCCCGAGACTTGTTGAAGTTAAGACCGACCTGCGAACCGCCTCCAAAGAAAGCGTCCTGAACATTGATTCCAGGGATCGAACCGTTGCCCTGTTGCTGACGTTTGTCGAACTCATACTGAAAACGGGTCTCATTTACCGTTGTAGGATTAATGATCATCGTTTCCGTCAACCGGAATTCATGTCCGAAATTTGTCGAATCGTACGCTCGCGAAGGCAGGCTGGTACCGCCCGAAAAATTCACCTGACTCGCTCGATTAAAGCTGTAACGAAATACAAGGGTATTTTTGTCGTTCAGCTGATAATCGACTCTTGGACTGATCGAGAACCGGTGGGTGGGAACCTGAACCTCCGGGTTGAATTGAACAGGATTAAAGCTCGGATCAAGAACAACGGCATTTACGACGGCATTAGCATCCTGATCTCGGTTATTTATATCAAGGAAAAATGAGGACTTCTTTTTCTGGATCGGGCCGGAAAAATTTCCACCGAAAAAGCGCATCTGGCTCGGAGCCCGGTTTGCGGCGAATGGATTTCGCGAATTCAGGCTTTCATCATTAAAGTTGCCGAAGGCGCTGCCGCGCCACTTGTCTGAACCAGGTTTAGTCAAGATCTCGATTCGTCCAAAACCCATCCTGTCGTATTCAGCGGAGAAAGGATTGTTGTTTATACGGATCTCTCGAATTGCGTCCTTTGGAGGAAGCTGGCCTCCCGTAAAGCCATCAATGTAGATCTGGCCTCCATTGGGTCCGGCAGACGGTCCTGCAAGTGCCTGAAGAGCTGCCTCAAGTTCGTCCGGGTCATCCGGCAAGGCGTCAATGTCCTTTTCCTTAAGCACGGTCGCATCGCCGTTATTCTCGGGGTCAGTCGATACTCCCGTGTTCGCCGACACTTCTACCTTCTGCTCAACGGCGGCGACCGTCAAGGTTGCGGTAAACTCCGTCTTTGGTCCTGCCTTTACCTCAACCTGAGGATTCTCGAAAAACGCAAATTTATCAGCGACGACTCGAACGATGTATGTACCCGGAGTAAGTGCGGGAATGGTAAATTCGCCTTTTTGGTTAGTCGTGGCAGTTTTCTCTTTTCCGTCACCCGCAACTGCTATAACGGTTGCCCCAACGACGACGGAGCCCAGGGCGTCCACAACCTGCCCTCCCAAACTGCCGTTCTGCTGCGCAAATGTGGACGCGTTAAGCAACAACGCGGCAATGCCGGCAAAAATAAATGATCTAATAAGTTTCATGATACCTAATTAAGAAAAAGTTAATATAAAAGGAATACCCGCGATCGGGCTCCCCCAAAAATTCTCGATTTTATTACGGAGTACCGAATCCCTCCAAACCGGGAATTTCAAAATTACCGAGTCCTGAGCTTCTACCGCCTTGTCCGCCGCCTGCAGACATTTGCGCCGCCCTCAAAAATGGTTCTACTCCAGCAAGCAGCTTGATCGCGGTAATACGGTCAAGACTGCCGGTCTTTGTACTTGAAACAGCGATCATGTCGCCGGCCTTTAGATCTGCAGCCGTGATGGTCGGAAATCTTTCTAGCATCTCGTCAATGTTGCCGCCGCGGCCGCCGCCAAAACCAGGCCGGCCCCCTTGCGTCTGTCCCTGTCCGCCTCCCGCATTCCCCTGCGGAGGATTAGCCCCATTCCCCTGCGGGGTATTAGCCCCGCCACCCTGTCCTATCGGACGAACACCGCCTCCGCCTTGAAATGCCGCCATTCGCGTCGCCATCTCTTCCGGAAACTTTTTAAGTAGTGATGACGGCCCGATCGCAATCGTCATCTCCTTCTTAGTTTGCAGATTCGTAATGACCACCTCATTCTTTGCCGCGTCGACCGTTTTCACCGTCCCTGCAACGGTCTGAAACGCTCCTGTTACGATTTCTTCGGCAGCAAATGTCGTACCATCCGTACCTTTATCCCCAAGGGCCCGCAACATGTCGCCTTTCTGTACTTCAAGAAGCGAGCTCGGCTTCGCCTCGGAAAATTTCACCGAATCAGGTGCATATCTTAAAAACTTCACGGTATCTTTCGGGCTGATCGTTATTGTTGAACTGCCCATCAATGTTCGCGTCTCAACTCCGATCTTTTTTTCGACAGGATCGACGGAAACTACTCTGCCCGTTATCCCGCGGGTACGCCATGCATCAGTTTCTTTAGTATTACGCTGCGCAATGTCAGCCTTCGTCATTAAATAAACGGATTTTGCCGGCAGCGTTTTTTTGTCCGTGCTCAATATTCCCGTAACCACCAGTTTGTCACCCTGGCCTATGTCGGCAAATGTCGAAGCCACCGCTGCCGACAACGTAGGAGTTTCCGGCGGAACTCGCTTGTAAACCGTTTTGTCGGATAGAACGACGTCAACCGCACCGTCTTTTGTATTCAAGACGATCTTGGCCGCATCTATGCTGACGACATCGCCGGTTACAACGGACGGTTTAACGGCCGCGTCTCCCTGCGCAAAGGATGCGATCGCCGTAAAAAGCAATAAGAAAATCGTTAAAGTCAGATTCATTGATCTCATAAGTTGGTGCCTCGTACTATTTTACTACGCACCGCTATCCTCGGAGGTTGTCGATCTTCCTCCAATTTAAGACGTTAATTGTATAAGATGGGTTCCCTTTTTTATGTAAAGAAATGTAAAACTTTGCAAGAGTTATACTTACTCTCGCTGCCAGCCATTTTTTGAGCGTGCTGTAAGCACCAAACCGATACCTGCGGCGAAAAGCGCAAGTTCCCCAATTATCCAGATATATGGAAGCGACATGAGAGTGGTCCAGAAGATCACACCTATGAGAATGGCGATAGTTTCCGATTGATTATGTTCAGACATAAAACGCCGTTGGATCATTTTGCCGATACTTACCTGCATGGCGACTCGGCCGATAACAAATGACATTACCATCAGGAAAAGCACCATGAGTCCTATGATTATGCTCAAAAACTCCGGCAGGAATCCCGAGCTCAGTACAGTTATCACCGTCGCTAACACAAAGGTCGCAAGACCAAGCCCCACTACCTTGGCCGTCGAAAGGTGAAATCGCGCCACGGCCCTGCTTACAGCTCCGGGCGCCAGCGTAGTTACGATAAAGGTCACAACGAACCAGAACAAGACCGATAGGAGACGCAGTGCAAAAAATCCCCACGAAAGACTTGGAGAAAATATCTGAGTCGGATTCTGCGCCATGTCGCGCAGCTCTTCCTCGAAAGCGGCGATCATTACCGTTTCCTTTCCCGGCCCGCGCTTCGGCGTCTGACTCTCCGGTTCATACGAACCTCCCACTGCAAACACATGGCCGCCGACGTAAGCGTCCTGTTTCTGCGAGATCGAACCCCCAATCGCGACGACATCTTCTTCCACCCGGCCTTCGATCTGAATGTTACCTCCAAAAGACAAAACGCTTTTAGCGCGATTCTTTACGATGATTGTTTTGCCGAAGGCAATGACATCCATTTCGGGCGCGTCGTCGACCGTAACGGTCTTTTCGTCCTCAGAAGTAGATAATTCAGCCTGCGCCAAGATCGAGGGGATCATGGCGCAAGCACATAATAAGCCAACGAGTACAAGTCTTAGGATTTTGGTACTGGAGCTGAAGAGAGACTTTTTTTCTATGATGAGTACGCTTTCCACTTTTCGCAGTAGAAGTTGCTAGCCGCGGTTGATACTGGCGATCAGAAGTGTATATACGGCTGCAATTCCGGGAAATAACAGCGCAACTGAAGAATCTAAAATAAGATGCGAACTAAGTGAGCGGAGGACACTTATGGCTCCGATCGCAATATCGTATGCGACATGCAAAATAAAAAATCCCGCGGCAGCGACCTTCTCAAAAACCACTGCAATGCCGTCGAGGGTCGTGTTGGATCCTGACGCCCCAAGAGCAAAAATAATGATCAGGAACAGCCCTGAACAAACAAAGAGGGCGTTGAAACGCTCCGAGCGTCGTCGAAGTCCGCTTACTCGCGATTCGGCGTTGGCAACCACGACCTTGGTGAAATTTGCAGGCAGGTCGATCTCTTCTTCACTTTCAAGAGCATGGTCGAGGGCGATCAGGAATTTCTTCTGGAGATTTAGTTCAGAACGGCAGGTTTCACAAGATATAAAATGCCTTTCGAGCTCAAGTTCGCGAGAAGGCAATAATTCGCCGTCGATGTACGACGAGATCTCACCGGACGGACAATCGAACTCAGGTTGTTCCCGCTCAAGATCCATCATCTAACGCGATTTCTAAAATCCACTGAAACCTCTCTCGATAAATATTTCCCGCATCATTTCCCGAGCACGGAACAATCTGTTCTTTACCGTTCCGAGCGGAAGCTGCGTTACCTCGGCGATCTCGTCATAGCTCAGGTCCCGCGAATGCCGTAGCAGAATTAGATCGCGATATGCAGCGGGCAGGCATTTTACTACCGCCTCGATCTCCGTTCGCCACTCACTGAGCTCGCGATCCTGCTCCGGCGTCGGGTTTGGGCTCTCGATCTGGAGTTGATACGCACCGTCACCATTTTCGGTTTCAAGGCTTTGCTGGTTTACCGTGTTCCGGCGCATGTGATCGATCGCCGCGTTGTGAGCAATGCGATAGAGCCACGTGGAAAACTTGTATTCCGAACTATATTTTTTGAGGGAATTGTAAACTTTGATGAAGACTTCCTGCGTGACATCCAGCGAGGAATCATAATCGTTCAACATCCGATATACATAATTCGTGATCGGACGCTGATAACGGCGCACAAGCTCCTCGAAACCATCCTCGCGGCCGCGGATGGCCTTAGCGATGAGTTCGACATCAGTCATTTTTTGAATGTTTTCGAGAGCCGTCAGACGCATAGACCTGTGCGTGCGATTATACGGTATTAAACCTATATTTGTTTCATCGCTCTTGTAATTTTTTTACTTTCGGACAACAAAAAAGCCTTTCCACCACGGGAAAGGCAAATTTAACTACTTGTTACGGTAAGGTTTTTATCAAGCAGCTCCGAGCGATGCCAGGCCCGCCGGGGCAGCAACGTCATCGAAGTTGAGGTTTCCGATCGGCATTTCCATGCCGACATCAGCGGGCAGGTAAACCTCGACAGCCCTTCCCAAAGCGTCTTTAGAGATCTCTCTTATCTTTTCCGGAACAAACGCGTTCCCTATGGTCAACAACCCATCCAATAGGCCCGATTCCGTCGATGCAAACCGATCGTTATAAAACATTAACAGCCTGAATATCTCGTCGTCGATCTCATTTATAGAACAGGTGACCGACCGCACAACACGCGGCTCGCCGCCTCTGAGAAGTAAAGCTGTAAACCCATCGGTCTGCTGACTCAGCAGAAGCGAATCGCCAAAAGAATTGCGATTGAAAAGCCAGTTCGATTCGCTCACGGAGCGAGGCAGGATAAGTCCCACTTCCCAACCCATGGTCTCAAAAGCTGTCTCAAATTCATCTATGACGATCAGCTTAACGGCTGTCGCAAAATATCTCGCTTTCCCGTCACGGTCCGGTGAGATCTTCTGCATCGAGATCCTAAGGTCGGCGGCCGGTGCACCAAAAGTATGCTCGGCTTTCCAGTCTAGGATCTCGTCAAGTTCCTTGCGAGAAGACGGTTCGTTTTCCAAGGTAAGTAGAGCCGAACGGCCCGTGTTGCTCGGGAGCGAAACCGACCATCGGGTTTGTTTCATCAGGCCGGAAAGTGTCGCAGCTTCTTCCAGAAGATACAAAAACTCGGTCTGGTTCTTTATGTTCTTTTCAAGGAAGCTTGGTTCGATCAACCCCGTGGGAACATCCACAGACGCGGCTTGCTTTAGGGAGAACCTCCCGCGCCCTTCCCGCTGGATCGAAAGCATCGTAAGCCGGTCACGCTCGATACCGATCGCGGCCTTTGGATATTTTGGTTGCGTTAATGCGGGTATCATCTTCTAGTAATCTTCGTACTTTACGCCGGAAGAGTCCTCTCCGTCGGCGGTGCTTTTAACATCTTTTAGCCCCTGAGAATTCTCCGGAGAGTTCGGGTCGTCTCCCTGTATTTCCTTCCACTCGGACTTGTCCGTGATCGGATCGACCGGCTTTTCCCTCAGGTACTTCGAAGACACAAGGTCGTCCAGACTCGCAGGAAGTTTGCCCTTGTCCGAGGCATATTGATCTATTGCTCGGCGCATCTGCCAAAGATTTTCATGCAAGACCGTCTCGCGCGCATGCTCAACTGCTTTCTGATAAGTCGGGATCGCTACCGAAAGAAGGATGATCACAATGAACATTGCGATCATCAGTTCGAGGAGAGAAAATCCCCGCTGACTGAGGCAGGAAGACGGACCACGGAAAGGGAAATACGATCTCCCTTTTTCCCCTTCTCCTTTTCTTCCCTTCTGGCAATTACCAGTCACTATACTTGTCTCCATTCAGGGCCTCATCCTTCGAAGACGAACGCACATCAAAAACGTTTACCGAGTCCCATTCGCTATCCGATTCCTCATATGAGGATCGAAGTTTCCAGTCCTTCTCCCCGGTCATCGGGTCTACAGGCATTTCTCTCAGATACACCTTGATTATTGGTGTGTCCGTGTTTATGTCGGTCGCCTGTGTTGTGTTCGGATTGATCCCGCTTCCGCCGGTAAGATTGATCCCTCGCTGTCGAACCTTTACACCTTTGACCAAAGTGTCGAGCGAGGGCGGATACCGGTCCAGATTCTGCGAATCAAATATCGTACAATCGTCTATCACGACCCGGCTGCGAGGATCGGTTGGTGTCGAAACTCCAACGCCATTAGGTCCCAATTGAGCGCTGGTCACGGCTCCCGCGGGACATGCTCCCACAGAGTCCCTTTTGAATTCATCGATGGCATTGCGAATATCCCGGAGAGTAGCTCGCAGCTGTAGCTCTTTCTGGCGTTTCACCGCGTTCTGAGTCAGCGGGATCGTACCCAGGATCAAGATCGAAAGGACGATCAGCGTGATCATCAGTTCGAGAAGAGTATAACCGTTGTTAGGGGCTATTCTTTGTTTCAGGGCTCCGATATGCGATAACATCCTAGAACCGCATCGCGAAATTCTTGCCGTCGGGCGTCAGGAAATTCACTACATCCTTATCAAGTTCCATCGAAGGCATTCCGTCAGCAAGGGCTTCGATCTCGACATAGGCGAGAACACCCGTTTGCAGCGGGGCCGCTCCTTCGGGCGAGGCAAGGCTGACATACATTTTCCCGTTTTCATTGACGAAAGGAGTCGCCGATGTTCCCGCCAATGTCGAACCAAAGACATCACCGAATGATACAGAGCGAACCGCCATCTTCTTCGGATCGAACTTAAGCCCGACAAGCGCCGAACGAAAAGACGTCGAGCTGTTTACAAGTATCGGGACCTTAACCTTGTCACCGGCCTTCATCGCGGTCATACTCACCGGCAGCTTTATTTCACTGTTCGGTTTTTGTTCGGGCGCCACGTTTTCGGATCCTGGATTGCCCGTATCGGCTGCTGGTTTCACGTCCTGCGCGGGAGCCGAGGAGGTATCCGCGGTCTGATTTACCTGCAATGGCTTGACCGACGTGTCGATCGGCTTGAGCCTTTGCAGAGCCGGCGGAACATCCGCGGTGCTTGCCGTAGTCGCGTCGGCTTTGGCCGCCTTAGTATCCGTCGAAGGCGTCGCGCTCGTGCGCACATAATCCGGAGCGTCCGGTTTGCGGTCTGGAAGTTGTACGGCTGCCGTGTTCGGGACTTTCCGTGCTGACGCCAGTAACTCTTGGCGGTCCTCTTCCTGAACCATTGCCTCAACCGTCGCATTCGTCGGCATGGCGATAGTTCCGGTGTCCCGTTCTACTTCATCTTCCGGCAATATCGACGGAGCTCTTATCACTCTCGGCGTGACAGCAATAACAATATCGATCTTGCGATTGTCCTCTGTCGGAGCCGTAAACAGCCGTCCAAGAATCGGGATCAATCCAAGAAGAGGAAGTCCCGAGCGCGCCTGGCTCTCGTTAGTTGAGGCAACGCTGGCAAGCAGCAACGTTTTATTGTTCTGTATTCTGGCGGTTCCGGTGATCGTGCGTTCGATAAAGGTCGGAGTCAAAGTATTAGCTCCCGCAACATCCTTAGATTCGATCGACATACCGACCTGGACATCCTGATTTGGAAAGATCAGCGGTTTGAATTTGAGCGTTAAGCCGATCTGTTCGTAATTGATCACATCCGATACAACCGCGCCCCCGCCAACAGCATTACCCGTCTGAACCTGAGCAGATCGGACGGGCACTCGCTGGCCGATCCTTGCTTGCGAATCTTCATTATTGAAGGCGTGGATCTGTGTCGAAGCCACAAGTTTCGTATTGCTCTTATTTTGTAGAGCAACGATGTTACTGACCGGCAATCCAAAAGCTATGCTCAGAGCATCGGCGCCGGTAAACGGCAGACCGCCCGTTATCGGCTGGCTCGGTCCGGCACGAAGAAGCGGAAAACCGGCACCACCAAGATTTGCAAGTGTCGGACTATTGCCCGATCCGAGACCGAGCTGATTTCCGAATTGCATGAGGTCGCTCTTGTTAACTTCGTATATCGCGACGTCCATCACCACTTCCGCTCTATCCTTATCTAACGACGAAATCAATTTGGCGATCAGCCTTATATTTTCCGAGGTATCGCGAACGGTGATGCTGTTGGTCGCATCATCCTTGAGAACGATGGTTTGGCTGCGACCCGGCTGGGCGGGAATTGCCGACTGGATAATTGCCTGAATGTCTTTCGGACTCGCGTTCGCTAAATAAAAGGTCCGCAGGACGAGCTGCTGAAATCTGGTTCGCTGGTTATTGTCAGCAACGATGACGGTACGCGGGCCGACTTTTTGAAAGAAAAGCCCTTCCTGCAGAAAAATGTAATCGAGAGCCTTGGCGGCGGTGACCTGGTGCAGCTCGATCTTCACAGTACGCGAATCAAGCCTGGACAGTGAATCGAACAGAACGTTCAGGTCTAATTCTTTCGCCAGCTCCTTAATAATGAACGGAAGGTTTACGCCGCCGGGGAACGGCAAATCCCTAAGCTTTTCAGGACGAGTCGGAATTTGGGGATCGTATCCGGTTTGAACGTAGCTTGCTTTGCCGTCGTCCTTCTTGTCCTTGTCCGAATTTTGGCCGTTCTTTTCCGCTTGCTTCAACCGGACCATTCGTTCCATTTCTGCTTTGGCAAGCTCATTTGTCGGATCAAAACCATATGCCTTTCGAAACGCGTTATAACCCGCCACGTAATCTTTCTCATCGGCGGCCGACGCTCCACGCTTCATGTACATCTGTGAAGCCTGAAAAAGAGCCCGCTGCAGATGCAGGCGATACTCCGGGTTCTTCGGACTGCCGGAAACAGCCAAAGCGTATTCCTCCACCGCTTTGTCCCATACTTCGGCGGCCTCCTGGCGCATGCCTTCCAGGAAATGCTTCTTCGCGTCGTCCTTGTTGGTCGCCGCCAATGTAAGCGTCGGAGCGAACATTGAGACGGCCAGGAAAAGGGCTATTGAAAGTCTGGCGATGGCTGAGATCTTCATATTGGTTGATCGAGTAGTCTGGTATTCCGGATTCCAGGAAAAATTATCCGAGCGAATACACGCTTTAGGAAGGACAATGTTCCAAAAATTATTAGGATTCGCCTGTGAGCGCGCAGCCCGTTTTAATTTTCAGCTTAATTGCCGAAAAAAGCAACTAAAAGCGCCAATTTCCAAGGATTTAACCTGTCTACGCTCAGCCCGTGAATGAACTCTTGGCTCCGGGTTTTGAGAGGTCATCGGTGCCACACATAAATGCGCATTGCGACCGGTTGGACCAAAACTTCATTTTTCATTGGCCTTAAGAATTCTCCGCCTCAGGAAATCCAGCGCCGCCTGGCTAGATCGCCAGCGAATAAGATAACGATCACCGGGGAACACGAATTTCATCGACCTTACGCCTTCCGCGTCCGCAAGAGCAATAAACACGGTTCCCACCGGCTTTTCTTCCGAACCGCCATCAGGCCCCGCTATGCCCGTTATAGAAACGGCGAAATCCGTTTGAGCTCTTTCCCTCATTCCAACGGCCATCTCCTCAGCCGTCTCTGCGCTGACCGCTCCGAATCGATCAAGCGTTTCAGACTTTACTCCAAGTCGGCTGATCTTCGCTCCGTTGGAATACGTCACGGCACCTTCCAGAAAATACTTCGACGAGCCGGGCATATCCGTCAACCGCTCGGCGATCAGTCCACCCGTGCAGCTCTCCGCCAACGATACTGTCAAGCCACGTTCGGTAAGAAGTTTACCGACCACCTCTTCCATCGTTTCGCCGTTAAATGAAAAAACCGCAACGCCTAGCTTCTCAACGACCTTATCCGCAAGTTCATCCGCCGTTCGTTTCGCCGCTGTCTCGTCAGTATCAGTGGCGGAGATCTGTACCTCGACTTCAGTCTTGTTGAACAGTATCGATGTTTGCACCGACTTGTACGCCGTATAGATCGGGGCGATCGCTTCGTCGAGCGCTGACTCACCCAGTCCGACCACACGAAGATTTCGACGTTTCACAAAGACCGTTCCAGCCACTTCTTTTAGATGCGGAAGAACGTGGTCAATGAACATGGGCTGATTCTCACGAGGCGGACCGGGCAAAACGGCGAGGAACTTTTCACCGACTCTAGCAAACATTCCTACAGCTGAGCCGTTCGGATTAGGCAGGACGTCGGAGCCGTCTATGACATACGCCTGACGTTTATTGATCTCCGGCATCTCGCGGCCCCATCTTTCAAATCGCGTGCGAAGGTCATCTTCAAGCTCAGTATGGTAAACCAGTTCCCTGTCGATCGCCTTTGCCGAAACTTGTCGGGTTACATCGTCCTCAGTCGGCCCTAACCCACCTGTGGTGATGACAATATCCGAACGCTTAACCGCATCGCGGATCGTTTCCTCGAGGCGCATTTCATCGTCGCCGACGATCGTTTTGAGTTTGACCTCAATGCCTATTTCATTGAGTTTTTCGGTGAGCCAAAGGCTGTTCGTGTCCGTCCTTTCCGGCGTCAGCAACTCCGAACCGACGGCAATGATCTCCGCTGTGAGCATGAGCCGATTGTAGCAAACTGCTTTATAGCGAGTTCAAGTAATCCCGCACCTTCTTCATGTCTTCCCAGACCTCGCGCTTCTTATGTGGGTCGCGAAGTAAGTAGGCGGGATGGAATGTCGGCATGACCTTGACGCCGAAATAGT
>Ga0207711_10004932_pt1 | contig 11335 bp, 8 predicted proteins | sample KBSS34metaG_FD_184401 | JGI IMG/M metagenome (GOLD analysis project Ga0207711, IMG submission 184401) | Switchgrass rhizosphere microbial communities from Kellogg Biological Station, Michigan, USA - KBS S3-4 metaG (SPAdes) (version 2) | ecosystem: Host-associated > Plants > Roots > Rhizosphere >...
CGAGTGCCGCCAACCGCCAGTGCTTCGATCAGACGAACATCACGCGCGAGCGCGCGCGGCGCGGACGCCGGCGGCCGCCCGGCGAATGTGGACGCGACCGATCGCCTCGTCGAGCCGGTCGAGGGCGGCCGGCTTGACGAGATGCACGTCGAAGCCGGCCTCGAGCGCATGCTGGATGTCCTTGGCCTGGCCGTAGCCGGTGAGCGCGACGATCGTCACGTCGTCTGCCAGTGCCGCGCGGATGCGCCGCGCGACCTCGTAGCCGGTGATGTCCGGCAGACCGATGTCGACGATCGCGACATCCGGACGTGCCTCGATCGCGAGCTTGAGCGCGGTGGAGCCGTCGGGCGCGTCGAGCACTTCGTGCCCGGCCATCTCCAGTATGTCGCGCAGCATGTCGCGCGCATCGCGGTTGTCTTCGACGATCAGGATCTTGCACGGTGCTGCGTGCTGCACCGCCACGGCAGCGACCTCGAAGGCCGGCGTGGGATTCGGGACACTCGGCAGCCGCACGACGAAGGCGGCTCCCGCTCCGTCGTTCGCTGCCGCAAGGTCCACGGTCCCGCCGTGAAGTTCGGCCAGGCGCTTCACGAGCGCGAGGCCGAGACCAATGCCGCCCTTGACGCGCCCCGCGCCCTGCTCGCCCTGCACGAACAGTTCGAAGACGCGCGGCCGAAGCGCAGGTGAGATGCCCGGGCCATCGTCGCTGACCGTCAGCACCGTCACCCCGACCTCGTCGCCGACGGTCACCGTGATGGTCGCCGTGTCCGAGGTGAACTTGATCGCGTTGTCGAGCAGATTGTTCAGGATCTGCTCAACCCGCAGTCGATCCGCGCTGATCCAGGCCGGATGCGCATGCACGACCACCATACGCGCGCCGAAGCGTGCGGCGCTGCGCCATGCCGCAACCGTTTCGGTCGCAAGCTGCCCGAGGTCGAACGTCTCGAGCGTGAGCGTCGCCTTGCCCATGATGATGCGGCTGACGTCGAGCAGGTCCTCGATCATGCGCGTCATGTGCTTCGTCTGGCGCTCGATGACCTCGCGCGCGCCGATCGCCGCGACATCGCCCGGTTGCGTAACGCGCAGCACGTGGGAGGCGGCCGACAGCGCTGCCAGGGGATTGCGCAACTCGTGGCTCAAGGCAGCGATGAACTGGTCCTTGATCTCATCGGCCGAGCGCAGCGCATCGCGTTCGCGCGCGACGAGCGATTGCCGTTCGCGCACGGCGGTATCGGCCTCGCGCAGCGCTGCGCCGACCTCCGTGACCTCCTCGACATCACCTCGCACCGGGATGACGGCCGACGTGCCGCTTCCGATCGACCGCGCAACGGTCGCGAGCGACACGATGGGTCGCGCGATGCGGCGTCCGCTGACGATCGTCATCGCCGCGGCCGTGGCGATGGATCCCAGCACGCCGACGCCGATCAGCAGCAGCACCGAGCGGACGTCGGCAAGCACCATTTCGGCCGGGATGCCGATACCGATGCTCCAGCGGCTGTAGTCGGATACCGCGTGCGCGGCGTAGACGTCCCGGCCTTCGACCGTCTTGCCCCGTGTCCAACCTTCCGGTGACTCCTGCACGGCCTTTCGGAAGTCCACCGACGCAAGTTCGCCGGCCGCGCGCATCGGCAGGCGAGCGACGTAGCGACCGTTTGCGTCGACGACAGCCGCGACCCAGCGCTGGGGAAGCCTTTGCTTGCGGAGCAGCTCGACGAAGGAATCGGGGCGAACGACCACAGTCACGACATACGCCACGCTGCCGTCGCGCATGACGGGAACGCGAATTGGAATGCCGGCGCGGCGTGCGTCGGTTGCGTCCAAGCTGCCGATCGCCGGCGAAGCGGTTTGCAGGACTCGTACAACGCTTGCAGCGTCCACCACCTCCGGAAGCGGTGCGGCCGATGGCTGCCAGACATCGACGAGGCGCTCCCGAGAAGGACGGAGCAGCGTCACGTTCGTCCATGTCGGCTGCGTCGCCAGCACGCGCGCCGCCGCGATCCTGAAGCGGGGCAGGTCGTCCGCCGCCAGCGCCCCGGACGCCGCAAGCGCTTCCATCGTCATGATGGTCCCGCGGAGTTCCACGTCGACCGCCGTGATCATCGCGCGCGCCCGATCCAGCGCGCCGCGTTCGACGCTCTCGCGCACCTGGTTCAGCAGCACGGCAGAGACGAGCACGGCAAAGCCCAGCACGGGAAGCATCGCGCCGGCGGCGAGCAGCAGGAGGTGCGACCGTATTCGCATGCGCGGACTGCCGGCTGACCGAACTGTCGGAGGTTGTGTTCCTGAGGACGCGCGACGCGACGCACGAGCTTCAGCGCATCGCGCGCGAAACGGAACGCTACGCCTTTCGCGCGCCTTTGTCAGCGCCCGCGCGCCGTGCGAGCGCCGGTCACTCGGTGGCCGAAGTCGAGCGCTCGCCGCCGATCTCCAGCATCAATTGGTTGACTCGCTTGACGAACGTGGCCGGGTCGTCGAGCTGTCCACCCTCGGCGAGGACGGCCTGGTCGAACAGCACGTTCGTCCAGTCGTCGAAGCGGCGGTCCTCGCTGCGCAGATGGGCAATCAGCGGGTGCCTTGGATTGATCTCGAGGATCGGCTTCGACACCGGCGTGCGCTGCCCCGCCGCCTTCAGCATCCGTGCAAGGTTCGCGCTCACGTCGTTGTCGTCCGCGACGAGGCATGCCGGCGATTCGGTGAGGCGCAGCGTAACCCGCACGTCCTTGACGCGATCGCCGAGGCTCTTCCTGATCCGTTCGAGCACGTCCTTCAACTCGCCGGCTTCTTGCTCGACTTCCTTCTTCTCGGTCTCGTCCTCGAGCTTTCCGAGATCGAGCCCGCCTCGCGCGACGGAGGCGAGCGACTTGCCGTCGAACTCGGTCACGTGGCTCACGAACCATTCGTCGACGCGATCGGACAGCAGCAGCACCTCGATGCCCTTGCGGCGAAACACTTCGAGGTGCGGACTGTTGCGGGCTGCGTTGTGCGACTCGGCCGTCACGTAGTAGATGCGATCCTGGCCGGGCTTCATCCTTCCGACGTAATCGGCGAGCGACGTCTTTGGCTCCGGCGAGTCCTCGTGCGTCGTCGCGAAGCGCGCCAGCGCGGCGATCTTGTCCTTGTTGCCGAAATCCTCTCCGACGCCTTCCTTCAAAACGGTGCCGAACTCCTTCCAGAATTTCGCATATTTGTCCGGCTCGTTCGTCGCGATCGTGGAAAGCAGGTCGAGGATCCTCTTCGTGCACCCGCCGCGAATGGCCTCGATGTCACGCGACTCCTGCAGGATCTCGCGCGAGATGTTGAGCGGCAGATCGTTGGAGTCGACGATCCCGCGGACGAAGCGCAGATACGTAGGCAGCAGCTGCTCGGCGTCGTCCATGATGAACACGCGCCGCACGTAAAGACGAATGCCGTGGCGTGCGTTGCGGTCCCACAGGTCGAACGGCGCATGAGACGGCACGTACAGCAGCTGCGTGTATTCCTGGCGGCCCTCGACGCGGGCGTGGATCCACGCCAGCGGATCTTCGTAGTCGTGCCCGACGTGCTTGTAGAACTCGCGATACTGCTCGTCGGTGATCTCGCTCTTCGGCCGCGCCCACAATGCGGAGGCCTGGTTGACCGTCTCGTCCTCGTCGGTCTTGACTTGCTTGCCGTCCTTCCACTCCTCCTTCTTCATTCGGATCGGCTGGACGATATGATCGGAATACTTCCGGATGATCGAGCGCAGGCGCAGCCCGGACAGCAGATCGTCCTGGCCCTCGCGAAGATGCAGCGTGATGGCGGTTCCGCGCGCCGGACGCTCGATCGCCTCGATCGAGAACTGGCCGCCGCCATCCGATTCCCAGCGCACGCCCTGCTGCGGTGACTCGCCGGCACGGCGCGTTGCGACCGTCACGCGATCGGCGACGATGAACGACGAGTAGAAGCCGACGCCGAACTGGCCGATCAGATGCGCATCCTTCTGCTGATCGCCAGTCAGTTGAGCGAAGAATTCGCGGGTGCCGGACTTGGCGATGGTGCCGAGGTTCGCGATCACTTCCTCTCGATTCATTCCGACGCCGTTGTCGCTGACCGTGATGGTGCGCGCCGCGGCGTCATAGTCGACTCGAATGGCGAGTTCCGGATCGCTCTCGAACAGCGCGGGACGATCGATCGCCTCGAAGCGTAGCTTGTCGCAGGCGTCCGACGCGTTGCTGATCAGTTCGCGCAGGAAGATCTCGCGGTTCGAGTACAGCGAATGGATCATCAGGTTCAGAAGCTCCTTCACTTCCGCCTGAAAGCCGAGCGTCTCGCGGCCCGATTCAACCGATTGCGTCTGCGTCATGGTTCGACTCCGTATCGTTGCCACCAATGAATGTTGATGCAGCCCGCGCAAAGACGACCTGCGTGCGGCATTCCACGCGCTGCGCCGGTCGACCGTATCGCCGGGCTCACCCGGTACGGGCGATCCGGGCGCCAGTCAGTTGAATATGCCGGCGATGAACGCCCGTGTCCGTGTCTCGCGCGGGTCGCCGAGCACCTGCTCGGGCGGTCCCTCCTCGACGATGCCGCCACCCTCCATGAACACCACATGCGAGGACACCTCGCGCGCGAACCGCAGCTCATGCGTGACGATGATGGCGGTGCGGCCGCCAATCGCCAGGTCGCGGATGACGCGCAGCACCTCGCCCGTCAACTCGGGGTCGAGCGCCGACGTCGGCTCGTCGAACAGCATTATTTTAGGGTCCATGATCAGTGAGCGCACGATCGCCACGCGTTGCTGCTGCCCGCCGGACAACGTCGCGGGGTATGCGTCCGCCTTGTCCGCGAGGTTCACCTGCCGGAGCAGCGCGCTCGCCTTCTCGACGGCATCCGTGCGGCTCCAGCCGAGCACGCCCGTCGGCGCCTCGATGATGTTGCCCATGACCGTCAGATGCGGAAACAGGTTGAACGACTGCGACACCATGCCGATGCCCGTGCGGTAGCGCGCGATGTCGCGCCCGGACAGTTTCCTGCCGCTCTTTTCCAGTCCCTGCGCGCTGATCGTGACGGGACCGACGCTGATCGTGCCGCCCTGGATGCGCTCGAGATAATTGATGCAGCGCACGAGCGTGCTCTTCCCCGAACCGCTCGGCCCGATGATGGCGACCGTCGAGCTACCCGGAACGACCAGGTCGACGCCCCGCAGCACTTCGAGTGGCCCGAAGCGCTTGTGGACCTTGTCGAGGCGAATGACGGGGTCAGGCTGCTGCATGCTGCTGCGTCTGGAAATAACCGCCCATCGGCAGCCTGCGCGACAGGTAGCGCACGGAGGCCGAGACGATGAAGACGAGCACGAAGTAGGTGAGCGCAACGGCGGTGTAAACCGGCATGGGCAGGAACGTGGCGCTGACGATCAAACCCGCCTGGTACATGAGATCGGGAACGGCGATGATCGAGACGATGCTCGTCGATTTGAAGCAGATGACGTACTGGTTGAGGATGCCGGGGAGCATCCGTATCAGGGCCTGCGGGATCACGATCCTGCGCATGAGCCGCGGATAGGTCATGCCGAGCGACTGCGCCGCCTCGATCTGCCCTTTGTCGATCGATTCGATGCCCGCGCGGTATTCCTCGGCCAGGTAGCCGCTCGACTGCAGCGCGAGCGCGATCAGCGAGCTCGTGAACGCGTCGAACTTGTAGCCGATGATTTCGGGCCACGCGTAATGCACCCAGACGAGCTGCACGAGGATCGGCGTGTTGCGGCAGAACTCGACGTAGAAGACTGCCGGTGCGCGTATCAGTCGGCTCCGCGCCAGCGTGCCGAGACACGCGAGCAGGCCGACGACGATGGCGAGCAACATGGCGAGCACCGACAGCACCACCGTCACGCGGATGCCGGACAGCAGCACGTCGTGGTACTCGGCGAACACTTGCCACAGCCGCGTGAACGACACCGTTTTCCCCGGAGGCCTCAGAAAATGCGAGCCGGACGGCGCGGGAGCGCGCCGCCCGGCTCCGTCTCGATCGTATCGAGGGCGCTTGCGCTACTGCTGCTTCTTGGCGAAGGGGTTCGTCTTCGCCATGTACTCGTCGTAGGTGCGCTTGACGAGATCGTTTGCCTGCACCCAGCGCACGTACTGGTCGAGGAAGTCCTTCCATTCCTGGTCGCCGTAGCGCACGGCCCAACCCACCGGAGCATTGCCGAAGTCCTCGCCGGGGAATGCCATCTGGCCCCACGCGGCGTTCTCGGGAATCTGCAGCCACCAGTTGATGTTGATGATCGGAAGAATCGTGACGTCCGCGTCACCGCGCTGTGTCGGCGGCAGCGTTTCGACGTCCGAATTGATCTGCAGCGCCAGGAACTTCGCCTTCGGGAAGAGCCGCTTGCCCGTCTCGTATTCGCGCGAGCCGAGGCCGACGGCGATCGTCACGTTCGGGTTGTTCAGGTCCTCGATCTTCTTGATGTTCTTCTTGTTGTCCTTGCGGATGATGGCGTTCAGGCCCTTCGAGCGAAAGGGTGTGACGAAGTTGACTTCGAGCGCGCGCGGCGCGTTGTACACGAAGCTGCTGCCGAAGAAATCGCAGTCGCCCCGCTTGAGCGCGAGGACCGCCGTGTTCCACTGCACCTCGACCGGCTGGATCTTCACCTTGGCCCACGTTGCGAGCTCGTTCGCCAGATCGACGAATACGCCGAGCCACTCGCCGGTCTTCGGATCCTTGTAAGACTCGGGCGACCCTTGCGCGTAGCACACCTTCATGACGCCGTCCTTCTTGATCTTGCCGAGCGTCGACGTTTCGGATTGCGCGTGCGCCGCGCCTGCTCCGAGGAAGAGCAGGACCGGCGCGATGCAGAACAATTTTCTCAGTTGCATGATCGTCTCCTTGGTGAACGGCGCGTTGCGTCCGACGCCGTATTCCTTGCTGCTAAGGCGCGTGCGGCAGACCGACGGTCATCGGCGGCGGCTGGCCGATGGCCGGGACATCGAAACGGTAACATCGTTGACCGGGAGCGGCATCGCGATGGCGGCCGGCATTCGCCGCGCGATCAGCCCCGCGAGTTCGTCGACGGACCGCGCATCGGGACGAAACGCCAGCGTCACGATGGGTATCGATGCGTCCGTCACGTTCATGCGCTCGGCCGCCGACGGCGTGCAGAGCAGCACGTCGCTCGCTTTCAGCAGCTTGCGTATCGACGTGCGGTCCCGCGTCAGGCAGCCCTGCACGCGCAGTCCCGGGTTGTACCCGTCGACCATGCCTCGGAGCGATACGAGCGTCTGCTTCAGGTCGCACACGATGCCGACGCGCGTGCCGGCGCGAAGGCGCGCGACATGCAGCAGGCTCTCCGGATCGATCGGAATATGCATGCCGACGATCTGCGCGCGCCCGTCGTCGCCACTTCGCGTACCGAGCGTCGCCTCGACGGCCGCCAGGTGCGTGATGTTCACGGCGAGAATGTCGAACTCATCGAGGAAACGGTCCGGAGCACCGAGCACCGCATCGATCAACAGCGGTTCGATCGCGTGTCCCACCGCAAGTTGCAGATCGCGACTCAACATGACGGCATCGCGGCGATTGCACTCGATGAAGCCTATGCGCGGGCCGGCGCGTGCGTAGGCCTGCGTGACGACGTCGTCGACGAAATGCCGGAACTGCGCCTGGCCGAGCCCGCAGAGCTTCGCCTCCTGCACGGCAAGGGACAAGAGCCCGGTGACGCCGTCGAGCGTTCGATCGAGACTCAACCGCAGCGGACGGCGGCTTACGAACGTGCCGAACCCGGCGCGCGTCAGCACGTAACCGCGCTCGGCCAGGGAACGATACGCCTTGCTCACCGTGTTCTTGTTCGCGCCGAGCTCGGCCGCCAGCGCCTCGCACGTGGGGATCCGCTGGCCCGGCACGTATTCCTTGCGCGCAATGCGCAGCAGGATCGCGCGCTCGATCTGCGACCAGGACACGGAACGCCTGACACCCGCTTGCCGGTTTCCCACGGCACGCGTCGCGTTCGACCCTGCTTGCGCGAGGCGGTTCACGCGGTCATCCTAACTCTTAGGACAGGCTGCTGACAATCAATAGCCAATCGCGCACCCGTCCTGCCGCGGCTCCGATCCCGCAACCCATACGCGGTTCGGCAGTGCACGAATGATCTGCCCGCCGCCCATCGCACGGTGCTCGCGGCGCACGACTTCATGGCCCCACGCAGTGAGCGTCGCGCACGTGGCATCCGGCACGCCCGCCTCGACGATCACCCGTCGCCCGTGCTCCCACCAGAAGCGCGGCGTGTCGATCGCCGTCTGCACGTCCTGTCCGTAATCGATCAGGTTCGCGAGAAGCTGCAGGTGTCCCTGTGGCTGCATGAACCCGCCGCTCACGCCGAACACCAGGTGTACGTCCCCGTTGTGGAGGACCATTCCCGGGATGATCGTGTGGAACGGCCGCTTGCGTGGCGCGAGGGCGTTCGGGTGTCGCGGGTCGAGCGAGAAGCCCGCACCGCGGTTCTGCATGACGAAACCCAGGCCGCCCGGGACGTGACCGCTGCCGAAGTCATCGTAGACGCTGTTGATGAACGACACGGCGTTGCCCTCCACGTCGGTGACGGCGAGGTAGACGGTGTCCGATCGTCCGTACGCGCGCGCATCGGGCGATGAGGCGGTCCAACCCCGCGGCGGCTTCGTTTCAGCGAGCAATCGCGCAACCGGGACGTCACCGAAGCGCGGGTCGGCCACATGCGCCTGCGCGGCCATCATCGCGTGCTTGGTCGCTTCGATCATCAGGTGCCAGCATTCAGGTGAATCGCGCGGGTAGGCGGAGAAGTCGATCGGTGCGACGGCCGAAAGCGCAAGGAGCGCCGCAATGCCCTGCCCGTTCGGCGGGCACTCGAGCACTCGATAGCCGCGGTAATCCATGCCGATCGGCTCCTGCCACTCGGCGCGATACCCGGCGAGGTCCTCAAGGGTCAGCAATCCGCCGATTCGCTCCGAGTACGCGACCAATCGCTCGGCGACGTCCCCTTGATAGAACGCGTCGCGTCCTCCATCCGCAACCTGCTGTAGCGCGCGCGCGAGATCGGGCTGAACGACGACGTCTCCGGCTTCCGGCGCACGATCGTCGATCAGCAGCGTCCGCGAAGCCTCGGGGTCGCGTCGCAGCAGTTCCTCGCTCTGCTTCCAGCTGCGCGCATCGCCGGGCGCGACCGGAAAGCCGCCGGCCGCGTATTCGATCGCCGGGCGCAGCACGTCGCGCAACGAAAACCGTCCGTGCAAAGCGAGCATCTGCGACCAGCCGTCGACGCACCCGGGCACCGTCCAGGCAAGCGGGCTTTGTCGCGGCACGACGTCGAATCCGCGCGCACGATAGTCTTCGAGACGTGCCGCGGCTGGCGCGCGTCCGCTCGCATTCAGCGCACGCACCCGTCGATCCCGCGCCGTGTACAGAAGCGCGAACGCGTCGCCGCCGAGACCGGTCTGATACGGTTCCACGACGCCGAGCACCGCTGCCGCGGCGACCGCGGCGTCGATCGCGTTCCCGCCGTCGAGCAACATCCGCATGCCGGCAAGGCTTGCGAGCGGCTGCGCCGACGCGACGATGCCCCGCCGCGCGAAGACCGGCGAGCGGCGCGAATTGAATTCCTGCGTGTTGTACTGCGTCACGCGTCGGCCGCTTGCGTCACGGGGGCGGTGCGGGATGGCACTTCAGTGCACCGGGAGCGGTTTCGGCCCCACTGCGTAGCGCTCGAGCACGTCGAGGTCGAGCTCGACCCCGAGACCCGGCTTGTCCGGCACCGCGACCCAGCCCTTCTCGACCGGCATGCGCTCGCGCGTCAGCAAGCGGTTGATCGGCGTTTCCGCCACGCAGTACTCCTGGAAGTACGCCGTCTCCAGCACCGCGTTCAGATGCAGCGAGGCGGCCTTGATGACGCCGCTCTTCCACGCGTGCGGGACGCACATGACGCCGCGGCTTTCCGCGTTGCGCGCGATGCGCAGCGCTTCGCTCAAGCCGCCGCAGCGCGTGACGTCCGGCTGCACGACGTCGACGTGGCCGCGCTCCATCAATTCGCGAAAGCCCCATCTCGTCGCCTCTTCCTCGCCGGCGGCGACGCGCATGTCAACGGCGTCGGCAAGCGTCGCATACGCCTCGAACTCGTCGGGCTCGAACGGCTCTTCGAGCCAATAGATGCCGATCTCCTCGAACTTCCGCGCGACGCGGATGGCACGCGCCGCATCGGCGCCGTAACCGAATCCCGCGTCGATGAGGATCTCCGCGTCGCCCGCCGCGCGCTTGGCCGCACGGGCGAGCCGCACGTCGTGCTCCTCGTTCTTGCCGAGCGGGCCCCACCCGAACTTGATTGCCGTGAAGCTCATCGCAACGAGGCGTTCGACAGCCGCCGTCACCTCGCGCTCGGTGGCGGGCATCAGCAGCGACGCGTAGGGCCGAACGCGGTCGCGCTTCGGCGTGCCGAGCAGCGCGGATACGGGCTTGCCGAGCTTCTTGCCCTTGATGTCCCACAACGCGATGTCGATGCCGCTGATCGCGTGCATCGCGACGCCGCGGCGCCCGTAGTAGACCGAACCCATGTACATGCGCCGCCACAGCTCTTCGATGTCGAGCGGGTCGGCGCCGATCAGCACGTGCCGCAGCCCCGTGGCGATGTAGTGCGAATTCGGCGCGTCGAAGACGGCCTTGACGACCTCCGGCGCCGAATCGACCTCGCCCACGCCGACGATGCCCTCGTCGGTATGCACGCGCACGATGAGATCGTCCTGGCTGCCGTCGGCGATGGCGCCGTCGACGACCGGTTGCCGCAGGACGATCGCTTCCACTTCGGTGATCTTCACGTACCGATGCTCCTGTTCGATGTGTTCATGGAAGTTGAGAACGAGGCGTGGCGCCCGCGCGGCCCGTACGTCCGCGGTCAGGCGAAGATGTCGGCGACGAGGTCGCCCGTGGCGACAGCCTGGTTGCCGACCCAGCTCTGCGGCGGAAACGTCATCACGTAACCGTCCGCCGGCATCCGGATCGCCTCGAGCTCGTTGCCGAAGACGTCGCGTATGCGTGCGATGACGGTGCCCGCCGGGACAGGATCACCGCATGCGACTTCGTAATGGATCAGGCCGCCGTGCTCGGCACGAATCGTCGGAAGCGCCGGATGAACGCCCTCCACCACGCGCACGTCGCGCAGCCGCTCGACCGCACCCGCGAGCATTCGAAGCTCGATCAGCACATTGCGGATGCCGCGCAGCGCTGTAACCATCGTCTCGTCGTCGTGCATGCGGGATTTCGTCATCTCGATCATCAGCGCCGGCTTGCCGTCGTCGAGACACGCGCCCGCGAGCGTCAGCGGATTGGGGGCCGTGGTGACCATCGTGACCCCGAAGGCGCGCGC
>Ga0207711_10004935_pt1 | contig 11329 bp, 11 predicted proteins | sample KBSS34metaG_FD_184401 | JGI IMG/M metagenome (GOLD analysis project Ga0207711, IMG submission 184401) | Switchgrass rhizosphere microbial communities from Kellogg Biological Station, Michigan, USA - KBS S3-4 metaG (SPAdes) (version 2) | ecosystem: Host-associated > Plants > Roots > Rhizosphere...
ACATTGTGTTGGCCGGCGCCGGTCTCGGCGATGATCCGGGTCTTGCCCATCCGCATGGCCAGCAGGATCTGGCCCATGCAGTTGTTGATCTTGTGCGAGCCGGTGTGGTTCAGCTCCTCGCGCTTCAGATAGATCTTCGCCCCGCCGAAGTGGTCGGTCAGCCGCTGCGCGAAGTAGAGCGGCGAGGGGCGGCCCACATAGTGGGTCAGGTAGCCGCCGAGCTCGGCCTGGAAGCCCTCGTCCGCCTTGGCCGCCGAATAGGCCGCGTCCAGGTCGTGGACCAGCGGCATCAAGGTCTCGGGGACATACTGACCGCCATAGTCGCCGAACCGCCCCTGGGCGTCCGGATAGGCGTTGTAGTCGTTGGGGCGAGACGTCGCGTTCACGGGACCGGTTTCAGGCGCTTTTGGCGGCGTCGAGGAACGCCCGGATCAAGGCGGGGTCCTTTAGTCCGGCTCCGCGCTCCACGCCAGAGGAAACGTCCACCAGGGGCGCGCCCGATTGCTGCACCGCATCCGCCAGGTTCCAGGGATCGAGGCCTCCGGCCAGGAACCAGGGGCGCTCAAAGCGGCGCCCGGAGAGGAGGGTCCAGTCGAACGGCTTGCCCAGGCCGCCGGGCCGTTCGGCGTCCTTGGGCGGCTTGGTCTCGAACATCAGGTGGTCGACGACGCTTTCGAACTGGCCGGCTGCCGCCAGATCGCCGGCCTCGGCCACCGGCAGGACCTTGATCACGCCGCAGCCCATCCGCGCGCCGATAGCGCGGGCCCGGGCCGGCGTCTCGCGACCGTGCAGCTGGATCAGGTCGGGCTTGAGGATGGCGGCGATCCGGTCGACCTCCGCGTCGTCCGGATCGACGGTCACGGCTACGATCTTGGCCGCGCCGCGCACCGGCTCAGCCAGCCGCGCGGCGGCGTCCGGCGCGACATTGCGCGGGCTCTTCTCGAAGAACATGAAGCCCAGAAAAGTCGCCCCGCCCTCCAGCGCCGCGCGCACCGCCTCGGCCGTGGATATCCCGCAGATCTTGGCCTTGACGCCCATGGGCGGGGATTAGGGGGCTGGCGGTGCGCGGCGCAAGGGGAAAGGGGTGGGCGGATTGACATCCCTCGGCCTCGGGGCAAGCTGATGCGGGGTGGGGGAAATCATGCCAAAGAATTCGGGATCGGACCGTCGCGCGGTCCTGGCGGGCGCGCTGCTCGCCGCCGCACCGCTGGCAGCCCGAGCGAAGCCGCCCGGGCGCGGCAAACCCACGACGTTTCTGCTTGTCCATGGCGCCTGGCATGGCGGCTGGTGCTGGGATCAGGTGAGCGCCCGGCTGACAGCCCTGGGCCACGTCGTCATCGCCCCCACGCTGACGGGTCTGTGCGAACGCTCCCACCTGCTCAGCCCAAGTGTCAATCTCTCAACCCACATCGACGACGTCGCCGGCGAGATCAGGTTCAAGGATCTCTCGAACGTCGTCCTTTGCGGTCATTCCTATGGGGGCATGGTCATCACCGGCGTGGCCGAGCGCTACGCCGAGCGGATTGCCTCGATTGTCTATCTGGACGCCTTCTGGCCGCGCGACGGCCAGTCCCTGGACGACATCACAGGTCATGCCTCCCAGCCGGGCGTGAACCCGACGCGCAAGGCCAGCGCCTTCATGGACCCGGCGAACGCCGCCTGGGCGGACGCCAGGCTGACGCCGCAACCGGTGGAGACCTTCCGCGAGAAGCTGAAGGTGACCGGCGCCGTCGAGCGCATTCCCAAGCGCACCTTTGTCCAGGCGACGCTCGGCGAGGCGCCCTTCTTTGCGGCGACCTTCGAGCGCGCCAAGGCGAGCGCGGGCTGGAAGACGATCCAGGTCAACTGCCGCCACGATGTCATGGTCGACCAACCGGACCAGATGACCAAGATCCTCCTCGATGCAGTTCCGGGGTCGCGCGGCGCCTAGCTCTTGCGCCAGGGCCAGCCGCGGCCGGACGGCGCTGCGTCTGCGATCTGCGCCTGCGGCGGGTCTTCGAACTCCCGGGTCCAGACCACGTTCTCGCGGACGACTTTCGCCGGGGAGCCGGCGGCGAGGACGTTTTCCGGCAGGATTCCGGCGACCATGGAGCCGGCGCCGACGATGGTGCCGGAGCCGATCTTCGCGCCCTTGAGCAGCAGCACGCGCGCGCCCAGCCAGACGTGGTCGCCGACCTCGATGTCGCGGGGCGGGTTCAGGCGCTCGCCGGTGGCGCGGTCGTAGATCGGGTGCATGTCGCTGGCGTCCATGTGGATGTCCGTCGACAGCATGCAGTCGGCGCCGAAGGTGATCGCGCCGCCCTCGTGCGAGGTCATGCCGACCTGGTTGAAGGTGGTCCTGGGGCCGATGCGCAAGGACGCGCCGTCGCCGCCCACAAAGCGGATGACGCCGCGGATCACGCAGTCATCGGCGATCTCCAGGGTGGCGTTGGTCACCTCCGGCTGCATGAAGACATTGGCTTCCAGCCGCACGTTCTTGCCGACGATCACGACGCAGCCGCGGCCTTCGATGATGAAACGGCCGGCGGGCTCGCTGCCGAGCTCCAGCACGTTGCGGGCGTAGACGGGTTCGGAGGTCACGCGGGGCCTCGGTTCGGCGGGTTCAGCCGCGCGCCGCGGGCTTCTTCGCGGGGAGCTTTTTCGGCGGAGCCTTTTTCGCGGCCGGCGGTTTCGCAGGGGCTGTCGTCACGAGGGCCGCGTCCCGGGCCTTCAGCAGGTCGCGGATCTCGGCCAGCAGGGCCTCTTGCGGCGGCGGGGCCGGCTTGTCCTCGGTGGGCGTGGCGGCCTCGCGGCGGCGGATCGCGTTCACCCCCTTCACCAGCAGGAACACCACCCAGGCCACGATCACGAACCTGAGGATGGCGTTGAAGAACAGGCCGTACTGGATGGCCACCTCCGCCACCTTGTGGGCGGGATCGCCGGCCTTCAGCACGAACTTCAACTGCGAGAAGTCCACGCCGCTCAGCAGCAGGCCGATGGGCGGCATGACCACGTTGTCGACCAGGTTCTTGACGATGTCGCCGAAGGCCGCGCCGATGATCACACCGACCGCCAGGTCGATGACATTGCCCCGGGCGATGAATTCGCGGAATTCGCCGAATACGGTGAGCTTGGGCTTCCTCGAAGGTTCGCTCATGCGCGCCTCACTCGTCGTTCAGATTCAGCCGCTCGCGCAATTCCTTGCCGCTCTTGAAGAAGGGCACATGCTTCGCGCGCACGTCCACCGGCTCACCGGTTCGCGGATTGCGGCCCGCGCGGGCCTCGCGGCTGCGGACCGACAGCGCGCCAAAGCCCCGCAGCTCCACGCGGCCGCCGGTCTCCAGCGCCTGGATCATCCGCTCCAGCACCACGCCCACCACCCGCTCGATGTCCCGCTGCGTCAGGTGCGGGTTTTCCTCGGCAAGCTTGGCGATCAATTCCGATTTGATCATGCAGTCCCCTCAGACCGAGCCGACCATGGTCGAGTCCGCCTTTGTATTCAAGGCGGAATTCGGAGCACCGTATCTGTAGGGCCAAGCCTGTTTCAAAACGAACCACTGCAACGCCAGGACGAGAAGTCCGGGCGCGCCACCTGGCCCAAGTATCAGGACGGGGTATCAGGAGGGGGCGCGCACGATGCTGTCGACGCCGCGCAGCTTGCGGATCGCCGCGTCGGCGGCCATGGCGTCGGCCGAGCTGATCTCCGGCGTCATCGATCGCTGGTTGACCGTGAAGCGGGCCACGCCGGCCTCGAGCACCGAGGCCGAGACGATCTCGTAGCCGCCCACCTTGTCGGCGCCGTTGGGGCCGCGCACCGTGTAGCCCTTGCCGGCGTCGGGCAGGACGATCTCGGTGCGGCTGCGGATGTAGGACGGATAGGTGACCGCATAGGGCGCGTCGCGGTTGGGGCCGGGCTCGCGCTTCGGATAGAGCCTGGGCGCCGCCGAGGCCGAGGCCACCCGGTACTCGAGCATCCCCAGGTCCGGGTTGGTGCGCCAGTCGATCTCGATGTGGCCGGTCATCTCGATGGTGAAGCGGTCCGGGCCGGGTTCGTCCTTCCAGGTGACCTCGTCGATGTCGAAGCCGCCGTCGAGGTTGGAGTATTGCTGGCGGATCGCGCGCTCGAAATCGGCCCGCGCGGCCCGCGCGGCGGTGGCGCGCATGCTGGTCGCGGCGATGCCGGTCATGGTCATGACCATGTGGGCGCCGGCCGGGGCGTCGAGTCCCTTGGACGCATCGAGCCGCAGGTAGGTATCCACCGAGGGCACGTTGATCTGGGTCTCCACAATCTGCTCGAGGTCCGCGCCGCCGGGGCGCAACGGCAGGCCCCAGCGGTGCGGCGGGGGCTGCATGGCCTGGGGATTGGTGTCGCCGGTCCGCGTGCCGTCCAGCCAGTAGGACTTGTCGGCGATCTTCACCCGCACGATTACGTGGTTGAAGGCCGCCAGCGACGGCGGCAGCTCGTTGATGCCGTCGCCGCCGCCGAGGTTCACCAGGACCGGCTCGGCGTCGACGTTAAGCTCCTTGAGGATGGCCAGCAGCAGCGCGGTCTTCGCCTTGCAGTCGCCGAACCGGCGCGCCCAGGTGTCGTCGGCCTGGGCCGGGACGTAGCCGCCCTCGCCCATCCCTAAGAAGAAGTAGCGGGTCTTGTCCTCGACCAATTGCAGGGCGGCGAAGGCGCGGGCCTTGGGGTCGGTGGTGCGCTGGGCGATGGCGGCGGCCTCGGCCTTAATCGGCGAGTCCGGCGCCAGGGTCGCGGCCTTGGCGAACAGCGGCGCCATCAGGTTGGAGACCTCGTTCCAGCTCCTGAAGCTGGAGACCTCGATCAGGCCCACACGCCGGAAGCGCAGGGGCGCGCCGATCGGGGCCTTGGGCGCCAGGATGTCGGTCTTGTCCAAGGTCAGGGTGACGCGGCCGCCCTTGTCCACGATCTTGGGATCGTCGAACCCCGGGGTGGTCTTCCACTGCACCGGCGCGCCCTTCGGCCAGGACATCACCACCCGGTAGCGACCGGCGACGCCGGTGAAGCCGAGGCGTTGCGCGTCGAAGGAATGACCTTGCACGACGGGGTCGTTGTGAACCCGGGTGTAGGCGAAATCGAGGATGTCGCCGACCCGCAGGCCGTCGATCTGGCGCGACGCGGTGAGGCGGCCGTCGAGGCTAGCCTGCTCCAGGTTAGCCTCGCGGCGCAGGACCAGCATGTCCTTGCCGCCCTGCAGCAGGTCGATGGGCTTGCCGTCGCGGATGATCGACAGGGTGTGCAGGGTCACCGTCTCGGTGTCCGGCGACCAGATGATGCTCGTCGACTTCACCGAGGCCAGGCCCTCGGGCTTAAGCACCTTGAACGCGCGGCGGCTGTAGGTGACGTCGCCGGTGGGATCCAGGCGGGCCTGGTGGTCGTCGATCAGGAGCTGCAGGGCCGGGGCGCCGTCCGGCGGCGGCGGGGCCGGGATCGGCGCGACATCGACCCAGCTGGGGGGTGGACCATACAGCGGCTTGTCGGCGGCGAAGGCCGGCAGGGCCACGGCGGCCGCGGCCAGGACGGAGGACAGGATCAGTCGCAGCGACAAGTCAGGGCTCCTTCGCGCCCCGAAGCGGCGCCTTGGCTCACGATAGGGCCGCAATAGGAAAAGAAAACGGCGGACCGGTTTCCCGATCCGCCGCATTTCGACACCAAAGCCTGAAGAGGCTCTGAAGCTAGTCCTTCTGGGCCTTCTCGCGGAGCGCCGCGCCCAGGATGTCGCCGAGCGAAGCGCCGGAGTCGGAGGCCCCGAACTTCTCGATGGCTTCCTTTTCCTCGGCCATTTCCAGGGCCTTCACCGACAGGGACACGCGGCGCGCGGCCTTGTCGACGTTGGCGATCTGGGCGTCCAGGCGGTCGCCGACGGCGAACCGCTCCGGCCGCTGGTCAGCCCGGTCGCGGCTGAGGTCCGACTTGCGGATGAAGGCGGTCATCGGCGCCGCATCCTCGCCGAACTTCACCTCGATGCCGCCCGAGGTGATCTCGGTGACGGTGACGGTGACGGTCTGGCCCTTGCGGTAGGTGTCGCCGGTCATCGGGTCGCCGGCCAGCTGCTTGATGCCGAGCGAGATGCGCTCCTTCTCGACGTCGACGTCGAGCACCTTGGCCTGGACCATGTCGCCCTTGTTGTACTTGGCGATGGCCTCCTCGCCGGGCACCGCCCAGTCGAGGTCGCTGAGGTGCACCATACCGTCGATGTCGTTGTCGAGGCCGATGAACAGACCGAATTCGGTGGCGTTCTTGACCTCGCCTTCGACCGTCGAGCCGATCGGGTGAGCCGCCACGAAGGCATCCCACGGATTGGCCATGGCCTGCTTGAGACCGAGCGAGACGCGGCGCTTGGACGGATCGACGTCCAGCACGACCACTTCGACTTCCTGGGAGGTCGAGACGATCTTGCCGGGGTGGACGTTCTTCTTGGTCCAGGACATTTCCGAGACGTGCACCAGGCCTTCGACGCCGGCTTCCAGCTCCACGAAGGCGCCGTAGTCGGTGATGTTGGTGATGCGGCCGGTGAACTTCGCGCCCACCGGGTACTTGGCTTCCACGCCGTCCCACGGATCGGACTGCAGCTGCTTCATGCCGAGCGAGATGCGCTGGGTCTCGGGATTGATCTTGACGATCTGCACCTTGACGGTGTCGCCTACCGCCAGGACCTGGCTCGGGTGGTTGACGCGCTTCCAGCTCATGTCGGTGACGTGCAGCAGGCCGTCGATGCCGCCCAGGTCCACGAACGCACCGTAGTCGGTGATGTTCTTGACCACGCCTTCGCGGACTTCGCCTTCCTGCAGCTGGGAGACCAGCTCGGTGCGCTGTTCGGCGCGGGCTTCCTCGAGGATCGCACGGCGGGAGACGACGATGTTGCCGCGCGGGCGGTCCATCTTGAGGATCGCGAACGGCTGCTCGCGGCCCATCAGCGGGCCGACGTCGCGGACGGGGCGGATGTCGACCTGGGAGCCCGGCAGGAAGGCCGAGGCGCCGCCGAGGTCGACGGTGAAGCCGCCCTTCACGCGGCCGACGATGGCGCCCATGACGGGCTCGTTCTTCTCGTAGACGGCTTCCAGGCGCGTCCAGGCTTCCTCGCGGCGGGCCTTGTCGCGCGACAGGACGGCTTCGCCCATGGCGTTTTCGACGCGTTCCAGGAACACCTCGACGGTGTCGCCGACCTTGATCGGATCCTTGCCTTCCTCGTCGCCGAATTCCTTCAGCGAGACGCGGCCCTCGGTCTTCAGACCGACATCGATGATCGCGATGTCCTTCTCGATCGCCACGACCTTGCCCTGGACAACCTGACCTTCCATGAAGTCACGGCCGCCCATGGATTCGTCGAGCAGAGCCGCGAAATCGGCTTGCGAGGGATTGAGGCTCATATCGTCAGCCATAGTGTTTTTTCGTCTTTCGAATGACGGAAGCGCCCCGCTGCTGCGCAGTCGGAGTCATCGCGTCGGTTAAAGGTTGAACTGCCCGCGGACGTCTGAGGCGAAGGCGCGTTGGGATTGCTAGGCGGAAGGTTTCCACCGGGCTCGCGCGGCCTCGACAATGCGGCGGGCCGCATCGGCGGCCGCTTCTATAGTCATTTCAGAGGTGTCGAGCAAGACGGCGTCGGCGGCGGGCTTCATGGGCGCGGCGTCGCGCCCCCCGTCGCGCGCGTCGCGCTTGCGGATGTCGGCCAGCACGTCGGCGAACTCGACGGCCTCGCCCCCAGCCTTCAGCTGCTTCCAGCGGCGCTCGGCGCGGACCTCCGGCGTGGCGGTGACGTAGAGCTTGGCCCCGGCGTCCGGGGCGATGACGGTGCCGATGTCGCGCCCGTCCAGCACCGCGCCGCCCTCCTGGGCGGCGAAGGTGCGCTGGAACTCCAGCAGCGCCTGGCGGACCCGCGGATAGACCGCCACCCGGCTGGCGGCCTCGCCGGCGCCGCGCGTGCGGAACCCAGGGTCATCCAGCAGGTCGGCGGTCAGCAGGTGCGCCTGGGCCGAGGCGGCGGCCTCGTCGTCCAGCCCCTGCCCCGCGCGCTGCATCAGGACGCCCACGGCGCGATAGAGCAGGCCGGTGTCGAGGTAGGGCAGACCCAGCGCCTTGGCGAGCCCGGCCGCCACCGTCCCCTTGCCCGAGGCGGCCGGCCCGTCGACGGCGATCACGAAGAACCGCAGGGGCTCGAAGTCGGCGGTAGGGTCGGGGTCGCTCATGCGGCGTCGATCTCCGCGCCGAGCGAACGCATCAACGCCACGAACCCCGGGAAGCTGGTGGCGATCATGGCGGGTTCGTCGACGACGACGGGCTCGGCGGCGGCGAGGCCGAGGATTAGGTGGCTCATGGCGATGCGGTGGTCGCCGTGGGTGGTGACGCGGGCGGCGCCCTTCACGCCATGGTTGGCGCCGGATCCGCCGAAGACGGTGAGGCCCTCGGACTCCTCCTCCACGGCGACGCCGCAGGCGGCGAGGCCCGCGGCCATGAGCGCGATGCGGTCGCTCTCTTTCACGCGCAGCTCGCCGATCCCGCGCATCACCGTGGGGCCCTCGGCGAAGGCGGCGGCCACGGCCAGGATCGGATATTCGTCGATCATCGAGGGCGCCCGCTCCGGCGGCACCTCGACGCCCACCAGGCTGGAATAGCGGGCGGTGACGTCGGCGACGGTCTCGCCGCCCTCGTCGCGGACGTTGGTCACCGACAGGTCCGCGCCCATGTCGCCCAGGGTCTCAAGCAGGCCGATGCGCAGGGGGTTGAGCAGCATCCCCTCGACGGTGACTTCCGAACCCGGGGTGATCAGGGCGGCGACCAGCGGGAAGGCGGCCGAGGACGGATCGCCGGGCACCCGCACGCTGGTTCCGGTCAGCTTCTGGCCGCCCGGGAGCACGATGCGGCGTCCGGACCCCTCTTCAAAGACGTCCACCTGGGCGCCGAAGGCCCGCAGCATGCGTTCGGTGTGGTCGCGGGTGGCCTCGGGCTCGATCACCTCGGCGCCGCCCTCGGCGTGCAGGCCGGCCAGCAGGACGGCCGACTTCACCTGGGCCGAGGGCTCCGGCAGCTCATAGGAGATCCGCTTGAGGTTGCCGCCGTGCAGGGTGAGCGGCAGGCGCCCGCCTTCGCGGCAGAGCCAGGTCGCGCCCATTTCGCCGAGCGGCTTCAGCACCCGGTTCATCGGCCGGCCGCGCAGCGAGGCGTCGCCGGTGAAGGTGGCCGACAGGTGGAAGCCGGCCGCCGCCCCCATGATCAGGCGCACGCCGGTGCCGGCGTTGCCGCAGTCGATGACGTCCGTCGGCTCCTGGAAGGCGCCCCGGCCCTCGACCCGCCAGCGGCCTTCGCCCAGCCGTTCGACGGTCGCGCCGAAGGCGATCATGGCTTGCGCCGAGCGCTTGACGTCCTCGCCCTCGAGCAGGCCCTCGACTTGCGTTACGCCACGCGCCAGCGCGCCCAGGATGAGCGCGCGGTGCGAAATGGATTTGTCCCCCGGGGCGCGCAGGGAGCCTTTCAGCGGGCCTGAGCGCCTGGCGGTCATCGACGCCGCCGTCATTGGATAAGAACGAGCCTCCGCGCGCAGCGGGTTTCCGAGGGGGTTTGCTTTTGACAGCCGCACCCCAGCGTGGCAAGGGAGCCCGCTTCTCGAAGCGCCCCCACATTTCTAAGGAATATCGCCTTTGGCCAATCCCGAGCTGGGTTCCAAGCAGGTCTGCCCCAACTGCCAAGCGAAGTTCTACGACCTCACCAAGCGGCCGGCGCACTGCCCCAAGTGCGACAACGAGTTCGATCCTGACGAGGCCGTGCGCAACCGCCGCACCCGCGCCCGCACCATCGTGCCGGAGCCGGAAGCCGAGGAAGAACGCGACGACCAGGTGAAGGACGGCGCCGAGGCCGAGGAGGACGAGGAAGAAGACGAAGTCGTCACCCCGGAGCTGGACGAGGTGATCGACGATCCCGTCCTGGCCGCCGATGACGACGACGAGGCCGCCGAGCCCCCCGCCGTCTCCGAGGACCTGGGCGAGTTCACCGAGGAAGAGGAAGTCGAGGACGACGCCGACGTGCCGTTCCTGGAAGAGGACGAGGACGACGAATTCGACGAAACCGAGATCGAAGGCCTGCCCGACGAAGGGGATGTGGACGACCGCTAGGCCGTCGCGTTTTTGGGCCGCGACAACGGGCCCGGCAAAATAGCCAAAAGCCGGGCTTGATCGCGTGAGGCTGTTTGAATAGGTTCCGCGCCTTCCTGGGGACCCCGGTCCCTGGGAAGACGACCACCCCGCCCAAGGGGGAACGCCTTGGGGCTTTAGCTCAGCTGGTAGAGCGCTTGCATGGCATGCAAGAGGTCAGCGGTTCGACTCCGCTAAGCTCCACCATGAAGGCCCGTCGCGAAAGCGGCGGGCCTTCGCCTTTTGGGGGCGGGGTTGGCTTTTCGCGCTGGACGCCAGCGCCCGTCCCGACTCTTGGGGCATTCGGCGTCCGTCTTGAACGCAGCTCAAACCCACTCCCTTGCATTCCGCAGGCGAAGGCCGCTGGCGTGGATGGAACTCGCCCAAATGTCCCGGAGGTGCGTGAGCCGCGGTATCGGCCGCAGGTCGATATCGCAGGACGTCAGCTCACTCACGAGGTCGTCGATCAATGCGACGCCGAGAGGCTCCACACCAACGCGAGACACCCACATCCCAGCATCTTGCAGGTCCTCGAAAGAGGCCGGCGGCAGGTCGTAGCGGTAGAGACGTCCGCTTCGGACCCGCTCCAGCCACTCGTCCTCGATGTAGGCGATGATCCGGTTCTCTGCGCCGCCCCACCAGAGATCCCGATCCTCGGCGGTGGTGGTCGGCGTCTGCCACAGCAGAATGCGCGGGCAGTCGCGGGGGAAGAGGTACATCGCCTGATGGGCCTGATCGATCGCCCACACGAGCGGTCCATTCAGCCATTCCCGGCCGGCGGGTCGCTGGGAAGGAACGGTAACGGGCCGAGGCTCGAAGTTGTGGATGTCACCTTGGTCGCTGAAATGGAACTGTCGCATCACAACAGGTGAGCCCCCAGGCGCATGGTCGGGTCCGCCTTCACCCCCAAGCCAATCACCGCATTTGGCCTAAGAGCGGGCGTCTCCCAGATGCCCTCCCAGCCTTAGATCTCATGGATGATGCGAGCCTTGGGGTCTCGGCTTGTCAAGGACCGGCCCTTGGCCGGCCGCGCGGCGGCGCGCGGGACGCGCGTCCTTGAGAAGCCGAGACCCCAAGGCAGACTGGCCGGCATGAGATTTAAGCCGAGGCGTGCCGGGGGCGTTGGGGCGGGGCCTTGCTCCAAGGGCGGAGCTGAGCCTTTTCGCCGCGCCGTCCTCTCCCGGCCTCTCCCACGGCGCGGTGC
>Ga0207711_10004939_pt1 | contig 11326 bp, 14 predicted proteins | sample KBSS34metaG_FD_184401 | JGI IMG/M metagenome (GOLD analysis project Ga0207711, IMG submission 184401) | Switchgrass rhizosphere microbial communities from Kellogg Biological Station, Michigan, USA - KBS S3-4 metaG (SPAdes) (version 2) | ecosystem: Host-associated > Plants > Roots > Rhizosphere...
AATTCGGCCAGAATTATGGTAAATGGCCAGCTTAATAAAAACAGGGACGGATATCGCATGACTTTCCCATTTAAAACCCAGTCACTTCCCGCTTCCTCTCGAATGACAGCGCCTGATTATCGGGGCGGCCTTTTAATAATTACTATGAGGCCGAAGGCCTCATTAACAGGCTGTTGGGTATCACTTTGAATGAGCACATCTAGAATCGTAGTTTACATATGGGGCCTCGCGCTTGGTGCGCTACCATTTTCTGTGTACTTGTTGGCCACAATAGCGAATAAGGTTGGGCTCCCATTCGATAGCGGATGCCAGCCTTATGATGCGTTTTCTGGCGCAATTACAGCCGGTCTAATTGGCGTTGTTTTGGCGATCTTATTTTCAGCCGTGATATTTATTCCGTATTTTAAAGGTAAGGTACCTCAGCGGTTTATCTTAGTAGGGTTCAGTATTGTTCTGGTTGCTGTATCAGTTTTTGTTACCTACGAATCAGATTGGTGCAAATAGCGCAGCAATGCATAACCAGGCGTTCAACGTGGACAGTTTGCAGAGGGGCATTTGCTCCGAATTTTACGCCCCGCCGCAAACCACTCCGCCGGCAAGATAGCTCCATTCTGCCGGGTAACTCAACGTTATAATTTTTATGGTGGGTCACAGTGCTTTTGGTAAAACTATTTCTTGTTCCGGCTTTTATTGCAGTCATCGCAATCTGCGGTAGGGTATGGGGCGCGGGCGTCGCGGGTATGCTTTCGGGTTTGCCCGTTATTGCTGGGCCCATAGTGTTTTTCATATATCTAGAAAACGGCTTAACCTTCGCCACGGGTGCCGCCGGAGCTACGGTTGCTGGCGTAGCTGCTCTATCATCATTTTGCTTTTCATACGCTTGGCTTTGCACGAGATGCACGTGGCAAAGCGCATTATTTTTGTCTTGCGTAATATATTTTGCGGCAGCATTGGCAATTGGTGCATTCAATCTGAGTCTGAATCAATCAGTTGTACTTTCAGTATCTGTGCTCTTGCTGCAAATCTACTTTTCCCCAAAGCTAGAGAAGTCGCCGCTCATGGCGCCGGCAACGACAAATGAAATTTTATTCAGAATGGGTTTTGCTTTCATGTTGGTTTTGGTGGTGACCCGTTTGGCGGAATCCATTGGTTACACGTACAGCGGAATTTTCGCTGCATTTCCAATCGCAGGCTCGACAATTGCACTGTTCTCTCATCGTAACTATTCTGCCTTGCATGCAGTTAGGTCATTGAAGTCGATGAAGCAGGGCCTAATCAGTATGCTTGTTTTCTTTTATGTATTAGCGGCAATCTCCGATAGGTTAGGTTTTTTAGCAGCACTACTATTTGCCGCATGTATATCGGTTGGCTTGCAGGTGGCAATTGTTTATGTAAAACAAAATTATAAAAATTCACGTCACTCGGCCTGCTAAAGGGTTACATTGCGCCGCTTGGCAATAATCCCTCGTTGCAACACACGATCCATCGCCAATTCGGTCAGAATTATGCTAAAAATGGCCAAGTTAATAAAAGCAGGGACGGTGCTCATTTGAACTCTTCACAGCATAATCAGCCAATTAAGCCATCTCGTTGGGAGTGTCTCGCTTATTATCAGGCTGAGCTTTAAATAATTATTATGAGGCCGCAGGCTTCATTAACAGACCGTTAGACGTTTATGGAGTTATCGAACATGATCATGGATCGAAAGAGGCTCCGAGTCTTTTTAATCGCTTTAAGCGTCACCTTATTTTTATTCGGGTGTAGCAAAGGTGGTGGCGCACTAGGTGGGGCTGGTGAAAACCCGATCAATCAATCCTTGGTATCCAGCGATCCTGCTCTTGCCATGGTGGAGCGATTCAATATGGGATCAAATCTGGAGCGGATGGCAATTCAAGTGGCGAAAAGCACACATACTTACGGAATGGTTGCGGAAAAGCATGGTGCGACAAACGCCCAATCAGTAGTCGCGCAAGAAATTAAAAAGCTAATTCCAGAATACCAACCACGCTGGAACAAAAACCTAGCTAACGCATATTCCTCTCATCTATCACGAGATGAGCTGCATTCGCTAGCCACAGACGGCAAGCAATCGCCCTTTGTTAGCAAGCTTCTGACTTCTCAGATATCTGCGGGTGAAGACATGAAGAATAGTTCAATCCCAATTCTTACTGACCTAGTAACAAAGGCACTGGAAAATGCTATCAAATAGCAGCGGTAAAATGTCTAACAAGGCAATGGTGTGGGGCTACCTATACAGTCCGCTTCGCTGCGTTTCGGCGGGCTGACATCGCGTCGTTAGGCCTTCAAGGATTGAGCAATGAAGTTTCCCTCGATAGATGAATTCAAACTGCCTTACGGCTGGTTCATATTAGCGCTAGCGGTGGGTTCGCCGTTGGGTTTTGTTGGCATCGGTTTTCTCATGTATTTTGGTCCAATATTACTAATCGGTTTTTTAATTGCCATATTGGTTTCAAGTAACGCAAAAATAAGAGCAATACTCTGGGGTCTCCTGGCTGGTGTTAGCTGCGGCGTGTATGTCAGTGCCAAATATTATTTACCTAGCCATGTTTAGCAAGAACTTAACAAGCGACTGTGATCCCACAGCAAGCGCCCTGGACGTAAAGTGCTGAATCCGTATTTCAGGAGATAACCAAGATATGGAAGAAGTCATTCGAGCTGTAGTTGCAGGGGTTTTTGCAACACTAGCAATCGATATGTGGGCTACGTTTTCAAACAAAATACTTAAATTACCAAGAACCAATTGGGCAATGGTGGGTCGATGGATAGGCCACGTTCCGAGCGGTAAATTCGCGCACCATCCAATCGGTTCTTCACCACCAATAAAAAATGAACTTTTTATGGGATGGGTTTTTCATTACTTAATAGGCATGACGTACGCCGCGATATACGTGGTATACGTTTTTTTAGTGCTCGATAGAGCGCCCACGTTGGCGTCTGCGGTAGTGTTCGGCTTAATTACCATTTTATCGCCTTGGTTTCTTATGCAGCCGGGGTTGGGGTTGGGTATTTGTGCGGCGAAAGCAACTCAGCCAAATATGGTGAGGTTACAGAATTTCATAATCCATTTCATTTTTGGTGTTGCGCTTTATTACGGTTGGGTTTTGACCAGCATCTTTTACTCATAAAATTTGTCAAAAATTCGTCGATACGACATTGAAGGACTTGCTTGTTGCGCCCAACAAATTCCGATCAATTGAAGCTCCATTAATTGGGAGGCGATTAATTATGGAATTCAACCCAAACAACATTATTGTCAAACTCTGCCTGCAAGGTATGAGTATGGAGGAACAACGCAAACCTGAAGAAGCAAGTAAACTGTTTCTTCAAGCCTGGCACGAAGCGACAAGCGATCTCGAAAAATTTATTTCGGCTCATTATGTCGCTCGACATCAGAAAAATGTTTCCGATAAATTGCAGTGGCTAGAAACGGCTTTACGGTTCGCATTAAAAATAAACGATGACTCTGTTAGAAGTGCTTTCCCTTCTCTGTATTCAAACATTGCCAAATGCTATGAGGAGCTGGGCGACTCCGGTGAAGCGGCAAAGAATTATGAATTGGCAAAATCGTTCAAGAATAATCCTTCCGATAAGGGTCCTTTTTATCACGGCACTAAAGCAGATTTGCAGGTTGGCGATTTACTGACGCCAGGTGGCAGCTCGAATTACAAACCCGATCTCAAAATGAATCACATTTACTTCACCGCCGGGGTTAACGGCGCGGGACTAGCTGCCGAATTAGCAAAAGGCGATGGGCCTGAGCGTGTTTATATCGTTGAGCCGACCGGGGATTTTGAAAATGATCCGAATGTTACGGACAAAAAATTTCCGGGTAATCCGACCCGCTCATATCGCTCTCAAGCACCTTTGAAAATTGTTGGTGAAGTAACCGATTGGCAGAGGCAAACACCGGAACAACTCCAGAAATGGCGTGAAAATTTGGCCAACAACAAGGGAGAAATTATTAATTAATGACTGGAATGCCAACTAGCCCTGCCATCGATAAATGATTTCTGAATGTCGCTGTCGAATTGCAATTGCCTCTTTCGACTATTTAACGAGTAGCGGTTTGTCAGGCATATCGATGCGCGACGGCCGTACCGTTTAAATAGTGGAGGTCACTATGATTACGCTCTATGCCTTTGGGCGCGTTTATCCGGGAATGATCGGCAAAGCGCGCGATCTGCGCGCGCAATGGGCCCTCGAAGAAACGCAGTTGCCCTATCGCGTCCATGCGCTCGACTATATCGCCGGCCAGCTCGATGGGCCGGATTACGCGCAACTCAGCTGTTTTCGCCAAGTGCCGGTGATCGACGATGACGGTTTAATCGTGGCTGAGTCCGGTGCGGTGGTGCTTTATATCGCCGAAAAAGCGGGCCAATTAATTCCCGCTGATTTCGCCGGGCGCACTCGCGTCGTGCAATGGTGTTTCGCCGCGCTGGCTACTGTCGAGCGGCCGCTGTTCGAGATCCAGATGATCGACATAGGCGTGCGTGGCAAGGGGGCCGGCGAGCAGCGGGCGGCGCTGGTCAAGGAGGCTGGGCGCTGGCTCGAGGGGCTCGAGCGCCGACTCGATGGCCGCGAATGGATCGCCTGCGAAACGTTCACGGTGGCCGACATTCTCCTCGCCACTACGCTGCGGGGAATTCACCACATCGGTCTCATCGAGCCATATCCGCGGCTGGAGGCCTATTACGCGAGAGCTCTCGCGCGTCCCGCGTGGCAGCGCACGCTGAGCCTTTGCGCCGAGCGGCAAGGCGTAAGCGTTGCGGATATTTGTTGAGGATTCACATCGCCAACTGAGGATAGGGAAATTCAGAATCGTCTTCAGCCATGTTCAACGGTGAGAATCATGACAGCCACTCCTACTGTAAATATTGAGAGTCCTGCCGATGCGCCGAGTGCGTTTCAGGCAGCGTGGAACGCACACGATATGAATGCGCTAGGCGCGCTGTTTCACGACGATGCGACATTTGTAAATCGCTTTGGGCATTATGTCCGTGGCATCGATGCCATCGTCGCGCTTCACCGGCCTATTCACGAAACAATTTATCGCGATTCCACGCTCGAAAATGAGTTGCTCGATGCAACCCCGATTGCCGATGGCGCGGTAGTGATACATTTTTGGAGTCGCTTGACGGCTGGCAGCGCTCATCCCGCCGGGCCGCATCAGGTCGATACACTGATTCTCGCCGTACTGACGCGGCAGAATGCGATCTGGCGCATTCAAGCCCTTGAGAACGTGACCCTTACAAATCCGCGGACCGGAGAGGCGATATTGAGAAGCTAGCTTTACTCAAAACGCTATGTTCGCCGATAAGAACGTGCGCCGGGTGCGCGGTTGCCCTTACCGCCGTTCGCTAAGGCTCAGAAATTAATTATGTCTTTTCCGGCCGCTGCAATAATTCGGCTCTGAACTGCAGCAGATTGGGTTCGAGATAAGCGCCGACAAATTGGCCGTTGTTTTTCGCGCCCCAAATTACCTCGGCGCCGTTTGCAGCGTTGAGTTGCAAATCGGCGTTCATGTCGGGCGTGAGCAGACGTAAGTGAAACAGACCCGGCTCGCCTTCTTTGTGCGCACACTCGCCGTCGATATATTGCAGCAATTCGATTTCCATTTCGCCGACCAGGCAGAACGCCATGTAGAAGCGGCTATCTTTCATCGCGCCTCGATACCACGCTGTGCCGTTGTGCTCGGCTTTATAAAAAGGCCCCCAGCCGTACATCTTTCCCAGATACTCAATTGCGTCTTCAATATTGTCGACCAAAATGGCGATCTGATCGATGTCGAGAGTGTCCGCTCGCATATTCGCAGCATAGAGCGGTTCGGCATTTGGAAAATATTTCGCGACAGTCGGTGGCAGTTTCATTTTTATTCTCGCTGAGTGGCGGCTCACGATTAAGGTACGTTGCGCGCAGCGGATATACGCATCGCAGCAATGACGATTTGAGCAAGCGTCTCGCCTTGTTCTTCCTGCACGAAATGCCCGGCGGATTTAATTTCGCGATGCGGCTGATTTTTCGCGCCGGGAATGCGTTGCTGAAATACTTTTTCCCAGGCTTTGGTCGAAGGATCGCTGTCGCTGAATGCAGTGATGAAAGGTTTGTCGAATTGCTCGAGCACTTTCCAAGCCGCGCGATTTTCGGCGATGCCGGGTGAGCTTTCCGTAGTGGGAATGCAACAGGTGATTTGCAATGCCGCCGATTTAAAACTCGCATCGGGAAATGGCGCATCGTAGGCCGCGAGTATTGCTGCGCTCGGCGGTTGCGCGCAGGTGCCGGCGACGAGTGCGCTGATTGGCAAATCGTTTGCGTTGCGACACGTATCGATCCAATTTTCGATCAGCGTGCCGGGCCAGTTATCGATGCCGTGTGGCGGTGCTTCGCAATTCGGCAGCAAGGTATTGGTTGCGACTACGGCATCGAAACGATCGACTAATTGACTGAGTGCACGCAGGCCGATTGGGCCACCCCAGTCCTGACATACCAGCGTGATATGGTGCAGATCGCGGCGTTCGATAAATTCGCATAGCCAGTCGACGAATTTCTGATAACTGTAGTCGTTGCGCAGCGGTAATTTATCCGAACGGCCGAAGCCGATGTGATCGGGTGCAATCGCGCGAAACCCTGCTGCGGCAATCAGCGGAATCATTTTTCGATAAAGAAATGACCACGTGGGTTCGCCGTGCAACAAGAGCGCGACGGGCTGGTTGTGCGCATCGACATCGGCGCCGCCAACATCCACATAATGCATACGCAGTTCGCCGTAATTGGCGTCATGCACAGTGCAATAATTTGGCGCGAATGGATAATCCGGTAGTGAGTTAAAACGATGATCGGGGGTGCGTAATATTTTGGAAGCCATCGTCATATCTCGCCGTTTGTATTCAGCTATTTATCGCCCGGATATTTCTTCATTTTGATAAAAGGGTGAAATGCCAGCTCGATCCCTTCTTCAATATTGTCGTCGTTATCGAGCAAATGTTTGCGTCGCACGAATACCGCTTTATCTTTGGTGTTGATTTGTTGCAGTACATCGAGGCCGCCGCGACCGGTGAATAATCCTTCCATCTCCGTCGAATAAATCGTCACGATCAACGTGGCTACTTTGATCGATTGGCTCCAGTTGAAATCGGTCGGCACGCCGTCACTGCCGGCGCTGGCCATGCTCGGCTTGCGTCGCACGCCGTCCCACATGGCGAGGTGATCCATGCCGACATCGTGTGCGGCATCGCGTTCGATCACATCGGTAAACACAATCGCATCGATATCGGTGGTTTCCTTCAGCGTCTTCATCGTGGTGACCATCACCGCCTGCCAAGTGCGCGCATCGACTTTGCCGGTAGTGGGGTCGTACATATCGCCGTAGGTGCGAATCGCCTGATTCCACGCATTTTCAAATTGATAACTCGGCGCAATTTGATAGCCGTGACCCTGCAAATATTTTTTCACCATTTCATCGATATGGGTGGCGGCTTTTTGCAGGTGATAGCGGGTCGGTTCGCCGCTGATATTGGCGGTGGCGATAACCAGTTTTTTCGGCGGCTTTTTCTGCAGTAAATCCTGGCGAATGTCATATTTCGACACCGTTGGATTGTAATCGCCACCGGTACCGCTGCACGCGGCGAGCAAGCCGATGGCGATCGTCAGCAGAAACTTTCGAGTGGGTAAAAAATTTGAAGCGCGCTGAAAAAACATGGAAGCTGCCCGATGTTGAATAATGTGAGTCATTCTAACAACGACATTTTGCCGTTGAAAGTTAAGAAAGCTTTAATCGATGAATGGGATATTGACATGAATACGCAGGCGTTGCAGTTGCATTACAAACAAACCGGCGAAACTGGCGATTGGGTATTGCTGCTGCACGGGTTGTTTGGCTCGGGGGATAATCTCGGTGCGCTGGCAAAATCGCTCGCCGATAATTTTCGCGTGGTGCAGGTCGATCTGCGCAATCATGGCCGCTCGCCGCATGCGGATGATATGAGCCTGTCGGCATTGGCCGCCGATGTGTTTGCGCTGCAACGACAACTCGGTATCGAGCGCAGCCACTTCGTCGGTCATTCGCTCGGTGGCAAAGTGGCGATGCAGCTTGCGCTCAACGACGCCGCGTGCGTCGAACGGCTGGTGGTCGCGGATATCGCGCCGGTCAATTACGCGCCGCATCACCGACAGATATTCGCCGGACTACAGAGCGTCGCTCTCGATTCGTTGCAGAGTCGACAGCAGGCCGATCAACAATTAGCGGCATTCGTACCGGAAATAGGGGTGCGGCAATTTCTGTTGAAGAGTCTGGATCGCGATGGAGCGGTCTTCCGTTGGCGTTTCAATCTGCCGGTGCTGGCTGCGCGTTATGCACAAATGCAGGCGCCACCGACTGGAATCCCGTTCAATGGTGCGACGCTATTTATCAAGGGTGGCAATTCCGATTACATCCTCGCCGAGTATGAGGTGCCGATGCGCGCGTTGTTTCCCACATTCGAACTGCAGATCATCGAAGGTACTGGCCATTGGTTGCACGGCGAGCAGCCCGAGATATTCAACAATCTGGTGAAGCGTTTCCTGCAAAAATAAGCGGGTCCGGCCGCAACATAAAAAGCGCATCCTGCGAAAAATATAAAGCGACGATAAATTCGGCAGTAATAAAAAAACCCCGCATAAGCGGGGCTGAATAATAGAGAGACCTGAACGGATATTACGTGCGCCAGTCTTGCGCGTGGGGGTGCTATTTGCCTTGCGCGCGGAAGTACGGAATGACGTACTTGCCGATGTTGCGGATGGTGTCGAGCTGCGCCCATTGCGGCACGGTGCCCATCTGGCAGATGAACAGGATTTCGTCGGCGCCCGATTCGATCAAGCGGCCCACGTAATCGCGGCAGTCTTCAACCGTACCGTAGGCGTGGTTCGGGTTCAGCAGTGCGAGGTTCGGATCGCTGAAATCGACGCTGACTTTTTCCGAAGCGAAGTTGGTGCTGATCTGCTCGGTCAACGACGTATTCATGATCATCTCGCCTTTGCTATTGCGCGAGACCAGTTCTGCATCCATCCATTTGGTCGGATCGGGCTGCGGGCCACCGCTATACCAATGCGCCAGCGATTCCATGAAGTAGCGTTGACCTTTGATACCGATATTGCGCGCGCGGGCGCCGTCGTCGAGTACCAGTGTCGGGCACAGCGCCGCGAGATGCTGATGCGGGCGGAAGCCGACTTGATCTTCCGCTTTGCGATTGGCGTACGCTTCCCGATAAACGGCGCTTTTCTTCGCGACATCTTCCGGGCCGCCGAAGCCGAGCACCAGACAGCCCATGCCGCGCGAACCCGCGCGCACCAGCGTTTCGGTATTGGTCACGGCCAGATACATCAGCGGATGCGGATCTTGGTAGGGCTTGGGATGGATCGGGCGACGCGGAATTTTCACGTACTTGCCGTCGTGCTCGATTTCGTCCTGCGTCATGATTTTCGGAATCAGATACATGGCTTCGTCGATCATCGGTTGCAGCTCGGCGAGGTCGTAGCCATAACAGCCCGCTTCCTGTTGCGTGCCGCCCTTGCCGACGCCAAAATGCACGCGACCTTTCGACAGCAGATCGAGCGTAGCGATACGTTCGGCAACTTTGATCGGGTGGTTCATCGCCGGCGGCAGGCAGACGACGCCATGGCCGATGCCGATGCGGCTGGTCTTACCGGCGATGAAGGCCAGGAAGGTTTCCGGTGCGCTCATGTGCGCGTAGTTGGAGAGCGCGGTATGTTCGACGGCCCACACGTTATCGAAGCCCATTTGCTCCGCGAGCATGACCTGCTCAACGCACTCGTCGAAAATCTGGCGGTCGCCGGCGCGCGACGAATCGATGGTTTGCGCTTCATAAATCAGGGAAAACTTCATTTTTCTGACCTCGTGATCTAAAAGGTACGGTTATCGAGTTATAAGAATAAGTAGGGTGGCATACGCGGCCGACCCTGATTGATCTGGATCAATTATGGAAACGATGTACTGTCGAGACAATCGTCAATTTTAGGTAGTGCCCCTGGTTTAGGGGAGTCCTTTTGTTTTAGGCAGAGTCCTTCGGAGACCCGCATGCAAGTTATGGATCTCGCTCAATACAGCGAATTACTCGACCGTCTTTATGAAGGCCCGTTCGAGCCGTATCCATTTCACGCATTTCTCGATGGTTTGCGCGAATGTTTGGGGCTGATTTCAGGCACGTTGATGCTGCGCGCTCCTGATGTCAATGACGACGGACTGATTCTGACCAGCGGCGTTGATCTGCCGCCCACCAATATCGATCCGGATAACCGCTGGGTATACACCTATCACTATTACATGATCGACCCACTCAACAATCTGCCGCTGAACAAAGTGGTACTGATCGATGACCTCATTCCGCAAGATAAGTTGCTTGCCAGCGAATACTACAAAATGTGCATGGAAGCGCACGGGGTACATTATTGCGCAGCGATCGATTTATTAACCGATACCGGCCAGCGCTTTTCGCTGCGATTGACCCGCGCGCCGACCGGTGCCAATTTCTCTCCCGATGAATGCCGTTTTATCGAGCTGCTGAGCTCGCATATTCGTCGCGCGGTATCCACCAGCGTCAAGCTGGTGCGCCTCGATTCGGAGCGTCAGATGTATGCTAAAGCGATTTCCGGTCGCGATATCGGCGTGGTTATGCTGGATAAGAACGGCCGTATCCTCCGCAGCAATGCCACTGCCGATCGTTTGTTTCAGGCGCGCGACGGACTCAGCAATGTCCATAGTGAGATTCATATCTCGCAGCGCGGCGATCTAAACGAAAAGCTGCGCAAGCTCATTATCGAAACGCTCGAGGCCCAACAGCGTGATGAACCGCTGCCGGTACAGGCACTCGCAGTACCTCGTGCGTCCGGCAAGGCCGACTATCAGCTCGTGATTAAAGCCATTCCGGTCGATCGTTATATGGCGCCGAAAGACACGCCGCATTTGACGGTGTTTATTGGTGATCCAGAAACTAACTTCGGTATTTCGGCGCGCACCCTGATCACACTGTACAAGCTGACGCCGACCGAAGCGGCACTGAGTATTCAGCTCGCCGAGGGGAAAAGCCTTGAGGAAATCGCCCAGGAACTCAGCATCACGGTAAATACCGCACGTGCGCATTTGCGCTCGGTATTTCAGAAAACCGGCGTCACACAACAATCGATGCTGGTCAGCATGGTGCTGAAAAGTCTTGCCGCGTTGCCCTGATCTACCGCGTTAGATAGTTTTCGCGGATGGTCCCCGCAATGCTCCGGCTCAGAGTTCCGCCGCAGTTTGCGGGCCGCTTCATGGAAG
>Ga0207711_10004948_pt1 | contig 11311 bp, 8 predicted proteins | sample KBSS34metaG_FD_184401 | JGI IMG/M metagenome (GOLD analysis project Ga0207711, IMG submission 184401) | Switchgrass rhizosphere microbial communities from Kellogg Biological Station, Michigan, USA - KBS S3-4 metaG (SPAdes) (version 2) | ecosystem: Host-associated > Plants > Roots > Rhizosphere >...
GAAACGTCCGCCGTGTCGTCCCCGGCTCACGAGAGACGTTCCTGCTTGGCGAGCGCAAGACGCTTCGGCTGCCTGCGCCGTCACCGTCGGCGCCGTGGCGCGGTTCGTTCGACGATGCGCTCGCCGCGATCGAGGCGTTGCTGCGGCGTATCGTCGGCCAGCATCTCGCGCGCCATGGCCGGGCCGCATCCTTGCTCAGCGGCGGGCTGGATTCGTCGCTCATCGCCTGGCTCGCTTCCGTCGAGCGAGGTTCCGGGCAGCCGCTTTCCTTTCTTTCCTCGGTTGCCCCCGCGGGCAGCGGGATTCTGGACGAGCGTGCCTACAGCGGGGCGGTCGCCGATCATCTCGGGCTGCCGATCCGCTACCTGGCGCCCGGGTTCGAAGCGAGCCTGTTCGTGCCAGCCGCCCGGCTGTTCGCCCATACCGAGCTGCCCGTGGTGTCGCCCCGCCACCACGTCTATGACGCATTGTATCAGGCGGCATTCGATGACGGGGTCGAGCTATTGTTCGATGGCCTCTATGGCGAGCTTACCGTCACCAATCCCGTCCCACTCGAACGGCCCTGGACGAGTATCCGACGGGCCATGCGGACGGTGCGCGATTGGCGACGCGCGCGTGCAACGAGCCTTGCGCAGCCCAACTTTCCGTTTCACGCCCGCCTGCTGCCCGCGGTTGTCGAAGCGCTGCCCTCGCTGTTGCCGCATGACTGGCGGGCGCCACACGAGTCCCTTCCCAGGCTGCGCGGGAACGAACGCTGGGGCGTGCGACGGGCTGCGGTGAAGAACGCAATGACCCCGACATCAGCGCCCGAAGCGCGCCTTCGCCATGTGATGCCGTTTCGCGATCGGCGGCTGCTAAATCTGGTCGCGACAATGCCTGCGTCCTACTTCGAGCGCCAGGGATTGGATCGCGCGCCGGCGCGCTTGATACTGAAGGATCGCTTGCCCGATCAGGTGCGGCTGCGAGTCTCGGGAGGGCCGTTCTCTCCCGATTTCCTGGTACGGGCGGAACGTCAGGCGCTCGGGACGATCGATCGGATTCCGGATTTTCGCGCGGCGGGCGCCGGGGACTGGATCGACCTGGAATGGCTGCAGCGGGAGCTCACCGCGCTCTCCAATCCCGGGACCGCCACCTATGATCAGGTCCACAAGGTTCAGGCGACTGCGGCGGCTGCCAGCTATTTCCTCTGGCTGTCGACGCAATGAGGCTCAAGACAAGCCGATGCCGCGAAGCGCCCGCGCGGCTAGTTCTTTCGCCCGCTGCCCGATGGTTCGCCGCTGCGGCCGGCCGAACGATCGTATGATGGCGTCTTCCACGGCATGGGCAGTTTCCATGGAGATATCGCCCTGGATCCCGCGATGTTGGGGCGGCAAGTGCAGTCCGGGCGACCCGTTGCACATGAAGGCATAGTGATCGAACAAGGCACGCCAGGCCTCGCGCTGGGGCTGGGGAAGGTGCTTCATTGCCAGCATCGCATGCATCAGCGCCGACCTGGCCTGGGCATTGTGATCGGTCGATCCCCCCCACCAATAGTTGACGAGCATGTTCGCCGGCTCGAGCGAGCGCACATGATGCCACCACAGGCACGGGATATAGATTGCGTCACCCGGCGCGAGTTCCGCCCACAGCGCGGCCGCCATCGCATCGGGAAAGCCGGGATAGCGTTCGAGATCGGGCGCGTCGAAATCCACCATGCTCACGATGGGGCCGGCGGGAGTCAGTTCGAAGGGGCCCGGATAGAGATTGGCGACCTGATCAGGCGGAAAAAGCGTGAACCGCCGGCGGCCGGCCACGACGCAGGCGAGATTGTCGAGCGGATCATAATGCGCTGCGACAGTAACCGCGTTGCCAATCCATAGCCGCGGCGCCGCGTGCGGCGGCAACAGCGGCATTGCATTCACTTCGGCGAACCCCGGCAACACGCGTTGCGCCTGCACGGATTGGACCGCGAAATAGGGAGCATCTTTCAGCGCCGCATTTGCCGACAGCCAGTCGAGCGCGGCGCCGATGCTCATCTCGACCTTGGTGAAATTAAAGCCGGTCAGCGTATCGTCGTAGAACAGGCGCCCGCGCTCCGACGCCGGCGCAGTCTTGACGCTGATCGGTGCCGTGGACGCAAAGGTCTTCAAATAGCCGGCGAGCGCGCCGTCGCCGGATCGGCCAGCTTCCACTGCGGGCCAATTCGCGACCAGGCCGCGCAAAACGACCGGCCGCGACGCCCTGGCGCACTGTTCCTGAAAGCGCGCGGCAGTCAAATCGTCGATGCGAAGTTCGGGGACCTGCGACGCCATTCTAGGGGAGCTGTGACGCCATCCTAATGCCCGGCGACCCCGATCCTGCGTCCGCGCCGATCAACAGGCGCTAGTCGACGAACGAGCGTCAGACACTCAAGAGAGAGTGCAGTCGGTCCAGATCGTCTCACCGTCGGCGCCGCTTCTCCCCGGAAGAACCGAAGTCTCGGCTATGGCGAGTTCGCGAACCTCGGGCTCGATCCACTCAATCCGCTGCGGTGTTTCGTCGGCCACGCTGTTTCCCCTTATTGGTTATCGACACTCTACCCCAGGATCAGCCGCAATTCAAATCAACTGCGGCCGTTTCCTGGCAACACCATCAATATTCTGCAATCTGAGCCAAAACATCCGCTGCCCGAGCCCTGAACGCCTCGCCGCTACGAATGGCCGCTTCGTCGATCGACAGCATGGGCAATTTGGTCGCAATGTCGTGCAGGTGTTTGAACCGTGCTTTCCAGCCGGGGATCCGCCGCATCCAGCGCGGCCGGAACAGCTGGGCGTCGAGCAGTTCCCCGCGCCGCCAAATCGGCATGGATCGGGCATCCGCGCCCAGGATAAGCGTCGCCGCCAGAGGTATCGGGGTGAATGGTGCGACGCGCGGCGGCGTGACCAGCACCTTGTCCATGCCGGCTTCGGTCGTAACGGTGCAGCTTGCGGGCATATTGCTCGCAGTTGCGGGGAAGAGGCGTATCGTCGGACGCCCGGCGTGCAGCATCGCGTGGCCGCCCGGTGAGGGCGCGAGAGCCGACAGGTCGTCAGCGATCAGGCGCGCCCGGCCCGATGCGACCAGTGCGGCCGCCAGGGTCGATTTTCCGGCGCCCGATGGACCGCAAATCAGAAAGGCTCGTCCGTCGAGTTCGACTGCCGAACCGTGGATCGGTATGGCGCCTCGCCACGCCAACAACAGCGCGGTCACCGTCCCGTAAAACAGCGCCGGAAACCGCCCGGTCCAACCGGCGCCCCGCAGCCAATGGACTCGATCGGGGGAGTAGAAATCGAAGACAAGTTCGTCGTTCACCCAGAAACGAATGCCGTCATGGCATAGGCTCGCCCCGTCGAAGCCGACGATTTGCGCGCGTGACGGCAGCGGACCAGCGACCTCGTGCACGACGATATCCGCAGGTGTGCCGTCGCTTTCGATCGCGGCGAATTGTTCGAGCGCTACGTCGCTGTCCCACAACAGCCCGAACGCAACGTGGCGGTGTGCGCCCACCGTTCAGCTGGCCGGCTTGGCCAGGCCCTTGTCCTCGAGATGCTTCAGCAACGTGGCGAGCGAACGCGTGCAATGTTCGCGATCGATCTGATATTTGTTCAGCAGCACGTCGAGCAGCGCCGCCTCGGTCTTGGGTTCGGCCAGCGCTCGCCAGATGTCCGCCGCCGGGGCGTTGAGCGCGAAGTACGATCCCGCGTCGAGATCGAGCAACACCAGTGCATCGTCCACTTCGGTGGCAACGCATTCGGTGGCCAGCATCCAGATCGTATCGTTCAACATCGCCCCCAAAACCTGCCCGACGTGGCGTTATTGGTAACTTTCGTGCGGCGCAATGTCGAAGGCAAGGCAAATCCGCCGCTGATCACCACGGTGCGCATAGGTGCGATGGAAGGCGTGCGACGGAAACATCATCACCAGGCCCGAATAGGGGCGAAACAGGCGGGTGCCAAAGGCGCGGTGGGCATCATCGCCGACGATTCCTTCGGGAAGACCGAATGCCACGCAGCCGCCTGGCCCGTCGCCCTTGACGATGAAATCGGGCACGTCGACATAATAGGCGCCGCTCAGCCAGCCATTCTGGTGAACGTGCCATTCCTCGAACCCGTCGCCGTCGGTGATGACCGACCAGTGATGGAGGAAACCACTGGCCTTGCGACCGTTGAGCCAGGGATCGTCATCGTCGGCCAATCGCGCAACATAGGCCTCTACTTCCTTCTGCAGCAGTTTTTGCAGCAGCGGCACCATCCTGGATCGCCCGAGACAGGGTTCATCGATGCGCCAGGTATTGGCGGAGGCAACGCCGTAGCGCTCATAGCGAATCCCGGGGTGATTCAGCAGTTCGGCGGCGAGATCGCGGTTGAACGCTTCGATCGACTCCCAGCCGGGGGGCGGGGGCAATGTCGCCATGTGAAGATGCGTGTCGAACCCGAAAGCGGTGCGCGCATCGCTGGTCCTGCCCAGCCTGGACAGCGCCAGCGGCCGTATGCCCAGCACGCGAGCATGCGTGACCCCCTGGCGCACCATTTCGTCCGCGAATTCGAGTGCGGCTTCGGTCCGGTCGAGCTGGAAATCGAGCATCGCGAGCCGCTTGTATGCATCCTTGTTATGGAGGTTGGCATCGAGGGCGGCATGGAGCGATTTGCGCCCTTCCTCGAATCGCCCGAGCCGGATCTGGGCCTTTCCGAGGGCTGCAAGCGCACGAGCCTTTTCGAAGTCGTCGCGTGCGAGTCCGACGGAACGCGATGCCATGCGATTCGCCTCGACCGTATCCTCGCGGGTCTCCCGCGCCAGAAGTGCGGTCACCAGCATATGCGGAACGCGGAAATCATCCGTTTCGCTGTCGATCTCACGCAACAACGCGATTGCTTCGTCGAACTGGTCGAGCGTGTAGAGATTGTGTGCGAGCCGATAGCGTAGCTCGGCCGATTTCGGCCGACGCGCGACAGCTGCGCGATTGACCGCCAGCTCTTCCTTCACCGACAGCAGCCGTGGCGGCTCGAGCTCGACTCGGAAGGAGTTCGGCCGTTCCGCGACGGCCAGCGCTGCATGCTCCATGGCCCGGTTTCTCACAAATCCGCGAACGGCACTAGCCGGTGTTGGCGGTTTTGCGCTTCAGGCCCATGAATATCGGTTCGAACAAGCGGCCGAGAGAATGCGCACCGCGCGCATTCAAATGATTGCTGTCGAAATACAGCGGATATTCTCCGTCGGTCATGCGGCAAGTCGTTGGGCCGCACAGCAATTGCGCCGGTTCGATCACCTGCACCAAGCCCCGGTGTTGCAGATCGTACGCCTGTACCCGCATTCGCTCGTTGCGGCGGAGATAATCGGTAGTGCTGGGTTCAATGTGGATAGCCGCGTGGATCACTTGTGCCTTCGCGATCTGATCGACCGACAGCCGCTTGGTCTCTGGAACGTCGAGCACGACGTAGACAATGGTGCCTTGAGCACGCAGTGCGTGAACGACATTGTCGAATGCTTCTTGATTGGATTCTGCCGAAAGGAGGTGCTTGCCGGCCGCATAGGCGGTCCAATGGGCGGCAAGAATCACTGCACGCGGCCGGGTTTGGCGAATGAAATTCGCCGCTTGCTGGTTTCGTCTGTTGCATTTCGCCCATAGCGCACGGCGCATCGCCGGATCCTTGCCGGATTGCAGCCGCGTCTCGCCAAGCTGCGGGACGAGCAACGGGGGGCAGCCCAGCGCCGTGATTTCATAGCCGGACGTGCCATAGGCGCGGGCCAGTCGCCGCAATTCCGGAACATAGACCGCGGCATGGGAATCGCCCCACAGCACGAAGCTCGGACGAACACGCGCGTCGCCGATCCAGCACTGCGATGCGGTCGACAGCGACGCGATCGGCAGGTCGGTGCAGCCATAGTCGGGAGCATCCCCGCGATCGCTGATGCGCTGAACGAGTTGGCTGAAGCGCGAGGGCAGGCCCTTCGTCGCGAAAGCCATCGCGCCGTAGCTCGCCAAGGCCAGGCTCAGGATCGCGGCGCTTGCGAACAGCGCGGATCGAGAAAGCAACAGCCTGGGGCGGCGGAAGGGCAGTTCGACGAACCGCCACGAGGCCCAGGCCACGGGAAACGCCAGTACGGCCATCGCCAGCCGCGCGATAGGAAGCGCGTGCTCGTCGAGCACATAATAGCCGCCGAATACGATCATCGGCCAGTGCCAGAGGTAGAGCGAATAGGAGATCAGCCCGGTCGCGACGAACGGACGTAGCTGCAGTGCGCGGGCGACCCGCGAGCCTTCCGCCGCGGTCCCGAGCAGCACCAATGTCGTGCCAAGCACCGGCAGCAACGCATTGTACCCGGGAAACGGCAGGTCCGGACGAAGCCGCCACAGGGCAAGGCCGAGCAGCGCCAGCCCCAGCATCGCGGCGATGTCGCCGATGATGGCCTGGACGGGGCGCCGCACTGTACTGACCGCCAGCACTGCCCCCGCGAGAAATTCCCATGCGCGCGACGCGGGCGAATAGAATGCCTGCGCCGGCTCGACCTGCGTTGCCCAGAGGCTGTATCCGAACGACAGCAGCGTAGCGATGGCCAATGCGACCTGCGTGCCGCGCGTGCCAGCCCGCCGCACGATCAGCAACAGCAGCGGGAACAGCAGGTAGAACTGCTCCTCGACCGCCAGGCTCCAGCTGTGGAGCAAGGGGCGTGGCGCATCGAGCAGGCTGAAATAGCCGCTCTCCCGAGCGAAGAGGAAGTTCGAGGCAAAGGCCGAGATCGCCACCAGGCTCGCGCCGAACGCCTTGAAATCGGCAGGGAGCAACATCCAGGCTGCGATCGCCGACGCCGCCAGCATCGCGAGCAATGCCGGCATGATCCGCCGCACGCGGCGCTCATAGAATGCCGCGAGCGTGAACGTGCCCGCATCCATCTCGCGCTGGATTACGGCGGTGATGAGATAGCCGGAGATCACCAGGAAGACGTCGACACCGACGAAGCCGCCCGCAAAGCCCGGGACGTCGGCGTGAAACAGCACGACGGCAAGCACCGCGAGCCCCCTCATGCCGTCGATTTCGCGCCGATATGCCCCTTTCACTGCGCGAGTTTGACGAAAGCCAGCGAGCGGTCAACTTCGTTGTCGAGCCGCGACCCGGTGCGATCATACAATCCTGGAGTCAGCCCCGAGCCCGGCGGATCCGCGTGCAAGACCAGCTCGAGCTGTCCGGCAGCGTCGGTATCGGCGACGCGAAAATTGCCGTGCGCGACGAACAGCAGGCCTCCAGGTTTGAGGCAGCGAACGAGCGCGGCGATTTCCGCGGCGAATGCCTCGAACGTCAGCGGGCCCGCTGCCGCGCGCGTCCGTGGCGAATCGAGTGCCGCATCGCGCAACACCGCCATGCAGAATACTGCGTCATAGCTGCCTGCCGGCTCGCCGGCTGTCGTTCCCGCGACCTCCAAAGCGATGCCCGGCCGATCGGCGATCAGCGCGCGCGCGGCGGCGACGCGGCGGCGGTCGACGTCGATCCCCTTGATTGCCGCGTCGGGGAAATAGGACCGCAGGCTGAGAACTTCTTCACCGCTCGAGCAGCCGAACGAGAGGATGCGCACCTGGTCGCGATTCCTGAGCCAATGCTGGGCGAACCGGAACGCGAGCGGATAGCGGTCCATGCGGGTCGCGGGATCGCGCGTGAATTGCCGGGGTCGGCGGATCACGCGCGCCATTCGGCCGGCAATGCGATGCCACAGGCGCGGACGGCCGATCGCCGGCTTGTGCGGTGCGTCTGTCGGTTCGGCCGGACCATGAGCGGCGATCGCCTCGGCGTAGATGCTGGCACGGACCGCGACTTCGGGCACGATCTCGGCCTGGTCCAGCCAGGTCCGAAGCGGACCCGCGGGCGGCTCGATACCCATCGCGGTGCGCAGCGCGATCAGGCTCGCCAATGCGCCCGGAGCAAACGCCGCCGCTGCGATCGCGTGCAGCAGCGCGACCTGCTGCGCGCGATCGAGGAGTCCCAGCACCGCGGCGAGATCGAGCAAGGCTCCGCGCTTGCGCCATTGTCGCGCGCTGCCACGGAGCAATATGTCGAGCGCCATCTCGGCACCGACAGGCTCCGCGCAGATGTCGTCGGGCGAACGCGATCGCCGCGGGGGATGGCGAGCGAGCAGGGGCGCGACCTTGGAGTCAGCGAAGAACCGGCGCTCGTGCAAGTGGATGTGCCGGGCGGCCTGGCGATCCCATAACGTCGTGCGCGGATCGGAGCGCAAGCCCCGGCGGCCCAGATCGTCTTGCCGGCCATTGCCCTTGACGGCTTCGAGCCCATTGGCCCGAAAGATGTCCGCGATCGCCATGGATTGGCCCGGGGGGACGAGAAGGTCGATCTCGCCAAGGCTTCGCCGCGACGGATCGGGGTGGAGCAGCAATAGCTGCGGCAGGCCATTGAGGACCAGCCAGTCGAAACCGCAGGCGCAGGACATCGCGGCGATTCGAAGGAGCGCCGCCCGAACGCGTTCGATGTCGTCTGCATGGTCGGCAGGGTTTTCAGCCAAGGCGACGCCGTTCCCGATGCAGCTAGTTGGTCAGTCGGCCGGCCAGATCAACAACTCCGTGCGATCGTGCGCGGCATGGAATATCAGCGTCTCGCCCGGCGCGGTGTGGCGTGGGCGCTCGAGCGGATAGAAGTCCAGCATCCAGGATCGGGGTACTCCCCGCGCCGGAAGCGTATCGTAGCGGATCTCGTCGTCCAGTTCGAGCGTGAACCATTGGATGACTCCGTTCACCATGCCCCCGTCGGACGTCAGCTCGATCCTGGTGCGTTCCGACCTGCGATACTGCATGCTGGCGAAATCGAATGCGAACAGATCGGCGGTTGCGCCGCGCAGCTGCAGCCGGTTCGAATTGCCGGGCACCGAACCTTCCCGGCGCCGCAGGCGATTGAAGATCGAAAGATCGAATCCCTCGACCATGGCCAGCGGTGACGGCTTGTATCCGTCGAACGCGGCCAGCGCGGCATGAATGGTGCCCCTTGCCGGAACCACGCGCCCGCCGGGGACGAGCAACTCGCGCACGGCATGCTCATGCGACGGCAGCACGCCTTCGCCGATCAGATTTCCCGCGATGATCTCCGACAGCAGCACGTCGACGCGCCCGCCCAGATCGGCATCGGCGCGGAGTGTCGAGGAATGCCGAGCGATCACGCGGACGCGGTCGGAATAGCCGTTCGCGGCGACGATCTCCGCCGCGGCGCGCGCGATCGCCGGCTCGGCCTCGCACGCGAACACCATCGAAGCGCCGGCACGCGCCGCCATCATCGCGAGAAGGCCCGAGCCGGTGCCGATATCGAGCACCCGCGCGCCCGGCCGGATCGCGCGGCGGATCGCCGCGTCATATACCTGGTTGCGGTGGTGATCGGTGAGCATCTGGAAATGCCACCCCGGCACGGGTTTCGACAGAAAGGCGCGGCAGCGCGACGTCATCGGAAGATCGTCGGCCGCGAGCGCCAGTGCGCGGCCGCACCAATCGACTGCCTGCAGCTCGTCGCCCTCGGCGCGCAACAGCTCGGCAATGCGGAACATCACGGAAGCATTCCCCGTAGCTCGCGCGATCAGGGATTGAATGATTTGCCGCCGATTGACTTCCATGCACCGCCCTTGTCGTCTGTCGAAAGCCGGCGGTACACGTTCCCTATCCACGACGATAGCGGCCGTAATGCCCTCGAGATTGCCGACGCGGATCACCCGCGTTCGGCACCGCGGAACCGCCTCAAGACTTTTTTGGATTCGCGGGCAGCCCGATCTCGACCGGCCGAGCTGGGACGTGCAGCTCGTAGCGAACGCCATCCGGGTCAAAATGGCGCTGCACTCTGCCGCCATTCGGCGCGAGCGCCGATGTGATGAGCCGGGTTCCGAATCCCTTGCGTGCCGGCCGCACAACGGGAGGCCCACCGAGCTCGCGCCAGCGCAGGCAGGCCATGCCGTTTTCGAGGGTCCAGTCGATCTCAACCCGCCCGCTAGGTACCGACAATGCGCCATGTTTCAGCGCGTTCGTCGCCATTTCGTGGAAGAGCAGCCCTAGCGGGCCGGCGATCTCGGGCGCGATCTCGGCATCGGGCGAAGCGGGAATCGTGAAGCGGTTCGCATCGAACGGTGCGATGGTTTCGTTCAGGAGTACGCAAAGCGAGGCGGATGCGCCGTGGCTCTCGACTACAACGTCCTGCGCCCGAAGCAGGGCACCCAACCGGGCGTTGATGATCCGCTCGGCTTCTTCGATCGATGCCGCGTTGCGCGCGCTTTGACTCACGATCGACATCACGACCGCGAGCGCGTTGCGGTTGCGGTGTGCAAGCTCGCCGACAAGAGTCCGAAGCCGCTGCTCGGCTTCGCCGAGCTGCCTTCGACTACGCCTGAGCTCGCGCACACCGTTTGCCAAGGCGGCAGCCATCGCGACGATGAAACCGCCGGAAATCCAGAAGCTGCCAATTGCCCATGCCAGTCGTGCGTTGCCCGGCAAGAAGAGGATCCACGCCGCGGCAGTAGAAATGACCAGGCAGGTCGCGCCGCCCTCGAAGCCGCCCAGCACCGCCGCGGCAATCAGGGCAGGGAAGAAGAGGACGAACGGGAATTCGTGACCGACCTGCGCTTCCAGCGCCATGCGCGCGACTGCCGCCATCCCGGCAAGTGCCGCTCCTAGGAGCAGCGCCAGCGGCCGACGCGGCGCTTCATCGGGCAACCAGGCACGCCAAGCCAAGGGCGGAACCTCCCTGTCGCGACCCTATCGCAAAGCCCGTATCAGCGGCAATGCAAAGTTCGGGCCATGGCAAGGCCGGGGCCTGGGTTTATCGTCGCACCCGGTTCGACTTCCGCCGCAAGGGCGAGGCCCGATCGTTCGCGATTACGGTGTCGCCTTCGAACCCCTCGGCAAGTCCAGTGCCGCTCACCTTCGCTCCGCAAACCAGATCACGTGCGTCGCGCCCTTGCCGTTCTCGCGCGCCCGCACGCGCCGCTCGTCGACCGCGAAGCCCGCCTGCGCCAGCCGCCGGGCAAACGCCGGGTCGGGCGCCGCTGACCACACCGCGAGTACGCCGCGCGGCGCAAGCGCGGCGCGGGCCTCGGCGAGCGCGCGCGGGGTGTATAGCACGTCGTTGGCGGCGCGAGTGAGGCCGTCGGGGCCATTGTCGACGTCGAGCAGGATCGCGTCCCACTGGCCGCGCGGCGCGTCGCGGATCGCGTCGGCGACGTCGCCCATGCGCAGCGCCACCCGAGGATCGTCGAGGCAGCCATGGGTGAGCGCGGCCATCGGCCCGCGTGCCCACTCGATGATACCGGGGACGAGTTCGGCAACGGTGACGCGCGCGTC
>Ga0207711_10004953_pt1 | contig 11305 bp, 6 predicted proteins | sample KBSS34metaG_FD_184401 | JGI IMG/M metagenome (GOLD analysis project Ga0207711, IMG submission 184401) | Switchgrass rhizosphere microbial communities from Kellogg Biological Station, Michigan, USA - KBS S3-4 metaG (SPAdes) (version 2) | ecosystem: Host-associated > Plants > Roots > Rhizosphere >...
GGAATGAACGCCTCCTTTATCGAGATCTCGACAACTGGGTGACGACCGTTCTTTATCTCTATCTCGTCGCCGTCGTGAAGCACCGGACAAATATAGTCATGCTTTGATGCAACTTCAGCCAACGAACAAAGGGCATCGAGCGTCGCCAGGGCTCGGGCAGTCGACTGAAGGGGTTTAGTTTCTTCGCGAATTCTCGAGCGAATGATCTGAAACTGCTCGGTCTCGATCTTTATGATCTGCTCCTCGGCGCCGAGAACTTTTCTCTCCCATTCTTTTAACTCCGGAGTCGTGAACCGCTCTGCATTGGACAGGGTTTGTTTTCGCTCATAATCATCGGGAACGCTCCCGAGGTTTCCTTTGGTCACCTCAATGTAATAACCGAATACATTGTTGAAACGTACCTTTAGGCTACCGATGCCTGTTCGCTCTTTTTCCTTTTCTTCGAATGAAGCGATCGTCTGTTTACCTGAGCGTGAGATCGTACGCAGCGCGTCAAGTTCAGCATGATAGCCGTCACGGATCGTGCCCCCATCCGCAAGATTCACAGGGGGATCATCAGCGATCGAACGATCTATCAAATCCCTTATCGTAGGCATCTCGAAAATATTTTCTGATAGCACCTGAAGCAGCAGGGACCTGGCATCGGCCAGAGAAGCATTGATCTCTGGAGTTTGTTTTAACGAGCGGTTCAGGGCAAGAAGGTCTCGAGCCGTGGCTGACCCGAGATTTATCTTGCCTATCAGGCGATCTAGGTCGGCGACACCTCTAAGAAGATGCCGGACCTTTTGCCTCAGCATTGCATCAGATAGCTCAGCTACAGCTGAAAGGCGGGTCTGGATCTCACTCCGCTTTATCGAGGGTCGCGAAAGCCATGAACGGAGCAGGCGTGATCCCATGCCGGTCATGGTTTCATCGATAATGCCGAGCAATGCAAACTTCCTATCGCCGGTGCGAGACTCGAGGATTTCGAGATTGGCAAGAGTCGTCGAGTCGAGAACAAGGCATTCCTGTGCCTCGAAATAGCTGATCTCAGAAATGTGCTCGGCCGAGGCCTTTTGCGTTTCCCGGGCGTATCTTAAACAGGCGCCCGCTGCTCGAATTGCCTCGGATCGGTCACGTAAGCCGAACGCCTGTAAGTCCTTAACAGCAAAATGTTTTTTAAGAAGCATCTCACAGTCGCCAAAGTCAAAACTTGAGTCTTCCAACGGCGTCATATTCCCACTCAAAAGGTCAGTCATATCGACCTTTTCAAGAACGGGGAACGCAGGTTGAATCAGGGTCTTGCCGAATGAATTCCCGGCCAATTCCTGCAGGGACCGCGGAAAGATGAACTCTTTAGGCGCACAGGCTTGAGCGGTTTCGACAAGACGATCCCATGAATTAGGGCCGCCTATCTCTGTTGCGGTAAAGTCTCCGGTTGAAATATCAAGGAAGGCGAGACCGTAGATGTCGCCCGTCCCCGAGATGGCGGCAATATAAATAGGTTCGCGCGAATCGATCAACTGCGAATCAATGGCCGTTCCCGGAGTGATGACCCTTACGACCTCGCGGCGAACGAGTTTTACGCCTTTTCCCGGTGATTCTGTCTGTTCGCAGATCGCAACACGATACCCCTTGCTAACCAGGCGAGCTATATATCCAGCGGCGGCGTGATGGGGGATGCCGCACATGGGAATCGGAGCAGAGGAATCTTTTTGTCGCGCGGTTAGTGTTATCTGGAGTTCCCGTGAACCGGTGACGGCATCCTCGTTAAACATTTCATAGAAATCGCCGAGTCTGAAAAAAAGGATCGTTCCAGGGTACTGTTTCTTGATCTCTAGATACTGCCGGAGCATCGGCGTAACATTATTCATAGACAGCGAACGCGGGTCGCGAAGAAATTCGAGTTTAGCTAAATTGAAGAAACATTCAAAACCAAAGTTTCCAAAGAAGGGCGTTTTTGTTACAATTTGCCTTAATTGTTTTCATAAAAGCGGTTATAAGCCGCAGGAATAATTTTAGAAAATTTTGAAAAGTTCTACGTGTCGCGAATCCGGAACCCTCCCTTCCTGAATTCATACTGCAATCGGAGTAAGAACAATGCGAGTAGGTTGGAAACTGGTGACTTTGTGTTTCTGTTTGACTGTGTGCGTCGGACTTGCGGAAGCGCAAGTAAATGATCAAAACAAGACCGAAGAAAAGTCGGTGGCCATAGCAAGAGGAGTTGCAGCAGTTCCACAGGGGTCAGCGGACGACAGGTATCGCATCGGTTATCAGGATACACTCGACATCCAGGTGTTCAAGCATCCTGAACTCAACAAACGCGTATCGGTCGACGTAAATGGTACGATAACTTTATTTCGTCTGGACGCTCCCGTGGTTGCTGTTTGCAAAACTGAAGCAGAACTTGCAAAGGACATTGAAAAAGCCTACGAGAAGGACTATTTGCGGAACCCGGAGGTAAGCGTCAGCGCGGTTGAGCAGAAATCGCAATCACTCGCGGTTATTGGGGCGATCGAAAAACCCGGCAATTATTATGTTAGCCGCCGCATCCATCTCCTCGAATTACTAGCTTTTGCAGGCGGACCAAAGACCGGCGAAGCCGGCACACGTTTGATCGTTCTGAGGGCTGGCAGCAGTTCAAATTGCCGAGATGACAGTGTTAAAGGCGAGGATAAGATCAATCTTATAAGCCTAAAGGTCAGTGACGTACAGACTGGAAAAGAGGTCCTGTGGATGCAGCCAGGCGACGTTGTTTCCATTCTGCCCGCTGATGTTGTTTACATGTATGGAAATGTGGTTAAGCAGGGTGCTGTAAAGATCAAGGAGCCACTTACCCTGACCCAGGCTATCGCCATGGCGGATGGTTTGAAGGGGTCGACCGCAAAAGAGCATGTTAGGGTCTTGAGGGAGAAGAGCGGCAGTCCGGACCGGGATGAGTTAGTATATGACCTTTCTCAAATCGAAAAAGGCAAGGCGAAGGATCCACTTCTCGAACCGAACGACATAGTCGCGATCTCCGAAGATAAAACCAAGAGTATACTTAACAGTGTCGCGAGGTCACTGACGGGCGGTCTCCCGAGCCTGTTTTACAGAATTCCTTGACTGAAGTTTGTAATGAAAGAAAAGCGAGAGATCGTCCACCATCCGATCGGCGAAGTTACTGATCTAGAAAAGGTATTCGAACCGCAAGTAGTTCCGCCGGTCGGCCGATATGCTTCGTATAGGGAGTATGGATCCGAAGGCTCACAGTTTCGCTATTATTGGCAGGCAATACGAAAAAGGCTGTGGTTGGTTATCGGCATCGCGGTGCTTGTCACGACGTGGGCAGCCATTTATATGGCCCGCAAGCCAAATATTTACCAGGCTCACGCTGTTATTCAGGTTGATCTCGAACAAACTAACCCTGATCTGGTCACCACCGAGAGCAAGCGGCCCGTTTTCAATTCCGATCCGTCATATTTCAACACCCAGCTGCAGCTCCTTGGAAGTGAAAGTTTACTGCGCCGCGTCGTAAAGGATCACAGTCTTGATACAACTAAGGCTTTCCAGCAAGAAAAAAACGATGCGGGCACGTCAGCATGGCGAGCCCTGCTTAAGTCGATCGGTCTGTCTAGCGATGGAAAGAAAACCGATAAGGCCGACCCCGATGCGATGGTCAATTCGACGCTCGCGTCAAACGAGGAGGTCGCCGACGCAATTCGGCTTTCTCCATATGTTTCTTTGATCCGAAACGATCTGAGCATTGAGCCGATCCGCGAGCCTCGCACTACCGTCAAAGACACGAGGTTGATCGATCTGTCATTTCGTTCTCCTGATCCTGAGTTGGCGGCTTACGTGGTCAACAGCATCGGTGAAACGTTCACCAAGACCAATCAGGAAAAACGCTCCGGAACCAATAGAAAGACCAATGAATTCCTGCAGGAAAGAATTGCTGACCTACAGTCCGAGATAAGAACAGACGAACAGAATCTCGCTGAGCTCAATCAGAAAGAGGGAATTCTTAAGACCGAGGGCGATCAAACGATCGTGCTCGACCGCCTTTCGGGCTTAAACAAGCAGCTTTTAGAAGCCGAAAATCAGCGAAAGAATGCCGAGGCAAATTATCTCCAGTTAAACCGCTCGCCGGACAGCGTGCGGTCGCTTGTTGAAGATCAAATGGCTCCATATATCAGCCAGCAGGAAAGTAATATCCGGACACTTCAATCGGACACGACGAAAAAGATAGCCGAACTTCAACAGAAGAGGACCCTTCTCTTGCAGGAATACAAGGAAACCGCTTCGGACGTGAAAGAGGTCGACGCGCAGATCAAGAGCTATCAGGACACGGTCGACAGAGCCGTCGCGAAATTCAGGACCGATCTCGAGGATTATCGGAGCCGCACAACCCGGGACTTGCTGGAGAATTTGAATACAAAATACCGGCAAGCCAAAGACCAGGAAGATAAGATCAGGAGCGATTTCAATAAACAATATAACGACGCACAAGGACAGAACCAAGGCGCAGTTCAACTCAGGCTACTAGAGCAAAAGATCGAGACGAACAGGGGGTTTCTCGACAATCTTATCAAGCAGCAAAGTTCAAATGATGTCGCTGCGAAAGGCACGGATAACAATATTAGCGTTACCGAGATCGCAATACCGCCAGACAGTCCGGTCTCGCCCCATAGATTGACTACAGTTATTGGCTCCCTTTTCATTTCACTACTCTTTGGAGTCGGACTGGCCTTAGTACTTGAATATTTCGACGATACGATTCGCACGACAGAAGAGATCGAGAGTTATTTGGGGTTGCCTGCCCTTGCCGCTATACCGTCCGTCGATTCACTTCCTAAACGGCGCCTTCTTTTGGTTGGATCGGGGGAGGAGGCAAGTCTGAATCCGGAACTGCTGATGAACGCCGGAACGCAGTCCTCCCTAGGAGAAGCGTATCGGCAGCTGCGCACACTGGTGCTCCTTTCGACCGCAGGTCATGCGCCAAAGTCGCTCCTCGTTACTTCGAGTCTTCCGTCGGAAGGCAAGACCACTACAGCAGCTAATACCGCGATTAGCTTGGCTCAGACCGGAGCGGAGGTACTTATAATCGACGGAGACATGCGGCGGCCGCGTCTTCACGCGGTCTTCAATGTGAAAAACGAGGAAGGCCTCAGCACCCTGCTCTCAAGCAAGCTTGATGAAAGACAGGTGCTCAGTATTATTCAAAAGGATGAGACCACCAAGGTTAGTTTGCTGTCATCGGGCCCGATCCCACCTAACCCAGCGGAACTCATTGGTTCCGAACAAATGGCTAACCTGCTTAAGCTATTGCAGAATCACTTCACCCACGTCGTCGTTGATTCTCCGCCGATCGCATCTTTTACAGACGGCGTCCTGATCGCGTCGATGGTGGATGGCGTGATTCTCGTCGTACATGCAGGAAAAAGTTCTCGGCAGATCATACGAAGGTCGAGGCAGCTGTTGAACGACATCGGGGCGAGGATCTTCGGTGTAGTGCTGAACAAGGTGAATCTTCGGAATCAGGATAACTATTATTCCCAGGGTTACTATTACCGTGATAAGGGTGGATATGGAACATCGAGTGAATAGGGGTATTTTTTATTCTTTTATATGACGGAAAGAGTTAGGGTTGTAGTAACGGGTGCCGGCGGTTTCATTGGAAGCCATTTGGTGAAATATTTGAAACGCAAGGGTTATTGGGTACGAGGAGTTGATCTTAAACACCCAGAATTTGGCTCTACTGACGCGGACGAGTTTAAGATCCTGGACCTACGGCGGTCAAATTGTTGTCTTGAGGCGACGAGAGACGTAGATGAGGTCTACGCCCTTGCGGCGGATATGGGAGGAATGGGATATATTTCCACCCATCAAGCCTTGATACTCCATAACAATTCTCTTATCAATCTCCATACGATAGAGGCTGCTCGGCAAAATGGGATTCGGCGTTATTTATACGCGAGCTCAGCCTGCGTTTACCCGGAGCACCTTCAGGAAAGTGCGGATATTCCGCCCCTAAAGGAAAGCGATGCATACCCAGCCTTTCCTCAGGATGCCTACGGATGGGAAAAATTGATTTCCGAGCGCTTGTGTATGCATTATCGCGAAGATTATGGGATGGAAACAAAGATCGTGCGCTTTCATAATATTTTTGGTGGATGTGGCACGTGGGACGGCGGACGGGAAAAGGCTCCTGCAGCCCTGTGCCGAAAGGTTGCGGTTGCGAAACTGACGGGGAATCATGAGATCGAAATATGGGGTGACGGCGAACAGACACGCTCATTTTGCTATATAGATGATTGTACCGAAGGGATTTATCGGCTGATGCGGTCCGATTATTGCGAGCCTCTAAACCTGGGTCAGGACAGGATGGTAACTATCAATGAACTCCTTGACATCATTTCCGAGACGGCCGATGTAAAGGTTTCAAGAAAACATATTGACGGTCCCCAGGGTGTTCGGGGTCGGAATTCAGACAACACGAAACTTCGGGAAGTACTTAACTGGGAACCAGCCACATTGCTTGAGACCGGCCTCGCGAGGACCTATGCCTGGATAGAAAATCAGGTTTGTCGGCAGTATCCCACCAGAACGGAAGCCGAGTCGAGTGTCCGCGCATTCTGAAGATTCATGACGGATGCTTCAGCCCTAAAGGTTGCGTTGGTGATTCCTGTTTTTAATCGCCGTGAAACCACCCTTCAGGCGCTCAGAAGCCTTTCAAGAATTGATACGCGGGGATTGTGCGTCCGGACCATTGTCGTTGATGATGGATCAACCGACCGCACAAGCGAGGCCGTTCGTGAAGAATTTCCGTGTATCGAGCTGATCTCCGGTGACGGTACGCTGCATTATGCCGGGGGCACAAATCGCGGCATTGAAGCAGCTCTTAGATGGGAGCCCGACTATATCGTTACAATGAACGATGATTCAGTTTTCCACGAGAGCTTTCTGCAGAAATTGGTCGGAACCGCCCACGAAAATAGCCGCTCGATCGTAGGTGCTCTTCTGTTGTTGTGGGATCAACCTCACAAGGTATTTCAGGTCGCTCCCATATGGAGCACATGGCGCGGCGGTTGGAAATTCCCCCGTGATTTGACAGCGTTCTCCGTTCCACGGGGGCCGTTTGAAGTCGAATGCATCGTTGGCAATTGTGTACTTTTCCCCACAAAAGCCATCAAAGAATGTGGCTTAATGGACGAAGATCGATTTCCTTTTGGTTGGGGTGACGCACAGTACACCATGCGCATGAGACACGCGGCGTGGAAACTGTTGATTGACCCAAGGGCATTGGTTTGGTGCGAACCGAATACATATCCACCGCCGCTACATACTCTTCCCGTCAAAGAGACGTTAAAGATACTCTTCACGGACGATCGCCACCCGCTAAATTTGAAACGGCAATTTGTAGCGAGGTGGTACTCGTGTCCGACGAAGCTTCAAAGCCTAACCGCCTTTGCGGTCCATTGCCTCATCTTGGTTGGAAAGGCTTTTAGGTCGATGTCGTTCAAGATTTTTAAACGCAGTGACAGAACACCGGGATGAAAAAGTAACTTATGTCTGGAATTACGCCAATTGGTGCGCCGCGCAGATCTACTTTTTTGTAAATCACCTGTTTCTGGATCGCCGGCATCCGCACAATTTAGCGTGGCGGTTAATTGCACACTTGCACTGCCCGAGCTCGTTTCAGCGCTGCAGCCGCTTATGCTATCTTCTTATTCCGCGCGGTGGCCGGAGCCATGAGTCTAAGCCAGCCTGGGAAACTATTTGATAGGCGGTTTCTTGTTTTCCCCAAATGCCCAGAATAATCTACGCTTGGAATTATCTAGAATGGGGCGGTGTCCAAACCTATACGATCTCTCTGCTTCGAACGGTCCGAAATGGCTATGAGGTTCTGGTTGTTTTGCCCGCCGGTTCAAGCCCTGAGATCAAATCACTTCTGGAAAAGGAGGGAGCTCATTGCGAATTGTTCGGTCCTCCCGTCGAGGCTAGACCGGCACACACAATTAGGGCTAGGATCAAACGGCGGCTGAAGATCATAAGAAGCGAGTGGTCCCTTTTAAGGCATATTCTGAAAAAGGATCTCGAGGATACGGTTGTACACGTCGATCTAGCACCCCAAAAATCGTTTTTGACCTTAACAGCTCTATGCCTAAGGACGCATGTTTTCTTTACGATTCACAACTCATTTCCTCTTAACGGCCGTCTTAGAGAGTTCTCCTGGTTATTGAAGGTCCGATTCCTGTCCCGATTCAAACGTTTTCATATTTTTGCTGCCAACAAAGATGCAAAACGGTACTTAGCGTCTTATTTGTCGAAGAAAGCATCGCGACAAATAAGTCTGGTTAGAGCAGCCATAAATCCGGCGTTGATCGAACAGTTGGCTGCGAGGAACTTCGACCGAAAAAGTGCATTAGGTAAACTTGGTATTCCCACTGACAAGGCGGTAGTCTTGACGGTGGGTCAATTCGTTGACCGAAAAGGCCGGTGGACTTACCTGGAAACGATCGCAAAGCTGGTAAAAAAGCGAAATGATCTCCTATTTGCGTGGCTCATGCCTGAATTGCCAGGGGAATCAGACTTGGAGCGAGTCCGGAAATACGATGTGGCAAAAGCCTTCCATATGATTGTATCGTCTGAAGTAGGTTCATCGAGGGAAGAGGTTCTAACATTTTTCCGGATCGGTAATTTGTTTGTGTTGCCGAGTTATCAGGAGGGTGTGCCGATAGCATTGCTGGAAGCAATGTCCCTGGGCCTACCATGTATTTCAACCAACGTGAATGGCGTCCCTGAGGCGATCCACCCGGAAATAACCGGTTTGTTGGTCGAACCCGGTGATCCGGGAGCTTTGAGTGAGGCGATCGAACGTCTCGTCGACGATCCGCTATTGGCAGAAAGGCTTGGGAACCAAGGTCAACAGTTCGTGTTACTGAATTTTGATGATCGAGAGGCGGCCAGGATCGCGCGTCGCGAGTATGATAATTGCTTCACGATGGCCACAAAGGAAAATCAGGTAGACGATCCTCACACATGATTCTGCCCTTGGAGTAGGTGTCGGGTTAATTTAAGATTTCTTTTGTTAGAGAGGTAAAGAAAAGATCGAGAGTTCGGCAAAGCAGTGTAGCCATGTTGTCAGAAAGGAAAATTCGCACCGGTTCCTCAGCCATCGGTTCTCCCAAGGATCGGATTTCGAGCCTTCATGGTATCGCGCTTATGGCCCTTGCTGTCGCAACAGCCTTGGTTCTTATAGGCTTAGGCTCCGACATTCCCCGGACATTTCCTTATATTTACCTTTTGCCTTGGCTAGGACTTCTGCTTCTCGCTCTGATCATTTCTATGACAACACTTGCGAAGCAAGGAGCGCTCAGTTTTGCTAATCCCCTTGCATTCGCGACCTTTGTATTCTTTTTTCCCGGTTTTGTGATCGGAGGCTTGGGACTAGCCCTTGGCTACTCTCAGCCCTATTATGTTTCGTTTATACAAACCCCTGAGATCTCATTGCCATGGACCGTGATCCTCATTACTTTAGGATATTCGGCATTGTCTATAGGTTACTTCGTACCGGTCGGCAAATGGATTGGTAGACTAATTGGATCCAGGCTGAAGCGATTTAGTGACATTTCGCCGACAAGTTCGCCTCTTCCTGCATTTATACTGCTCGGAATAGGTATGGTTAACGTATGGGTCGCGATCCTGTCTGGAAATCCACTCAGTTCTTACACTAGTGACCCCTCGACTTACTATGGATTAGCATCTATCACTTCTAAGTTGGCTGTAGAGGCCACTTTTATCCTTTGGTTCATGATCTTTCGCCGATCCGAATTCAACTTTACATCGTATCTGGCAGGCGGGGTGCTGCTGTTAGCAGACCTTGTGGGAATTGTTTTTTCGGCAAGTAGAGCCGCCGCCATCCCCCCGATTACCCTAATCACCTTTGCCTACCTATTAAGCGGCAGGGAGTTTCGAAAGAAGCAGCTAGCAGTCGTTCTTGGCGCGCTTTGCGCCGCTCTTCTGTTTGGAATGCTTTACGGTAGACTTGTCAGGGAAGCTCGCGACGAGAATCCGGGTTTCGATTGGGTTACTCAAGTTGACTCCGTGCAACAAGCGGTTGACCGATTGAATTCGAACAAGGTATCCAGCAGTTTTTCTTTTGGCTTTAATTTTCTGGCGGAACGAATTGATGAGCTCAGCCCGCTCGCGGTTGTCGTTTCAAACTATGAGCAACTGGCTCCCTACGAGGAAGGCTACGGACTTGACGACAACATCCGGAAAGATCTTGCTACCAATTTTATTCCGCGCTTTGTATGGAATAATAAACCCGTCGCCTCGGACCCACATCTTTATGGGGCGCTTTATTTTGATTTTGGCGAGAACTCATTCACGGTAACCCCTATAGGGGATCTGCTCAGAAACTATGGCGTTACGGGTGTATTCGTAGGAATGTTTATCCTCGGCATACTCCTCCGTGCCCTGTTCCGTGGCCTGGTCGAGGAGCAAGTGCCGTCCGTGGTGCGGGCGACTCTGTATTTCATGATTCTAACCTCGATCAACTACGAAGGTTTCTACGGAATGATCTTTCCGTTAATGTGCAAAGTTGGGCTTACCGCCGCTATCGGGCTGCTGATCGTCGGCTCCCTCTCCAGGCGCCTCACAGTTACAAATAGCTGAACCGAACAAAGCTTACCGTTGTTGAATCAGTTATGATTGTGGGTGCCGTACTACTATTGTGGACTCTTTTTGCGAGATGATCGTTTTCACTAATGGCTGTTTTGATATCCTTCACGCTGGGCATGTCGACTTGCTTGAGAGGGCTAAAGCCTTGGGCTCGAAACTGATCGTCGGACTCAACAGTGATAACTCGGTCAGAGCTATCAAAGGTCCGGGACGGCCATTGGTGAGCCAGGAGGGTAGGAAAGCTGTATTGCTCGGGCTTTCCGCGGTTGACGAGGTTGTGATCTTTGATGACCCGACACCTGAACAACTTATTCGCCAGTTGAAACCCGATGTACTAGTTAAGGGCGGCGATTGGAAAACCAGCGAGATAATCGGTGCCGACTTCGTACTGCAAAATGGCGGGGAGGTGCACTCGCTGCCGTTGAAAGAAGGCTTTTCGACGAGTTCGCTAATAGACAAAATAAAAAACGATGATGGTCCTCGCGTAAAAAGTGAGCGGAACGGTCCTGTCGCAGACTCGATATCGCAGCACCTCGATGTTTTAACCAGGCTTGGAGAGACGCAGACTGAGACGATTCAGAGCTGTGCCGACCTCTTGTTCACGACGCTTTCGAAGCGAGGAAAGATACTGCTTTGCGGCAACGGCGGAAGCGCGGCGGAT
>Ga0207711_10004962_pt1 | contig 11292 bp, 6 predicted proteins | sample KBSS34metaG_FD_184401 | JGI IMG/M metagenome (GOLD analysis project Ga0207711, IMG submission 184401) | Switchgrass rhizosphere microbial communities from Kellogg Biological Station, Michigan, USA - KBS S3-4 metaG (SPAdes) (version 2) | ecosystem: Host-associated > Plants > Roots > Rhizosphere >...
GTAGAGCCGCATCAGCACGCGGCTGATCGGATGGTGCTCTTCCGAGCGGATGCGTCCGTAGCGCATCAGCAGCAGCCGCAGCGCCGGGTCGAGCGTGATCGCCAGCACCGCCGCCACCACCATGCAGAGCGTCTTGGTATAGGCGAGCGGCGTGAACAGCCGCCCTTCCTGCGCCTCGAGCGTCAGCACCGGCAGGAACGACACCGCGATGACCAGCAGCGCGAAGAAGCTCGGCCCGCCGACCTCCTTCACCGCGGCGATGATTACCGACTCCTGGTCCTCGCGCCGGCCGGTGCGGTTCCAGATCTCGAGCTTCTTGTGCGTCTGCTCGACGACCACGATCGAGGCGTCGACGAGCGCGCCGACGGCGATGGCGATGCCGCCGAGCGACATGATGTTGGCGCTGAAGCCCATCGCGCGGAACGGAATGAATGCGATCAGCACCGCCACCGGGATGGTCACGATCGGGATCATCGCGCTGGGGATGTGCCAGAGGAACAGCATGATCACCAGGCCGACGGTGACCATGATCTCGAGCAGCGTCCACTTCAGGTTGTTCACCGACCGCTGGATCAGCTCGGAGCGGTCGTAGATCGGGACGACCTTGATCCCGGGCGGCAGCCCGCCCTTTACCTCCTCCAGCTTGGCGCGCACGCGCTCGATCACCGCGAGCGCGTTCTCCCCGTGGCGCATGATCACGATGCCCGAGACCGCGTCGCCGCGGCCGTCGAGATCGGCGGTGCCGCGGCGGATGTCGGGGCCGATCACCACCTGGCCGATGTCCTTGATCCGGATCGGCGCGGCCGGCGGCGCGGCCGAGAGCACGATGTTCTCGAAGTCCTCGACCGACCTGGCGTAGCCGCGGCCGCGGACCATGTACTCGGCCCCTGACACTTCGATCAGGCGCCCGCCGGCCTCGTCGTTGCCGCCGCGCACGGCCTCCACCACTTTCGCCAGCGGAATGCCGCGCGCCCGCAGCCGGTTGGGATCGATGTTCACCTGGTACTGGCGGACGTAGCCCCCCACCGACGCGACGTCGGCGACGCCGCGGACCGACTTGAGGTGGTAGCGGAGGTACCAGTCCTGATACGAACGGATGTCGGCGAGGCTGTGCGTCCCCGATTCGTCCACCAGCGCGTACTGGTATACCCAGCCAAGCCCGGTGGCGTCAGGACCGAGCTCGGTCTTGACCCCCTGCGGGAGACGCGACAGCGCCGCCGACAAATACTCCATCGTGCGCGAGCGGGCCCAGTAGATGTCGGTCCCGTCCTCGAACACGACGTAGACGAACGAGGCGCCGAAATCGGAGACGCCGCGTACGGCTTTCACGTGCGGCGCGCCGACCAGCGCCGTCACGATCGGATAGGTGACCTGGTCCTCGATCAGGTCCGGGCTGCGATCCCACTGCGAGTAGACGATGACCTGCGTATCGCTGAGATCGGGCAGCGCGTCGAGCGGCACGCGCTGGAGCGACCACCAGCCGGCGAACGCGCCGGCCAGGGTCACCAGGACGACGGCGGCGCGGTGCCGCGCGGACAGATCAATGATTCGGGCGATCATTGGCCTTCATCCGGCTTTCCGAGTCGAGGAGGAACGTGCCGGAGAGCGCGATGCGCTGGCCCGGCTCGAGCCCGTTCACGATGGCGATGCGGTTGCCGTGACGGCGGCCGATCTGCACGTCGCGCGGCTCGAACACCCCGGCGCTGCGCTCGACGAACACGTGCGCGCTGACGCCCGAGAACACGACCGCGTCGGCCGGGACCAGCAGCGCCGGCTCGTACGCAACCTCGAAGGCGACGTCCACCGACATGTCGGGACGGAGCACGAAGCCGGGATTGTCGGCCTCGAGCCGGAGCTTGAACGACTGCGTCGCCGGATCGAACTGCGGCAGCACCTGGCTGCTGACGCGGGCGCGCACGGGCGTCTCGCGCCCCGCGACCGTGACCCGCGCCGGCGTGCCGGGCTTGATGCGGTCGCCGTCTGCGACGGGGACGTCGGCGAAGATCCAGACGCGATTGAGGTCGGCGAGCCGGAACAGCTCCGTGCCGGCATCGAAGCGCTGCCCGGTCGCGACGTTGCGCGCCACCACGAACCCGTCCACCGGCGAGGTCAGCCGCACGGTCGTCGTCTGCTCGCGCGTGCGCCTGATGTCTTCCATCTGCACGGGCGACATGCCCATCGTCATCAACCGCTCGGTGGCAAGCGTGACGCTGTTCCTGGCCGAGACCAGCGAGCTCGGGTTGGGCGAACCGTTCTTCTCCTCGCGCTCGAGCACGTTGACGGCGGTGATGAAGGCCGCGATCGGCACCCGGGAGTCCGGGGTCGAATAGCTCGCGAGCCATTGCCCCTTGCGGACCGCGCTGCCGGTGGTCACAGCGGACATCTCGCTGACGTAGGACTCGAGCCCTCCGGTGATCCGGAAGACGCGGGTCTCGTCGGCGCTGACCCGGCCGAACGCCGTGACGCGCTCGCTGCCGCCGGAGGCGGCCACGACACCGGTCGTGACGCCGATCACCTGCTGCTGCGCCGCGCTGGCGGCGACGGTGCCGGGCGCCGCCGCGTCGTCGGCGTAGAGCGGCTCGAACGGCATGCCGCAGCAGGGGGCGGTGCCCGGGTGGTCGGACCTGACGTCCGGGTGCATCGGGCACCGGTAATAAAGGATGGTTCGCGTTCGCGGCGTCTCGACCACTGCGGCGGAGACGGTGTCCCGCGGTGCGCGCCAGGATCCGGCCAGGTAGGCCGCGCCGGCGGCGGCAAGCAATACGACTGAATACGCAATCTGTCTAGTCATGTGAGCGCCCCGCAAAAAGTGCGGCAGGCCAGGGGTGGGTTGCGGGTCCCCCCCTGCGCCTGCCGCGTGCTCACCCGTCACGCTATGGCGTTGGATTCACATGGAAGCCAAACATCATGTTGTGATCCTCGTGAGCGAGGTTGTGGCAATGTGCGACGTAGGGTCCGGTGAAGGTGCGGAAGTTGCGGTAGAACACAACCTCCTCACCCGGTTCGAGCGCGACGACGTCTTCGCGTCCGATGTCTTCGGGGTGATGCGGATCCATCCCGGTCGCCACGCCGTTGCGCGTGATCACCCGGTGCTCCTCGAAGTGCATGTGCATCGGGTGGACCCAGCCGCCGCCGCCGTTGCGGACCGTCCAGAGCTCCGGCTGGCCCTGCGTGGGGAATGCCATGTTGTGGCTCGGGTGGAACTCCTCGCCGTTGATCAGCCATTCCACCTCGCTGCCGAGCTTGCCGCTGCGCTGCAGCTCGAAGGTGCGCGTGCGCAGGTCCGGCAGCTTCTTCATGTTGATCACCGGATTCGGACGCAGGCTCGTCGGAATGAGGCTGTTGTCCACCGGACGATCGTTGCCCTCGATGACGATCTTCACCATCGGCGCGCAGAAGCCCGGCTCGAAATCAGGATTCGGTTCGAACGTGATCGGCTTGATCTCGTTACCGAGGGCGTCCAGCTTCACCCGGGTCGACTCGGTACGCTTGCGGCCGTTGGTCATCTGGTAGGTGTTGACCAGGTAGAACTCCTGGCCGTCGTACGTCGGCTGCCCGTCCAGTGTGGTCGAGAAGTCGACGATGAACTCGCGGCGCTTGGCCGGCCAGATCTCGAAACTGTTGCGAACGAGCTTGATCGGGAGCAGTCCGCCTTCCGCGGCGATCTGGTGGAGCACATGCGACTGCTGGCCGCCGCGATAGCGGAACTGTCCCTGCCGCTTCTTCGGGTTCGAATCCCAGTTCGCGGTGGCGAAATCGAAATTCGCCGGATCCGCGAGATAGGCCGCTTCGCCGTCGGCATCGAGGCCGGCCGGCACGACTTTCCCGTCGGTCTGGAGCGAGAGCTCGTAGATGCGGGAGACGGACGCGCCGAGGAAACGGAGGCGATACTTGCGGCGCTTCACCTTGAGCACGGGGTAGGCGACGCAGTTGGTCGTGAAGACGTCGCCGACGAACCCGTGGTTCGGCAGGTGGCGGAAGTAGTGGTGGCCCCACCACGCCGGGTGCGTTTCGCCGCAGCCGTTGTGCGCGTCGCGGTGCGGCGTCGTGCCGTCGTCGATCGCCACGTCATAGAACACGAACGGAAGGTCGTAGTCGGTGCGGCCGGTGATCGGGTTGGGGACGCCCGGGATACGGAGCCCGAGCCGCTCGTCGCCCGGATCCGCGATGGGGTCGTAGAGCGGATAGATGCCGACCATCCCCTTGTAGACGTTCGCGCCGGTGTGGTGCATGTAGTGGTCGTGGAACCAGAGGAACGACTGCTTCTCGCCCGGATCGTTGTCGGGCGGGAAATTCAGGTACAGGTTGTCGACCCACTGGCCCGGATGGTAGCCACCCTGGGTGCGGTAGTTCGGCTGCCCGTCGGACTCGCACGCCGTGTGGCCGTTGTGCAGGTGGGTGAGGAACCCCCACTCCGGCGAGCCGAAGTCGTTGCGGTCGAGACCGCCGTCGCGGTCCAGCTGGTTTTCCAGGCGCAGGTTGACCGGCTGCCCGTAGCGCGCGTAGATCATCGCGCCAGGGAAGCCGGAGCTGTTGGGAATGTCCGGCGTACCGCTGAAGCCGTAGATCGTGCTGGGCGGCAGCTGCGTCTGGCCGTATCCCGGCGAGTCGAGGCCCACCGGACGCCCGTTCGGCAGGATCGGCTTGACCTTCGAATTGGTGAAGGAATGCTGTCCGACCTGCAGCGCGAGACGGTAGTAGAGCGGTTCCGGGTACTTGATGTATGAGACCTTCCTCGTCCCCGTGCCGATGGGAATCGCCTCGGGGCCGACCTGGTGCACGCCGTAGTCCACGTCGTTGCGTCCGCCGGTGCGGCAGTCGGGCCGCGCCCAGTCGAGCATGCCGAGCGAGGTCCAGGTGGCCGGGTTGGACGGCTTCAACGGCGCCGGGTTCACGAATTCCTGCGTGAACGGCTCGAGGATGAACGGGCTGGTCGGGTAGACCTCCTGGTAGAGCGGCCCGCCGTCCATGCACGGGGCTTCCTGTGGAACGCCGGCGGGCAGTCTTCCCGCCGACGTGGCCGCCGAGGCGCTGCGCAGCGCGGCACCTGACGCGACGATCGCGCCGCCGGCCACTTTCAGCATCTCCCGCCGATTCATGTTCTTCGGATGTCGCGTATCCATGAGTGCACTCCTACTGGATGAACGGGTTCAGATTGAGGAAACGCCCGAGAGGCTGTCCGCCGGCCGCGCCAGTCGGAGGAACCTCAACCAGGTTGTCGATGCCCGGGGCGCTGTCGCCGTCGGGCACGAACAACTGCGGATGGTCGAAGGGGGCCTGCTGGTAGCGCACCCGCTCGTCGGTGAGCGCGAGCAGGAACGCAATCACGTTGCGCATCTGGGTGGCGCTCAAGCCGAGCGGCTTGATGAGGGGGGACTTCTCGTAGTTCACGAAGTCGCCGCCGTCGTCGTACATCTCCATCACCTGGAACAGCGTCGCCTTGCCGCCGTTGTGGAAGTACGGCCCGGTGAGCTCGATGTTGCGTAGCTGCGCCGCCTTGAACGCGCCGCCGACGCGGGTCCGCTCCGTGTTGCGCAGCGAGCCCGAGAGCAGCGGGTAGCCGGTCGAGTTCTTGATCAACGTCGCGCCGCAGCTGAGCGTCGCGCCCGGCACTTTGACGATCGACGTGTCGGCCATCGTCTGCTGCAGGTAGCGGACGACCGACCACGAGTTGCCGAAGGGATCGGTTCCGTCGACGCCGCGATCGTCGCCGGTCGGACGGCTCCCGATGTTGTAGTAGCCGACGTCGTAGATCGCGACCGGGACGTCCTGCGGCGGAACCGCGGGCGTGGACGTCTTGTATTGCGTCACCGTCCAGGGCAGCGGATTGAGCGTGATCTGATCCGTCCCGGGCGTCACCGGCGGGATCGTCCAGAACATCCGCTCCATGCGCTGATCGAAACCGCCCTGGGTGAACACGATGTCGCCCGCCTCGATCCCGATGGTGACGTTGCGGTTCGACGCGCCGGTCAACTCGGCGCCGACATGGCACAGCGAGCAGCCGAGTCCGTTGGGCGCGGGCGCCGGCGCGGGCGGCAGCTCGAAGAGCGCGAGGCCGTTGATGATGTCGGCGCTGGTGATCGTCTGGCCGAAGTCGGCGCTCAAGCGCGCAGCGGCCTGGTCGAGCAGCGCCGGCGCGTTGGGATCCAGCGCGGTGCGCGCGGCCAGATAGCGATCGATCGGCGTCTGGTCGGCGACCAGCGTCGCCTCATACAGCGCCACGGAGATGCCGAAGAAGAGCGACGTGTTCGCTTCCATCACCGTGTAGCTCTTCTTGTTCACCGTGATCGACTTGGTCGAGTTCCACCACTGCGGCTTGAACGCCGCCTGGATCATCGCCCCGTAGGTCGTGGTCAGGCCCGCGGTGGGATCCGCGACGGGACCGAGCACGCTGTCCTGCGCCGAGACCTTCTGCAGCCCGAGCGGTTTTGTCGCCAGCAGCTTCTTCCCGACGTCCGTCCACGCCCTGCCCGCGGCGGACATTTCCACCGAGTTCAGTACCGGGCCGACTGCCTGCGACATCAGCGCCGCGTCAGCGATGTGGATGTCGATTGGCGTCGGACCGAGCGGGCCGACCGACCACACGCGCGCGGACGTGTCGCGGTTGCCGAACGGGTTGACGCCGTTGAAATCGGTCTGCGCGCGCCCGTCGTGGAACATCCGGCGGCTGAACACGGCGTTGATCGTCGAGGGGGCGTTGCGCCCTGTCACCTGGCGAACGTTCGTGCCGTTCACCGTGTAGACCGGATCGGCCACGGGCGACGTGGTTTCCGCGCCGGTGCGGCTCAGGCCGTTGAACGCCGCCTTGCGGACGCCCTGCGATCCCGTGATGTTGTCGGTGTCGCTGACGTTCAGGATGGTGAACGGGAACGACGACCCAGTCAGATCCTGGTTCGGTCCGAAGCCGAAATCCCACTGGCCGTTCTTGCCGGGATTGACCTGGTTGCGCACGCGGCCGTCCTGGCCTGCCTGGAAGTGGCAGGTGGCGCATGCCGTCTTGTTGTCGCTGCCCACCTGCATGTCCCAGAAGAGCGCCTTGCCGAGGCGAATCGCGGCGGGCAGGTTCGCGACGTAAGCGGCGAGGTCTGCGCGAAGAACCACCTGGCCGGCCAGGTCCTTCGGAAGCAGCGGGTTCTCAATCCCCTGCAGCGAGGTCAGGAGGACCGGTGGCACGGCCTCTTCCGTGAACCCGCCGTAGCATGTGGAGGTCGTCGTCTGGGTCTGCGCCTGCATCACCTTCACGCCGGCGGCGCTCACGAAGAGCAGCAGCGCGGCGAGGCACGTGAGCAGAGCGCGATTCTTCCGGTGGAACATTCTCGCCATGGTGCCGCCCCTCCTCGGGGCGTGCGACGCGCTCGGGAAACTAAGAGTGCGGTCGGTCGGGCTGTGCCGCGGCGAGCGTGCCGCGGCACAGCGTCAAGACGTCGGCGGCCGCAAGGAAGCCATGGGTCGGAGCTAGCCCTTGCAGTTGTCCGCGTTCATCTTGATCATGAACACCTGCACCGTCCCGTCGGCGTTCACCTTGATGCGGAAGTTGGCGCGGATGACCCAGTTGTCGATGCTCTTCGCACCCTTCATCGCCAGCTTGTCGCTGAAGTCGGAGGCGAACTCGTCGCCGGCCGTCGGCAGCCGGAAGGTGAAGTTCTGGCTCTCGTTGAAGGTGTAGCTGGACCCGGTCAGGGTCGGCACGCCGTTGAGCACGATCCATCCGGAGCCGGTGCCCTTGGTGATCTCGCTGACGTTGACCTTCACCGTCCCGAACTTGTCGATCGACTGCACCGTGGAGATGGTCGCGCTTCCCCGGACGTCGACGTTCTCGGCCGTGCACGGATTGACGAACGCGCCCGTGGAGACGACCTCGGTGATCGGCTGTCCGGTCATCGGGTCGATCGTGCTGATGGTGCTAGTACCCGGGGTGCCGGTGCGATCGAACGGAATGACGAACGTAGATGATTGCGCCGCGACCACCGCCGGCATCGCCAGCAGAATGAACGCGCCCAGGATGACTCGATACGATTTCAAAGCAGCCATGACCTTCCTCCGGTCTGATCGGCATTTCCGCCGCACATCTGTCAAAGCTCAGGCCGCCGTGCGGCCGTATGGCGCCCGGCGGCTCGAGGCCGCCGGGCGGGGCGAAACTCTCTCTACTCGCAGTTGTAGTAGTCCCACAGGGACAGGGCCCATTTGAGGATCGACGGCGTCACGTACGGGTACTCGATGACCTGTTTGAGGTATGAACAAATAGCGTCATTGCCACCGCCGCCGCCGGGCTTCTTGTTCGCCGCCTGCGCGGTCGTTCCCATCCCCACCGCCATCACGATCGCCAGCACCATCGCTACGCCAATCTTTCGGATCCGACCCATTACCCACCTCCTGTGAAACTGCAGTTTTTCCTGTGACGTCATGGGGGCCAAGATACCGTGCCGCTGCAAACGTGTTGAGTCGGTGATCTCCCATTGGTCCGGCGGGAATTCACAGGGTGTAGGTGGGGAATTTCGTGACCGACGGGGAACATCGAACCCGACGCGAGGCAGTTCCAGGCACCGGAGAAACCCGGTGTCGGCGCAGGGGAAAGTCCGGTGTCGGCGCGCCGCCGCGGTGGCGCGTGCCAGGCCGGTGTGGTAGTTTCCTCGCGCCCGAGACGCGCCAGCAGCACGCACTGAAGGACGGAGGTCGCCGGTGGCACAGGTGTCGAACGCGGAAACCCGCAACCAGGCGTGGAGTTCCACCGCGCCGCCCGGCGAGTTCCGGCCCTACGTCGCGGAGAACGCCAATCTGGCGGAATTCACCGTCAAGGCGGTGATCTTCGGCGCGATCTTCGGGATCATCTTCGGCGCGGTCACGGTCTACGTCGGCCTTCGCGCCGGGCTGACCGTGTCGGCGTCGATCCCCATCGCCGTCCTCAGCATCAGCCTGCTGCGCGCGTTCGGCAAGGCGACGATCCTCGAGAACAACATCGTGCAGACCGCCGGGTCGGCCGGCGAGTCGGTCGCGGCCGGCGCCATCTTCACGCTGCCGGCGCTCATCTTCATGGGGTTCCCCTTCGAGTACTCGCGCATCTTCCTGCTGGCGCTGATCGGCGGCTGGATCGGCGTGCTGTTCATGATCCCGCTGCGCCGGCAGCTGATCGTGCAGGAGCACGGCAACCTGCTCTACCCGGAAGGCACGGCCTGCGCCGACGTGCTGGTCGCCGGCGAGAAAGGGGGATCGTTCGCCAGCCGCGTCTTCTGGGGCCTCGGGCTGGGCGGCGTCTATACCTTCCTGATGGCCACCGCGCAGGTGTGGAAGCAGCGGCCGCTCTACGAGCCGGCGTGGCTGCCGGGCGCGTCCTTCCGCGCCGAGATCACCAGCGAGTATCTCGGCGTCGGCTACATCATCGGCCCGCGCATCGCCGGGACGATCTTCGCCGGCGGCGTCTTCTCGTGGCTGGTGCTGATGCCGGCGATCAAGTTCTTCGGCGAGGGGCTGGCCACGCCGCTCTACCCGAGCACGATCCCGATCCGCGACATGTCGCCCGGCCAGATGTGGGAGAACTACATCCGTCCGATGGGCGCCGGCGCCGTCGCCATGGCCGGCCTCATCACCCTGATGAAGACGCTGCCGACCATCGTCAATGCGCTGCGGAGCGGCATCAAGGACGTGCGCGCGCAGCAGGCCGGCGCCGCAGCCGCCGGCGGCCGTCTCGATCGGGACCTCTCGATGCAGTGGGTGCTGCTCGGCTCCGGCGCCATCATCGTGGCGATGTGGCTGATGCTGACCTTCAACCCGATCGCCGGCGCACGGACCTCGGGGCTCGAGAACCTGGTGGCCTCGTTCTTCGTGGTGCTGTTCGGGTTCCTCTTCGTGACCGTGTCGTCACGCATCTGCGGGCTGATCGGCACGTCGGCGAACCCGGTCAGCGGCATGACGATCGCGACGCTGATGGCGACCTGCGCGATGTTTCTCGCGATGGGCTGGACCGCGCCCGCCTACTCCGCGCTGGCGATCACCATCGGCGGCGTCGTCTGCGTCGCGGCGGCGAACGCCGGCGCCACGTCGCAGGACCTCAAGACCGGGTTCCTGGTCGGGGCGACGCCGTATCGGCAGCAGGTGGCGCTGATGATCGGCGTCATGGTGTCGGTGTTCGTCATCGGCGGCACGCTGATGCTGATGAACTTCGGGCTCTCGGAGTTCCGCCCGGTGCAACGCCCGCTGGACATCGAGCAGGTGCGCGCCGCACAAGCTACCCGCGGCGCCGCCGTGCGCGTCGAAAAGGAGCTGGACGACCCGCACCCGCAGGTCTACAAGGACAAGAAATACATCCTGGTCAACGCGCTCGGCTCGCGCGAGCTGCCCGACGGCAAGTATCTCTACGATCCCGACACGAAGCAGATCGAGGTGCAGTGGATCACGGGCATCGGCAGCGACAAGGCGGCGGCGCCGCAGGGCCGCCTGATGGCCACCGTCATCACCGGCATCCTCAATCAGCGCCTGCCGTGGCGCCTGGTGGCGATGGGGGTGTTCCTCGTCATCGCCGTCGAGCTGCTCGGCATCCGATCGCTGTCCTTCGCCGTCGGCTCGTATCTCGGGCTGCACACCACGCTCGCGATCTTCTGCGGCGGCCTCGTCCGCTGGGCCGCCGAGCGCGGCCGGGCCGCGGCGGCAGGCCACGCGGAAAGCGAGGTCAGCCCGGGGTCGCTCTTCGCCAGCGGCCTCATCGCCGCCGGCGGCGTCATGGGCCTCATCGCCATCATCATCAACGTCCTCGGCGATCCCGAGCTGGGGATCAAGCTGATCCCGCCCGGGATGTTCGCCTTCGGCCCCAGGCTCGCGCCGGGGCTGGCGACGTCGAACATCTTCGCGGTGATCATGTTCGGCCTGCTGGCCTACTCGCTCTACCACTTCGCGCGGAAGAAGCTCGATTAGCGTGAAGACTCGAGGCGACCGGGTGATAGCGGCGGCTCTGGTGATCGCGACGGCTCGCTTCGTGGCATCACGTACCGGTCGCTGCGGCGTACGGATCAACAGGAGGCCAGGAGGAAAGGGAGATCTTTTTGTTTTTCTCTCTCCGCCACATCAAAGCAGCCGCTGATTACTCGCATGCCGCGCCGTCGGAACAAGAAAACTGTTCTCCCGTTCCACCCCTTCTCCTGTTGCTCCATACGCCCCAGTCACCCATCCAGTGATGAACCAGTCGTACGCCGCAATCACCAGAGCAGGCGCTGATGACCCAGGTGCCGCGATCGGCGATGGACGTGGCCCAGGACGGTTCGCGGCCGATGGACGTATAATCCGCCGACTCCGCATGGCCCT
>Ga0207711_10004963_pt1 | contig 11292 bp, 4 predicted proteins | sample KBSS34metaG_FD_184401 | JGI IMG/M metagenome (GOLD analysis project Ga0207711, IMG submission 184401) | Switchgrass rhizosphere microbial communities from Kellogg Biological Station, Michigan, USA - KBS S3-4 metaG (SPAdes) (version 2) | ecosystem: Host-associated > Plants > Roots > Rhizosphere >...
CACGGTCAGTAGATGCGAAACAGAGGCGCCCGGCCTTGATTGCTTTGTTTCTTTAGCGTTTGCGGACGATTTCTTTGATCTTTGCAGCTCGCTGGTGGCGTCTTGAACCATTGAACTGATACCGAGCTTGCGAAATATGTCCGCCGCTTTCGACAGATGACTGTGGGCTCTTTCGAAGTGGGCGGCGTCGAGATGCGATCCGACGAGGAAGTGTGCAAGGCCGGTATTGTACGCGTCCTCGGCAGCCTCAAAAATTGTCAGGCTTCTACTGAAGTGATGAACCGCCAACTCATCGTCTTTTTGTTTCGCAGCGGCACGTCCGCGGATCCGGGCGATGCTTCCAAGAACAAAGAAATCAGCCTCAGGGTCAGCCTTTTCAACCATCTGTAGCGAGTTTTCAGATTCTTCCAAACCGTCTTCCTCGAGATATGCTTCTGCAAGCACGAGTCCAGCCATGTTGGCGAAGTGTTTATCGCCGATCCGTGCCGATAGTTCGATAGTGTCCCTCGCCATCCCGATCGCTTTCTTGAACTTGCCCTGAGCTAAGAAACAACGTGCGAGATTTCGCATTGCCTGGACCGAATACCACTCTCGCTTTCGGTCACGAGCAAACTTGATCGCTCGTTCAAGGATCGCCTGCGCATCGTCCAGTTCCCCACGGAGGATCTTTAGCTCGCCAAGAGAGTCTAAAATGCCGGCGACGTGAACATGATTCTGTTCGGTTGCGAGATCTAGAGCACGGTTGATCACATCCTCGGCTTTATGCCAATCTCCGATCAGCGTGAGGTTTATTCCGAGGTTGTTGTAGGCGATTACTGAATTCAGAACATGGTCGGTCTGATCAAAGAATCGAATAGACTTTTCCAGACACGCGATACCGTCGTATGGCCGCCGCAGGAACCAATACACGCCCGACATATCCGTATAAAGCTTGCCGAGCATAAATGGAGCTGAGTTGCCGCCGATCATCTTTATTCCGTGCTCGAAATGCTGCAGCGATTTTTCCCCGTTTCCTTCCTGATGATAGCTAAGGGCAATTTCCCGGTAAGCCTCGGCCATTCCCAGCCAGTCGCCATTTGTCCGAAAAATATCGAGGGCCTTTTCGGCGTAATCTCGATATATGGGTATTTCGTTCAGGGTTCTGTATACTCGCGCAAGCGCGCAATTTATGGTTCCCGACAAACGCTCAAGGTCATTTTCCTTTGCCCGTTTCAGATTTTCTTTAAGAAGTGTTACTGCCTTAGGCTGATCCGTGAGATTGTTGTAACCGATCGCGAGCTGTGTTGTTACACGAACTTGGGTTTCAGTTCGAAGATTGCTGAGGTTTTCCTCATCCTCGAATGGCTGGAGCAACTCGAGCGACTCTTTATATTTGCCTACGGTCTCGAGCGTAAACGCCAGTAGACGTTTTACGTTCGCGAAGTCATCCGGAACAAGCGAATAGTTCTCAAGGGCCTCGGTAAGTATCTTGATCGCCCTGCCCGAATTGCCGTTTCTAAGTTCCTCGCCCGTGCGCGCAAAGACCTGGTCCAGCGTATCGGCGGCTATGGCAGGCCGCTTTTTCGTCGTAGGGCGGGAGGTGCTCGCTATGCCCCCTGTTCCGTTGTTCCTTTTTGATATAGGGCGTTTGTTCATCGGCCGGTATCTATGTACCGCTCGACCTCACGATTCAGGTTTTAGTGGTTAATTCGGGACTGAATACTTAGTAAACAGCGCAAATGAAATTTAGCAGAAAATCCGTGGCAGGTCTATAGATTTTGTTTTTGAGTGTCCGAGGCCAAAGGCTAGAATGGTTTGTTCAACTCAAATTTGAAAAAAAACGATATGGCGATGCGATCAAATGCCGAATCGGTCCGGCTCGAAGAGGCCGAGCAGCAAAAGACCGACTGGAAACTTTGGGGCCCGTACGTTAGCGAGCGAGCCTGGGGAACGGTCCGCGAAGATTATTCTTCCGATGGCTCAGCATGGGATTACCTTCCTTTCGAGCAATCGCATTTGAAAACTTTCAGATGGAACGAGGACGGTATTGCCGGCATCTGCGACCGCAAACAGCGGATCTGCTTCGCGCTAGCCATGTGGAACGGGCGGGACCCGATCCTAAAGGAGCGCTTGTTTGGTCTAGCAGGGCCCAAGGGAAACCATGGAGAAGACGTAAAGGAGTATTATTACTATCTTGATTCTACCCCCACCCACTCCTACATGAAGTATCTCTACAAGTACCCTCAAGCGGCCTTTCCCTATGAAGATCTGTATCGTGAAAATGCCGCCCGTGACAAAACGCAGCCGGAATACGAGCTCATAGACACGGGTATTTTCGAACAAGATAAATACTTTGATGTTTTCATCGAGTACGCAAAAGCAGGTTCCTGCGACATTTGCATCAAGATCACGGTTTTTAACCGTTCGTCCGAGGCTGCTCCGATCCATTTGCTGCCGACTGTTTGGTTTCGAAATCGCTGGACATGGAACGGGACCGAGCACAAGCCTTCGCTTCGTGAGGACGATCTTGGCCTGGACAACCTCTCCTGTATCCACCTTCGCCAAAAAGATCTTGGTGAGTACCGATTCGTCTGTGAAGGGTCCTCGCAGCTTTTATTTACCGAGAACGAGACCAATTTCCGCAAGCTTTATAACGGAGAAAACCCTACTCAGTATGTCAAAGATGGCTTTCACGACTTTGTGATCCACGGCGATGGCTCGGCTATTAATAGCCAAATGAGGGGGACCAAGGCAGCGGCGCATTACGATCTTGTGATCGCTCCGCAGGGCAAGGAGGAGATCTACCTTCGCCTTACAGCTGAAAACCCGTCTGACCCCGCAGAATTCAAGAGTCATGACGATTTCATCTATCGCTGCGAGAATGTGATCACCAACCGAAAGGCCGAGGCCGATGAATTTTATGCGTCGATCGTTCCTGCAAATCTGTCAGACGATGCCAAGAACATAATGCGCCAAGCCCTTTCCGGAATGCTTTGGTCAAAGCAATTTTACCATTACGTAGTAAAGGACTGGCTAGAAGGGGATGCGGCGTTTTCGCCGCCGCCGCGTCAGCGTCGACGCGGAAGGAATTCCGACTGGAAGCATCTTTATAACGATGATGTCGTATCAATGCCTGACAAGTGGGAATATCCCTGGTATGCGGCGTGGGATCTTGCATTTCACACCGTTCCCTTAGCCCTCGTCGATTCCGATTTCGCCAAAAAGCAGCTGACCTTGCTTCTTCGCGAATGGTATATGCATCCAAACGGACAGATCCCGGCATATGAATGGGCGTTTGGCGATGTGAATCCGCCGGTCCACGCGTGGGCAGCGTTGCGGGTTTATAGCATTGAGGCAAAACGCAAAGGCGTTGCGGACCGGGATTTTCTTGAGCGGATCTTTCACAAACTGCTGCTCAATTTCACCTGGTGGGTAAATCGAAAAGACGATGAAGGCAACAACGTCTTCGAGGGCGGATTCCTCGGCCTCGACAACATCGGTGTTTTTGATCGAAATACTGAGCTTCCATCCGGCGGCCATCTTGAACAATCGGACGGCACCAGTTGGATGGCGATGTACTCGCTCAACATGCTCGCCATCGCTCTTGAACTCGCCAAACAGGACAAGGTATATGAAGACGTCGCAAGCAAGTTTTTCGAACACTTCGTCTTTATTTCCGACGCCATGAACAACGTCGGTAATGAGTGCACTGAACTTTGGAATGACCGCGACGGCTTTTACTATGACGTTCTTCACATGGACGGACAGCAGGTCCCGATAAAACTCCGTTCAATGGTCGGATTGCTTCCCTTGCTTGCGGTTGGAACAGTTGAGAGCGACTGGATGGACAGCTTGCCGGAATTTCGCAAGAGGACCGAGTGGTTCTTAAAGAACCGGCCCGACCTGACAGAAAACATCGCGTGCCTTCAAACGCCGGGCCGCAACGATCGGCGACTCCTTGCAATCGTAAACCAGGACCGTCTCCGCCGCGTACTTAGAGTTATGCTGTCTGAGGCTGAATTTCTTTCCGACCATGGCATCCGGGCTGTCTCGCGGGAATATCGAGCGAATCCATTCGTGTTCGAAGCTGGCGACCAGACTTATACGGTTGCATACGAACCCGGCGAGTCCAGGACCGGCATGTTTGGTGGTAATTCCAACTGGCGGGGCCCGGTTTGGTTTCCACCCAATTATCTTTTGATCGAATCGCTGCAAAAGTTTGATTATTTTTACGGCGACTCGTTCAAGATCGAATTTCCCACCGGTTCGGGAAATATGATGACGCTTTGGGAGGTGTCGCTGGAACTGGCCAAGCGCCTTTGCGAGATCTTTATGAAGAATGAAAGCGGTCGGCGAGCAGTAAACGGTGGGGTGGAGAAATTTCAGAGCGATCCCAATTGGAACGAGTATCTGCTCTTTTATGAATACTTTCATGGCGACAGTGGTGCCGGGCTCGGCGCCTCGCATCAAACAGGCTGGACGGGTTTGGTCGGAAAACTTCTGCAGCAGCTTGGCGAATACGGAGGTTTCGAGGACGGCCAAATAGGGCATGTTACAGTGAACACCACCGTAGAGGAGCTTATGAAAGGCCTTGAGGACAAGGGTCTCAAGAAAGGAGATCTTTGATCCCGGCCCGATGCCCCCGATTTCTTTGATTAATCTTGAAACGTTTAACGGCTAACCGTCATCAAAGCGGTTTGCTTAAGTTGCGGCCACCTGACGCCGCGGTCTATGGATGAGAAAGAATTAGCAGAAAAGCAACCGGTTTTTTTCGACGAACGCGGCCACCGTTGGCGTGCATTCAGTTATGTCGGAGCGATTGCCGCGATCGGGACCACCCTCTTAATAGCATTTTTTGTTGTCAGTGTCCTGATAAACCCGTTTCTTCCACAGTTGAAATTAAAGCCTTTTCAGACCCTCCCGCAGCAGCCGGATACGGGTATCCAGGTTCCGGATCTTCCGCCCTTGACCAAGACCGAATCGGAGTTGAAAAAGGCGACTAAAAAGCTTCGAGCGGAAAAAGCAAAACGCGAGGAGGTCCGTACTGAAAAGAACGCTAATCGCGACCTCATTCTTGCGGCAAACGCTCACGCTCCTCAGGTCCCGTCGTCCGGCAAGCCTCTTTCGATAGGCTTCTACGTTAATTGGGATGATTCGAGCTTTACCTCGCTGAAGCAAAATATCAAATCGCTTGATTGGGTTGTTCCAGAATGGATCCGAATGTCCGGAGATGAGTCAAATCCGCTTGTTCTGGACGTCGATCAAACGGCCCTCGAATTTATGCAGCAGGAAAAGCCCGAAATGCGGATCTTGCCGCTCCTGCAGAACTATAAGAACGAACAGTGGAATTCCGCCATACTTCTCAGATCGATCTCGACCGAGGAGCAGAGGCAGAAGCTCATTGCTTCACTTCTTGACACGATCACCGCCAATAAATTCGGTGGCATTACGGTCGATCTCGAGGAAGTACCAGCCGCATCGCAGAATGACCTTTTTACCTTTGTCAGCGAGCTTCACGCCGAGTTCCAAAAACGGAATCTGATACTTGCCCAGGCCGTCCCGTTCGATAATCCCGATTGGAATTACCGGGCTTTCGCGTCCGTAACGGACTATCTGATGCTGATGGCATATGACCAGCATTGGTCGACGGCCGACGCGGGGCCGGTTTCGGGACAAGACTGGTTCGACGCAACCTTGAAAAAGCGAATGGCGGACTTATCTCCCGCAAAGACCATAATTTGCTTCGGCAACTATGGATACAACTGGAGTGACGACGGCAGCGAGGCAGAAACGGTGTCGTTTCAGGAATCGCTGATGGTCGCACGTGATTCTCTGGATAGTCCGGGAGACATCAAATTCGACCCTGTTTCGCGGAATCCTTATTTCAGTTACGACGAGGACGACGGCAGCCATCATACGGTCTGGTTCCTTGATTCGATCACAGCATATAACCAGATCCATTCGGCCAGTTCTTATTCGCCGGCCGGATTTGCACTGTGGCGGATGGGCAGCGAGGATCCGTCGCTCTGGGAATTCTTCGGTTCCGATCAGAAAGAATTTGGCATCGATGACCTGCGAACGATCGAATATGGATACAACGTCGACTTCGAAGGCACGGGCGAGATCCTTCAGGTAAAGGCCGAGCCGCAGGACGGCGTGCGCGATCTTAAGGCCGATCAATCCGGGAGTGTAAGCGGCGAGGTTTACGAACAGATCCCTTCTTCTTATGTTGTTCAAAGAACGGGTGACAAGCCGGGGAAGATCGCGCTTACTTTCGACGACGGCCCCGATCCGGTTTGGACGCCTAAGATACTCGACATTCTCAAGCAGGAGAACGTAAAAGCGGCTTTCTTTGTCATTGGTGAGAACGGCCAGGAGAATCCCGAGCTGGTCCGGCGGATCGTCGACGAGGGACACGAGATCGGCAACCACTCGTTCACTCATCCAAATCTTGGCGAGGTGCCGCTTCAGGTGACCGATCTCGAGTTGAACACAACACAAAGACTTATCGAGTCTTTGACCGGCAGGTCGACGCGGCTTTTCCGCGCTCCCTACTTTGGCGATGCCGAGCCGAAAACCCCCGACGAAGTAGTACCGACGGTCCAGGCGCAAAAGCTGGGTTATATTTCGGTCGGTCTTCACCTCGACCCTGACGATTGGAAGCTGGCGAACGATGACGGCAGTCCGCACACCGCCGACGAAATGGTTGACGAGATCATCAAACAGGCGGCGCTGACGACTCCGGAAGAACGCGGGTCGATCGTGCTTCTTCACGATGGCGGCGGCGATCGTTCGGCAACTGTTGAGGCTCTCCCGAAAATAATTCACGAGCTCCGTGCGAGAGGTTATGAGTTCACCACCGTTTCGGATCTCGCGAACATCTCGCTTGACGACGCGATGCCTCCGGTTCCACAGGACCAGTCGTATTACTCGAAAACTGATGCGTACGTCTTTTATGGCGTTTCGGTCGGCAGCTGGTTGATGAAGTGGATATTCCTGATCGGCATCATTCTTGGCATTGGCCGAATGGTCGTGATCGGTTTGCTCGCCTTTGCTCAATACATAAGGTCGCGCCGCCGCGAAACTATCCATTTTGGCGAGCGTTATCAACCTGTTGTCTCGGTCGTAGTCCCGGCCTTCAACGAAGAAAAGGTCATTTGCCGCACTATCGAAAGTTTGCTCGCGTCCGACTACCCGAATCTCGAGATCATTGTGGTCGATGACGGTTCCAACGACAACACTTATCACGAGGCGATGAGCTGCGGCTCGGACGAGCGCCTCCATGTTTTCCGTAAGGAAAATGGCGGAAAAGCAGCAGCTCTCAACTTCGGTTGGCGAAAGGCCAAGGGCGACGTGATCATCGCTCTCGACGCCGACACGCTGTTTCGTGAACATACTATCGCCGCTCTTGCTCATCGGTTTGCCGATGAAAGGATCGGAGCGATCGCCGGAAACGCCAAGGTCGGCAATCGTATTAACGTGGTTACCAAGTGGCAGGCTCTTGAATATGTAACCTCACAAAATTTCGACCGCCGAGCTTTTGCGTCGCTGAATTGCATTACAGTTGTCCCCGGATCCGTCGGGGCCTGGCGGCGTTCCGTTCTCGAAGAGACCGGCGGATTCTCCGGTGACACACTCGCCGAGGACCAGGACCTGACGATAAAAGTTAGAAAACGCGGTTACCGGATCGGTTATGAAGAAGCCGCGATCGGTTTGACCGAGGCGCCTGACAGCCTTCGAAATCTTGCGAAGCAGCGTTTCCGCTGGTCGTTCGGCACCCTCCAATGCATGTGGAAGCATAAGGATGCTTTGCTCAATCCAAGATACGGCACTCTCGGTTTCATCGCGATGCCTAACGTATGGATCTTTCAGGTGTTCTTTCCGTTGATCTCGCCGTTCATGGACCTTATGTTCCTTTGGACGCTCTTTTCTGCATTGCTCGGTTACCTGGAGCACACTAAGGAATACGCCCATACACCGACCAATCTTAATCAGGTTCTTTTCTACTATGCGCTTTTCCTCGCTCTCGACTGGGCCGGTGCCTTTGCTGCATTCATGATGGAAAAGGGCGAACAGAAAAAACTGCTCTGGTGGCTTCTCATCCAGCGTTTCGGCTATCGGCAGGTCATGTACTGGGTCATGGTCAAATCAGTGTTTACCGCAATTCGCGGAGCAATTGTCGGTTGGGGTAAACTCGAACGAAAGGCAACGGTCCAGGCTGGCGCCTGATATTGTTCGTTTCAAGAAAATTGCCGTGGTATTTCTCCGCATCAGCATGTTTGCGGCTGCACTGGCGGTTCTTTCGCTTACCGCTACGATGCACGCTCGCGCTCAGGCGGGCTGTTTGACAAGCGTAGAGGTTCAGAAGGTGATCGCTTCGATGCCTTCGTCGGGCGATCCGGATAAGGCTGACAAAAAACAGGGAAAAGAGAATAAAAAGCTTCGCAAAGAGATCATCGATATGTACGAGGCTCAGCGAAAGATCAATGACCGCGTCGCCAGCGATCTTAGGGCCAATCAAGCGGTCATTCCCGAAGCCAACAAACTATCTCACGACAACCTCATTCGACTTTGCAGCCTGATCAAAGAGAACGGCTGGCTGACCTCCGACATGCTTGGGAGCGATGGCCTGGCGGCCGTTACTACGATGGTCGTCAACAACCGCGACTACGCCGCGCAGCGTGAGTTGTTGCCGGTACTCATCGAAGCAGCCAAGCGGGCACTTGTTCCGAATGCGACGGTTGCATCCATGATCGACGCCATCCGGACAGCCGGCGGATCGCCGCAAATATTCGGCACGCAGGCCACGATGCGATCCGATGCGATCTATATCTACCCCCTTGCCGACCCCGACCGCGTTGAAGAATGGCGCCGCAATTACGGCCTTTCCTCGCTTGCATATCAGATCCGAGAACTCGAATGGACATACGGTTTGCCGGTTCTCAAAATGCGGTCGCCGGGCAAGAAGCAAAAAGGTGATGCCAAAACCGATATCGCCGCCCTGGGTATTACTGACGACGAGAAAGATGCAGTCGTAGTTGAAACGCGCCTCGTAAGCCTTAACGTTCGTGTTCTGAACAAGGACCTTTCACCTACTGTTAACCTCGATCTTTCGAAACAAAATTTCGTGGTTGCGGAGAACGGGGTCAAACAGGACGTGAGCTTTTTCTCATCATCCGAAAAACCTTTTGACCTGGTTCTGCTTCTCGACTTTTCCGGTTCTACCCGGGAAAAGCAAGGTTTGATCAAAAAGGCCGCGCAGAGATTTGTAACTGCCGCTCGTCCGCAGGACCGGATCGCGGTTGTCGCGTTTGCCACCGGGACCATTACCGTCTGCGATCTAACGGGCGACAAGGAAGTACTCCAGCAAAAGATCAAGGACATCGACCTCGATGGCGACTCACCCGTCTGGGACTCCCTCAATTACACATTTCAAAATATCATCGACAAGGAAAGCTCGGGGCGGCGAAGCTCCGTGGTCTTTATGACCGACGGCGTTGACAGCGGTCGCGGAATGGCGTTTGCCGACCTCCTGGACGTCGCGCAGAAACACGACACGACAATTTTTCCGGTTGCGCTTAACGTCGAAGGCTACAGGTACGACAACGGCCTCTGGGGACGCGTGAGCAGAGCGGCTCATAGCTACCTGAGTATGCTGGCCGAGGAAACGGGCGGGCAGCTGTACGAGGTCCGTGACCTCAAGGATCTTAATGGAGCGTACGATCAGGTCATAAATGATCTCTCCAGGGTTTACAGTCTTGGGTATGAACCCAAGAACGATTCTCGCGATGGCGACTGGCGCGACCTGACCGTTACCGTCGTCGGTTCTCATTCCGGCCTTGTCGCGAGAACGCGGCGCGGTTATTACGCAAAGTAAAAAACTATGAAAGCACTTGCCGTTATTCCGAAACAGGTTGATTCTGCACATATTGTCGAGGTCAACAAGCCCGCTGTGAGTGATGTCGCTGATGGCCGCGGAGTGCTTGTCGAGGTGCTTCGTGTCGGAGCGTGCGGCACTGACCGCGAGATCAATCACGGCGAGTACGGCGTGCCGCCCATGGGCTTTGATTTTCTGATACTCGGCCATGAGAATTTCGGGCGTGTCGTCGAGGTCGGCGAAAACGTCCGCGAGGTGAAACCGGGTGACTTTGTCGTCGCCACTGTCCGGCGGCCTCGTGGGTCGAGCATTTACGACACGATCGGCGAGCAGGACTTTACGACCGACGACAAATATTACGAGCGCGGCATTTCGCGGCTGCACGGCTATATGGCCGAGTTCTATTCCGAGAGCGCAGACTTTATTGTAAAGATCCCGCCCGCCATTGCCGAGATCGCGGTTCTTCTCGAACCGCTATCGATCATCGAAAAAGGTTTGAAGCAGGCGAGCGATATTCAGGAACGCCTGAAGATCTGGCACCCGAAAACGGCCGCGGTGCTTGGCAGCGGCAATGTCGGTTTGCTCACCATCATGGCCCTCAGAATGCGCGGCTATGAAGTTCACGGCTTTGGCCTCGACAAACGTGACGGCTATCTTAACGCCGACCTGATCGAAGCCATCGGCGCCACCTACGACTCGACGACCGAGACGACGGTCGCGGATTCCGTGAAGAAATACGACGAGTACGATCTGATATTCGAGTGCACGGGCTATTCGCCGATCATCTTCGATGCTATGCAGGCGCTCAATGAGAACGGCATTCTCATACTTGCTTCTGTCACCGGAGGTGGCCGCACGACCGACAAGGTCCCGTCCGACCTCATCAATCAGCGATTCGTCCTTGGCAATCGAGCAATGGTCGGCACCGTGAACGCCGGCCGCGAGCATTTCGAACTGGGTGTCAAAGATCTTGCCCTCTGCGAAGCGATGTATCCCGGCTGGCTCGGAAAAATGCTCACACATAAGGTCGAAGGCCTTGATAACTTCGCAAAGGTCTTTGAGATACTAAACAACTCCGCTCAATACAAAGCCATAAAAACCTACTTCGAGGTAAAGCCAATATAAAAATTAGCCACGAATTACACGAATGACGCGAATTGCGATGGGGCGACCGTTGCAACCTGTACTAAGCAAAGAAATCACCCAAACAAAAAACCATCCGTGCCATTTGTGTCATTCGTGGCTAAAATCTTCTTATGCCCAACCAGCCCGACCGCGAGATCGACGTCCTCACCGAGAGCGAAACCAAGCTTGAAAAACCCAAGCTATTCAAGGTGCTCTTGCACAATGACGATTTCACGACAATGGATTTCGTCGTTTGGGTGCTGCAATACGTTTTCAACCGCAACGACCCCGACGCTATCTCCATCATGCTC
>Ga0207711_10004964_pt1 | contig 11291 bp, 10 predicted proteins | sample KBSS34metaG_FD_184401 | JGI IMG/M metagenome (GOLD analysis project Ga0207711, IMG submission 184401) | Switchgrass rhizosphere microbial communities from Kellogg Biological Station, Michigan, USA - KBS S3-4 metaG (SPAdes) (version 2) | ecosystem: Host-associated > Plants > Roots > Rhizosphere...
GACAACGCGGGCCCGGTGACCTCCACGACCACCACAACGTCACAGACTGGCAACGCCGACACGACCGTCACCAGCGTCAAGCGTGAAAACGGGTCGACGACCACGGTGATCACGCAGCAGCCGCAGTCGGCCTATCAGCCGATGGGGCGAGGCGGGTATCAGCCGATGGGGCGGTAGCGCGTCCAGCCCGGGGCCGCGGGAGGATCACGCCTCGCTACGCGCCTTCGCGGTCGACGCTCAGCATGCAAGCCCATACCGCCATCCCATGCTCTGCTATAGGCTGACAGTATCGGGGGCAGTCGGAGCTTCAGGTCGACATGCAGCGACGGGAATTTATCGCGGGCATTGGGGCCGCTGCGGTCGTGGGGCCGAGTCGGGCGCGCGCTCAACAATCCGACCGAATGCGGCGCGTCGGCGTGCTCATGAACCGGGGCGCGAACGATAAAGAAGGTCAGATGGGTGTTGCCGCATTCACGCAGGCTCTCCAACAATTGGGCTGGACCGATGGCAGCAACCTGCGAATCGAGACGCGTTGGAGCGAAAACGATGTTGAACACAACCGGCGCTACGCCGGCGAGTTGGTCGCCCTCGCGCCAGACGTGCTTTTAGCTAGCGGCACCTTGGCGGTAACGGCGTTGCAGAGTGAAACGCGGACCCTGCCGGTTGTGTTCGTTACCGTATCCGATCCAGTTGGTGCAGGCTTGGTCGATACTCTTGCCCGGCCAGGAGGAAACACAACAGGGTTCATGCTCCTCGAATACGGTTCGAGCGGCAAATGGTTAGAGCTTCTCAAGCAGGTCGCGCCTCATGTGACCCGAACAGCCGTGCTTCGAGACGCCCGCAATCCTGCGGCCAGTGCTGAGTTCGGCGCTATCCAGGCCCTGGCGCACTCGGTCGGGCTAGAAGTCAGCCCAATCAACGTGCGCGATGCTGACGAGATTGAACGTGCGATCAGCACGTTCGCCCGCACTGCTAACGGCGGTCTGATCGCAACTCCAAGCGCTGGCGTTTCACGTCATCAAGAACAGATCATTGCGCTTGCCAATCGACACAAGCTGCCTTCGGTGTATGCAAATAGAGCCAACGTCGTCGGTGGGGGGTTGATTTCGTACGGATCTAATCGGCTTGACCAGTTTCGACAAGCAGCCGGTTATGTTGACCGCATCCTCAAGGGCGAGAAGCCTGCTGACCTTCCCGTGCAAGCGCCAACAAAGTTTGAGCTCGTCATCAACCTCAAAACCGCCCGCGCCCTTGGGCTCACAGTGCCTGCGACGCTTCTGGCGCGGGCTGACGAGGTCATCGAGTGAGCTGCTTGGGCATTGGCTGGCGGGCGTTTGCCCTTGAGTGGCGTACATAAGGGGCGTACATCCTGCCGCTCCGACCAGCCTTCGCAGGGAAGACAAAACGATCATGACAGCCCGCATCTACAAGCCGGCCAAGACCGCGATGCAATCCGGCCAGGCCAAGACCCGGGAGTGGGTGCTCGACTACGAGCCGGAGGAGCCGCGGGTGGTTGAGTCGCTGATGGGCTGGACCAGCTCAGGCGACATGAAGAGCCAGCTTCGCCTGCAGTTCGCCACCAAGGACGAAGCCGTCGCCTACGCCGAGCGGCACGGCATTCCGTATCAGGTGCAGGAAGGAAAGCCGGCGCAGCGCCGCGGCCTGTCCTATGCCGACAATTTCTCGTTCAGCCGGCGCGGCGCCTGGACCCACTGATCGAACGAAGGCTCCCACGACATCTCGAGGCCGCGTTATCAGGCGATCAGATAAATGGGACTGGTCCAGGCCTGGTTGCCGTCGGCTTGGGTGACGCGGATGTAGACCGGCAGGTCCGCGTTGCCGCTGTGCGTCACCGCATGCCCCAGCGTGACACGCCGGCTCCAGTCGGTCTCGGGCAGGCGATAGACACTGAGCCGCCGCGAAAGGCCGCCGCCGTCGAACGCCACCACGTTGTCGGCGAGCGTTGCCAGGTCGATGGCGCCTGACACCACATTTGTCTCGATCTTGATCGAGCCGGCGGTTGCCTGATCAAGCCAGAGATCGACGCCGGCGAGATTGCCGGTGGTTACCGAGGTCCAGGCCAGTACCGTCCCCGGCGTCGTCTCGGCGATCTTCCGTTCGGGGTTAAGGAAGTTCACCGCGGCGAACCGCGCGATGCGGTTTCCCGCCACCGTGAGCTTGCCTTGCCAGATGGTCTCACGGCCGCGGCCGCGATACTCGGCGCCTTGCCACAGCACGCGGACACGGCGGCCAAGATCGCCGGCGCCGAACGGCCGCACCGAGTGCACCACCGCGGTGCCGTGCAGCACATCGACCCGCTCGACTGGTGCCGTGCCAATCACCTCGGCCGTGAGCTTCATCACCGCGCCGCCCGGCCGGACGATGTCACCCATGATCGCCTCGCGCACCGCGAGCTCCGTCGCGGGCCCGAGCTGCGGATCGTCCGAGAATCCCGTCACTTCGCGGTCGAATGCGCCGTTAAGCTCAACGAAGATCCGCGTGCCGGTGGTGCCGTAGTGCTTGCGATGGCGCAGCGCGGTGAACAGCGCATCGCGGTTCAGCTCCGGCATGAAGTAGCAGCTCAAGCCGCCGATCGCGCCGAACGTCGAGGCGCCCGGCCGTGTCGCTCCGGGCCGTCCCTTGTGGTCGTCGCTGTGGCAGACCACGCCGACCCGATAGCCCTTGTCGAATGCGTCGTGCAGTAGCCATTCGAACGTGCCCCAGCTCGAATGCACCTCGACGGTGCGCTCGGTCCGCCCGTCGTGGGCGTATTTGATGTCGGCGTAGCGGCCCCCGACATGGGCGATGACGCAGCAATCCTCGCCTTTTAGGAATTCGAACAGCTTGTCGGCGGTGTAGATCGCCTCGGTCGAGGTCTGGCCTTCGACCAGGATGTGCGACGAGCGTCGGATCGGCCGGCCCTCATGGCGATAGAAGATGTTGCGGTCGCCGCCCATGCCAGTGTTGCCGGACCATTCGTAGCCCGGCAGGCAGACGAACCGGCCCGGCTGGTCGAATTTTGCGGTCAGCTCGTTCAGCTTTTTCCAGAACGCATCGGTGATCTGGAAGTCGTTGCCCTGATGCCCGACCATGTCGACGAAGGCCAAATCGCGCGCGTAGCGGAAATAGGCTTCCGCCGATCCCATGCCGATGGTCTCGCCGCTCTGACCGTGCAGATCGGCCCAGTAGCGGCGAAGCCGCGGCGGGGCCGCGACAACACGCATCGGATTGGCGCGCGCCACCTCCTTGCCGCCGACCATCACCTTCAGCTCGACGTCGCTTGCCTGATCCACCGTGAGGTTTTCAATGACACGCGGACCCTCGCCCTTCCGCAAGGTCACGCCTGACGGCAGGCCGCGCACCGGCCGCGACGGTTCGAGTGCCAGCGCCGCATCAGCCTGATCGGTCGGGTTGCCCCACATGTCCTCGGCGACGAGCGCAAGACGGAACGGCTCGCCCACCACCGCAAGCGACGGTACGATCGCCTTGAAGCTCACCGCCGGCCCGGCCACCAAATCGAAGGCCGGATGCTTCAGTTCGCAAAACTCATAGGTTGCGAACGCATCGACCGACGAACGCAGCTCAACCTGCGCCTCCACATTGGTCTGCAGCCGGTAGCCCGGTGAGCCTTGACGACGATCGCCCATGCGAATCGTCAAGGTGTCGCCCTGACGCAGATAGCCGCGGCCGACGCGGATCATGATCGTATTCGCCCAGGGCCGGATGTTGGTGCGGTCGAACCAGACTTCGAGCTTGGCGCCGTTGCTCGCCTCCACGGTGGTGAAGTTCGCCGCCTGCGGCTTGTCGAACTGGGGCTTGCTCATGTCGGATGTCGTCCGCCAGGAGATTTTCACCATCCCGGTGTCGTCGATGCCGAATGTGCCGGCGGTGTAGACCAGAGTCAGTTCGGCATAGGAGCCTGCGACGAACGGGCCTGGCGGCGAGAGCGCGATCGAGCCCATGTGCTCTGGCAGATAATGGGAATACGGCATGTCACTCCAGGATTGATGACGGTCGGGATTGGTACGATAGTCGATGCGGGACACGAAAGTCAGGAGCAACATCCGATGCGCAGTGCCCGTGCTGTCGCCGCAGCCCTGACCGTAGTTCTCGCCACTTCGGTTGCCGCGGCAGCGCAAGACTGGCCGGTCCGCCCGGTGCGCTTCATCGTGCCGTTCCCGGCCGGTGGCTCAACCGATGTCGGCGCTCGCGTCGTCGGCGAGCACCTGTCGCGCGCGTTCGGCCAACAGGTCGTGGTGGAGAACAAATCCGGAGCCAACGGCAATCTCGGTGTCGAGTTCGTCGCCAAGAGTGCGCCCGACGGTTACACCATCCTGGTCGCCACCGATTCGGTGAGCAGCAATCCACACGTCTACAAAGTGAACATTGATGTGTTGAAGGATCTGGTGCCGGTGATCCAGCTCTCGCGGCAGCCGATTGCGCTCGCCGCGCATCCGTCGCTTGGCGTGAACACGCTGGCCGACGTTACGGCGCTCGCCAAACAGCAGCCCGGCTTGCGCTTTGCCACCGGCAGCGGCGTCGGCGCACCGCAGGCGATGACTGTGCTCTGGTATGCGAAGATGGCGGGCATTGTGATGGAGCAGGTGCCTTATCGCGGTGGCGGCCAGGCTATCAACGATCTCATCGCAGGCCATATCAAGCTCGGCTCGCTCGGCACCACGCCGCTGGTGCCGCATTACAAGGCCGGCTCTCTAAAGCTTCTGGCGCAGTCGATGCAGACGCGCTCGCCGACGATCCCCGATGTGCCGACCTACCAGGAGGCCGGCATGCGAGGCCTCGTGGTCGATCAATGGATCGGTGTGTTCGTGCCGGCGGGCACACCACCCGCCATCGCCGCGCGCCTCAATACCGAGATCAGCAAGGCGCTGCGCGACGACAAGGTGCGCACGAGTTTTATCGAGCAGGCCCAGGATCCGGTCGGCGGCACGTCCGAGCAGTTTGCCAAGCTGGTGCGCGAGGATTACGACAAATACGAGCGGCTGGTCAGAGAACTCAACATCAAGACCAATTGAGCCGTTGGCGCTGTTGCGGTGCGCAAGCCACGGCCGAGGCGTGGCGCATTCCCTTCGTCAGGCGGGCAGAAGCGTTGGCGCCAAGACAGGAGGGGCCGCAGGAGCAACATGCGCCGCCGGGACCGGGCGCACCATGACGCGCTGCTTGAGCAGGGCGGTGAAGCGCTCCTCCGGCATCGGCTGGCCGAACAGGAAGCCTTGGCCGAGGTCGCAGCCCATGCTCACCAGCGCCGACGCATCGGAGGCTTTCTCCAGACCGATACCGACCGCCAGGGCGCCGAAGCTATGAGCGAGGTCGATCACGGTCTTACAGATCGGCGCGTGGATCTTGTCGGTGCCGCAACCGACCACGAATGAACGGTCGAGCTTCATTTCGGCGAACGGCAGCTCCTTCAGCTTCGTCAGCGACGCATGACCCTTGCCGAAGTCGTCGATGGCCAGCCGGACGTGGTGTTCGGCGAACTTTTTGCTCAGGTCGCTGGCGAGCTTGAGCTCGGTGATGATCTGCTCTTCCGTGACGTCGATCATGAGCCCCGGCCAGTCGTCCACCGACGGCCGGTGCTCGCGCACGATCTTGTCGACCGGCAGCGTGACCAGGCATTTGACCGGAACGTTGATCGCGATGCGCAGATTGACGCCGTGCCGCGACAAGTTCAGGCCAGACTTGAGCGCGCTCACCAGTGCGCGTTCGGCGAGCGTGTGCACGCTGGCGTCGTCGGCGCCCGGCATGAAGGTGCCTGGCAGCAGGACGCCGTGCTCCGGATGGCAGACGCGTGCGAATGCCTCGGCGCCGGCGAGCTGCTTGCGGCGCAGATCGATCTTGGGCTGGTACCAGAACTCGACCCAGTTGTTCTTCAGCGCCTCGGCCAGCGTGATTTTCACTCCGGTCGGCGCCGGGCCATGGCCGAGCTTGAGCTCGGACAGGACCTTCTGAATGGCGGAGGTCTCGAACGGCTTCTTGAGCACCGGCAGCATCGGCAGCTTCATCTGTTCGCCGGCCTGTTTGACGTTGTCGAGAACGGCGGAGCCGCGGCTGCTGATGAGCTGAACGGCGCCGGTAAAGCCGGCTTTGGTCAGTGTCTCGATCGAGGCGACGGCATCCTGCATTTCGAGATTGACGTTGAGGAACACCATGTCGGGCAGCTGCGCGATGGGCGTGCTGCGGAACGAGGCGCCATCGACGAATTCGATGGTATCGACACCGCTGCCTTGCAGGATGAGCGAGATGAACTGCCGGATGCTGCCTTCTTCATCGATGATGAAAGCAAGCGCGCTCCGGCGCTCACTCGTGGCTGCGGCGGCATCGGGCTTAGCTGCGACGGCTGCTGAGGACATCGATCGAGCGCGTTAATTTGCGGACACAAATGTCCCCGGTGCTGCAACAGATCATCGGGCCAAAACCGTTAATTATCGGTTGCGGGCGGCCGTGCCGATGCCGCTATAGTGGGCCGCGGGCGCCGCATGGGGCGGCGGCCCGACCAATTCGGCGGCATATCATGGCCTCTAACACGCGTTTTATGAACCCTTCCACGATCGCCAAGCCCGGCGGCTACAGTCACGTGGTCGAAATCACCGGGCCGGCCCGGATCGTCTATATCGCAGGGCAACTGGGCCTGAAGCCCAACGGCGACATTGCCGGCGACTTCCGAGCCCAGGTGGTGCAGGCGTTCGACAACCTCAAGTCGGCGCTCGCCGCGGTCGGGGCGGGCTTCGACGACGTGGTCAAGCTCAACAACTACCTGGTCGACATCAAGACCAATCTGCCGCTCTACCGCGAGGTGCGCGACAAGTACGTCAACACCGCGCAGCCGCCGGCCAGCACCACGGTCGGCGTGACCGCGTTGGCGCGGCCGGACGCGCTGTTCGAGGCCGAAGCGATCGTGATGCTGGCCAAATAATTCGGGCCAAATGACTCGCGCAAAGTAATTCTGGCAAGGGAACGCGGCGCGGCGTCAGCCCACCGCGCTCAGCACCTTGCCGCCGGCGCGGACCGGCTTGCCGTCGATCAGCGCGAAGGCGATCACGCAGGGCGCGGTGCCCTTGTTGATCCAGTTGTGGATGGTGCCGCGCTGCACCAGCACGTCGCCGGCCTTGAGGTGGATCATCGTGCCGTCCATCTCCATGTCGATCTCGCCGGCCATGATGATGGCGTAGTCGATCGAGTCGGTGCGGTGGTTGCGCGACTGCACGCCGGGGCTGAACTCGACGACACGCAAAATCGTTCCGCCGGGAAGCGTGGTGCCGACTTGGCGGGTCGCGGCGTCGTCGTGGCCGTCGTTGTTGACCGGGAAGCCCTCGGTGGTCCAGATCGGCGCAACCATGGCGCCGGGCCGGCCTTCCTTCAGCTTGCTCACCACTTCGTCGACCTGGACGATCGCCTTGCCGTTGGCGTCGTGGCCGGTGATCACGCGGCGTACTTTGAGAGCCATGCCTTCCTCCTATTGCGTTTCGCGCAAACGCTATTGGGAAGCGCCAAATGTCGCAAGCCCGCGCAGTTTGCTGCAGCGATTTCGATGATATTGTCGCGGCGATGCCGGGAGACACGGAATGACATTGTCGAAGATCGTGGTCGCAGCGCTGGCGTTGGCATCGTTGCTGGCGGGGAGTGCTGTTGCGCAGCAATATCCGACGCGGCCGGTCAAGGTGTTGGTGACGATCCCGCCGGGCGGGGCGCCCGACATCGCCGCGCGGCTGCTGGCTCAGCGCCTGAGCGAGACGATGGGGCAATCATTCTTCATCGAGAACCGCTCTGGCGCCAACGGCAACGTCGCCGCCGAAATGACCGCCCATGCCGAGCCCGACGGCTACACCCTGATCATGGCGGCGGACAGCCTAATCACCATCAATCCGCACGTTTACGACAAGATGCCGATCGACATGCTCAAGGACCTGCTGCCGGTCGCGAGCGTGGCGTCGAACCAGTTCTTCCTGTCGGTCAATCCCAACCTGCCGGTCAAAACCGTTCCGGAGCTCGTCGAATACGCGCGCAAGCAAAAGCCGCCTCTGGCCTATGCCTCGGGCGGCAACGGTAGCCAGCATCAGCTCGGCATCGAGATGCTCAAGCAGCGCGCCGGCATCGACCTGCTGCATGTGCCGTATCGTGGTGGCGCGCCAGCCGGAATGGCGACCGTGGCCGGAGAGACCCAGGTGGTACTGGCGGGCGCCTCCAACGCCGGCCTATTGCAGGCCGGCACGCTCCGTGGCCTCGCGACCACCGGCCGGAAGCGGTCGCCGATGTTTCCCGACATGCCGACCATCGGTGATTTCTATCCGGGCTATGATTTGACGATCTGGCTCGGATTGTTCGGGCCGCCGACGCTGCCGGAGCCGATTGTAACGCGGCTGCGCAACGCCGTGCAGAGCGCGCTGGCCGAGCCCGAGTTGGTGCAGAAGCTCAACGTCACCGGCAAGCTTGAACCGCTCATTCTGTCGCCCGCGGAATTCAGCGATCTGATCCACCGCGATTACGAGAAGTACCGCAAGCTGGTCGCCGATATCGGCGTCAAGATCGACAAATAGCGGCCAGGGACGGACGGCGTCTGGAAATTAACTCCTCGTTAACGATTCGAGCCCCAGCCTGCCACCGGACATCGATCCCAGCCGCGCACTTTCGTCGCGGCCGGTTCGGTCCTGAGGCGCGTCTTTTCATTCACCGCGTTATTTCTGGACCAGCAGCCCGGCGGCGCGTGCCTTTCGCGCCGGCTGCGCGACTTCGTTGCGGGCACATTGGCGGCTGGATTCAACATCACCGGTCGGAAGCTGTGGCTTGGTCTCGCCGCGGCGCTGGGGCTTGCGGCCACGGCGCAGGGCGCGGAGCCGCAGGTCCCAATCCAGGTCCGCGCCGACGGCTCATTCCCGCTGCAATACATTGAATCCGTCAGTAACACATCCCGCCAGCACAACCTGAGCGCCGCGCCCTATCTCGGCCTGGTCGCGACCGCCAATCTTGCGCCCGACGTGAGCACGTCGGTCTTCGCCAACGGTGGTCACAATGAACTGGGCAGCTTCCGCGACAACGACAACACGTTTGTCAGCGCCGGTGGCAATCTCGTGAAACGATGGGGTGCGCTGAGCACCGGCATCAGCGTCGAGCACACCCATTACTATGATGGAATTTTCGGGCCGACGACCAACATCGCCAACGACGTCAACCTGTTCGTGGGCACTATCTGGAGGCCCAATCCGGACCTCAAGATCACACCGGCGGCGACGGTGTCGATGCGCTTTGACGAGGCGTTTGCGGTGCAGCGGTATACCTACGGTGCCAGGGTCGAGATCGAGCAGCGGCTCACCGGCCCCTGGTGGGCCTTCGTGACACCGCGGCTTCGCTATCTCGACTACGTCGGCAGCGAAGCCGGCCGCCGCGACACGCGGCTCGCCATCGTCGGTGGCCTGAAATACGTGTTCAACGACAGCGTCAGCGCCAGGATGCTCGCCGGTTACGAGAACCGGTCGTCGAACGTCGCCGGCAAAGACTCCGACAAACTCACCTTCGGAGTGAGCCTCGACTTCGATATCGACTTCACGCGTCCGCGTGGGCTAGGCGGCCGCTAGTTCGCCTTGTATCCGCTGCGGTCAAAGTTATCGAGCGTCGCCTGATACTCCTTCGGCACCTCGCAGTTGCAGCGCAGATGCCAGCGGCGCACCAGATAGCTGAAGGCGTTGCCCTGCGAGTCGCCACGATTGGTGCGGCCGCGCTTGGCGACGAGCTCTTCTTGCTTGACGAACAACTTGGGACCGCCGGCTTGCTCCGCCAGCATCTGGATGCGGCAGGCGCGCTCGAGCTTGATCGCCAGGAAAACTGCCTCTTCGATGGTGCGGCCGGCGGTGACGATGCCGTGATTGCGCAGGATCACCACGCCGCCTTGGCCGAGCGCCTTGGCGACGGCCTTGCCGCGCGCCTGATTGATGATGAGATCGGTGGTCTCGGAGAAGATCGGCACGCCGGCGGAGAACATGGTGCCGTCGTTGCTCATCGGGCTCAGCTCCTTGCCGAGCGAGGAGAACGCGATGGCATATTCCGGATGGGTGTGGATCACGCAATTGACGTCCGGGCGCGCCCGCATCACCTCGGAGTGGATGAAGACCTCGTTGTGGCGCGGCCAGTCGCCGGAGACCTTGTCGCCCTCGATGTTCACCGTGATGATGTTATCGTCGGTCATCTCTTCGATGCCGACGCAGCCGGGCTTCATCAGGAATTTGTTGGGATCGTCGGTCAGCCGCGCCGAGATGTGGCCCCAGACGTAGTCGCCCTGGCCTTCGTCGACCAGAACGCGGCCGCCGTTGATCAGCTTTTCGCGCAGTTTGTCGGTCATAGATTTCTCCCCAGCTTTTGTTGTTGCACTTGGTTTCGTTGTCCGCGAATGACGTCGATCAGCGCGCCGGCGTCGGCCGGCTCCAGGTCGGCGCGCCAGGCGACGTGACCGTCCGGGCGCACCAGCACGAGCTTGCGCTCATAAGCGGCGAGGACTTTAGCGTCGTCAATCGCAATCGAGGTCAGCGGCACGCCGCGTTGCTTTGCGGATTGTTCGATCGACGCGCCGGACGGCGGATTGGGCCCGAGCTGCAGCAGCACGAAGCCTCGACCGTAGAGGTCGAGGGTCGAGCGGCCGTCGTCGAGCCAGACATGCGGGGCGCGGGCGCCCGGACGGGCAGTCTGCACATAAGGGTGCGATTGGTCGGGGGGCGCTGGCGTGCCGTCGGCCCAGACGACCGGCGAGCCGTCGTAGCGGTAGCCGAGCATCACGCCGTTAGCGAACCACTCATGGCGCATGATGGCGGCGAACCAGTCGCCGTACTCCTTGCGCGCCGCGTCATTGCTGGCGCCGGGCGCGAAGACGTCCGGGCCGGGCAGGCGCTCGCGTGTCGACAGCATGCGGCGCAGATTGCGGCTCGCTTCGGCGACGTTGCGCAGCCCGATCGGCCGCCGCTCGGCGTCATAAGAGTGCAGCAGCTCCGGCCCACCCCAGCCCTTCACCACGGCTTCGAGCTTCCACCCGAGGTCGACGGCGTCGCCGATGCCGGTGTTCATGCCGAAGCCGCCGGTCGGCGACATCAGGTGGGCGGCGTCGCCGGCGATGAAGACGCGGTCGGTGCCGTAGCGGTCGGCAACGAGCTCGCGGCGCACCCAGCGCATCACCGAAAGGATTTCGTAGTCGAAGTCGCGGCCCATGGCGCGCTTGAGCGCGGCGCGGATGTCATCTTCGGAATGGTTGATCTTCTGCGGCGTGCCGACGATCGACATGCGGAAGCGGTCGG
>Ga0207711_10004967_pt1 | contig 11289 bp, 9 predicted proteins | sample KBSS34metaG_FD_184401 | JGI IMG/M metagenome (GOLD analysis project Ga0207711, IMG submission 184401) | Switchgrass rhizosphere microbial communities from Kellogg Biological Station, Michigan, USA - KBS S3-4 metaG (SPAdes) (version 2) | ecosystem: Host-associated > Plants > Roots > Rhizosphere >...
GACATATCCCACCAGCGCGTGTTGCTCATGCGCCATGTCAGCCACATTTGCGTTGGCGGGAAACAGGCTGGCCGCGGCAGTGTTGGGATAAGCGGCATAGCCGGGCAGCAGAAAATTCCGCGTCAGATTCAGCAGGCCCAGGTGCCCCCAATAGCTGGTATGAAATTCCTGGCCATGCAGCAGAACATTGGTCGCAGTCGAGGCCGGATCAGGTTTGGGACTGAAGTAAGCGATATCCGGGATGCGCTGTTCCTTGTTGACGACCAGGTCTTCCACGATCTGCAGGTTCTCGGCCGCGGCCTGGTCCACCAGATGCCTCGGCGTGTTACGGTACGCGCCTCCATAATTCATGTGCACGTGAACATCACCGCTGACCCATTGCGAGCCTGATTCTTGGGGAAGGTCAAGCGGCTGCAGCTTAACCGTCAGATTGGATTTAAGCCCGGCGGCGATGGCCACCGTATGTCTTTCGAAGCGGTATTCGAAGCCCTTCATAACCTCAACTTCCGCGCGCCCCGCAGGCAAGGTGATTTCCGCGATGCCAGGAGTGTGAAAGTAGTGCGCCTCGAAGGGACGCTCGGAGCGCACGAAATTGTCGTCAGCATTCATCCATGCGTTATCCGGGGCGTAAGCCCGGCCATCCGCACCCACGACAAACATTCGCGCCGGGGTGGAGTGCCCGGCCGCGTCCAGCACTGCAACGGTTAACTGGCCCACCGGCTTCAGGTAGTGCTTCTCCTTCGCGTCCAATTGGACCTGCTCGCCGCCGGGGACGGTTTGTGTCCACAATGAGGTATTCCCACCGCGATTGGAGATGAACGCGATCCGCTTTCCATCCGGCGACCAGCGCGGCGCCACGTTATCGAAATCGCCATAGGAGAGAGGAAACGCATCACCCCCTACCGACGGCAGCACCCAGAGCTGGTGCCACTGCTGCCCCAGATAGGACGCATAGACGATCCGCTTGCCGTCCGGGGAAAAATCGGGGCGCGCCTTCCATGCCGTCTCTTCGTAGTGAATCTCGCGAGCCTCCGCACCGGGCTCGGCCTTCATCCGCCAGAAGCCGCCGGTGCCGTAGATGCGGCCGCGGTTCGAAACGAAAAGTATTTCCTTACCGTCGGGCGACCAGGCGGGACTGATCTCAAGGTCGAACTGGCTGTAGTAATAGCGGTTGAGGCTGCTGCGGTTCTCTCCGGTCAGGCGGTGGACATCCTTCAATTCGCCGTCGCTGAATTGCCCCACGAAGATGTGGAAGCGTCCGTTAAACGACGTAGAGACGAATGCGATCCGCTTTCCGTCGGGCGAGAAACGGGGCTCGACGTTGACGGCGCCGCCGGTGGTGATTTGGCGCGTGGCTTTTGTCGCCAGGTTCAGGGACCAGAGTTCAACCGCATCCCTGGCATAAGAGGCGTACACCACCCAGCGCCCATCAGAAGAGCAATCGGGCTGGTAGTCGTAGCCGGGGCCGCTGGTCAGTTGTTCGGCCGAGGAAGAGTCCAGCTTCTGCTGCCACAGCGATCCCGCCATGGAGAAGACCACGCTGCGTGCATCCGCGGCCCACGCCACTGCGCTCGGGCCGGTCGTGAGCTGAGGCAAATACATTTCGCGGAAGTAGTAGGGATGGGGCTCGTCGATCTGCTTGAGCACCGGTTCGCGCTGGGCCCGAACTGGAACGGACGCCGCAGCCAGAAATGCAGCAGCCAGCAGAAGCAGCAGGTAAGTCCGGTTTCGCTGGAACAAGGATTCCTCCGGGTCTCCGCATCGGCTTTCGCGATCGCGCGTCCTCACCGTGAAATGACCGGCAAAACAATGCGTGAAGGGCGACGGCGGTCAGTGTAAATCGAGACGTTGGCTTTCTGCATTCTGGGAGACGAATTTTCCAGCTCGCCGGTCTGCAGATTGCGCGAGAAATTCGGAAAGAAGGTCGCTGAAATCTGTACTCGTATGCTATGACCTTTCCGAAACACGTTGCTGGTAATCAGGTTGTCGAGATGCAGCTCATAGACCCGATTCGGCTTCAGTAGTCGCCGCCCCTTCTTCAGGTTGCGATAGCTGGCGCGCAGCACGTCGAGGCCGGGGCTCATCAGATTGAAAGCCGTGCCGTCTGGAGCCACGTCGAGCAAACGTACCCACAAATCGGTGTCGCTACAGTCGCACGCCAGATAAATCTGGGCATGGATCGGTCCGGTCACTTCGGTGTCGCGGTCCAGCGGGGCCGAATCGAAAGTCAAAACATCGCGGCGCCCGGTCAAATCCCGGTAATCGTGCGCGCCCGAACTGCCGTACGAATTGACCACCGGCTTCTCCGGATCGGATAGAAAATTCATTGACGCCTTCTTCTCGCTGGGCGCTTCGGAGGACAGACTTCCATGAACCTCCCCGGATCGCGGACTGGTTAGATAATAGGAAACGTGTGTCGAGGCCGGCGGCCAGGCGTCGGCGGCGCGCCACTGATCGTCTCCCATCACAAAGTAGCGGACAGGTTTCTCCTTCTCTACTCCATTCGCGCTGCCTCGCAGGTAGTGATCCATCCAGCGCAGGACAATTTCGTCGTAGTCAATCGCCGCCGCCTGAGTAAAAGAACGCTCGCCAGCCTTGGCCTTCGCCGTAGAATCCACACCGTGCACCCACGGACCGATCAGGAGGTGCGTGTCCGGCTTTACCGCGAAATGCGACTCAGGGTCGGCCGCGGAAGACCGCGCCTTCAACAAGCCCACAAAGTTCGTGGTGGCGCCTTCGGGGCCATAGTTGTCGTCATACCATCCGGAAAAATTGAGCACGGCGGCGTGCACCCGGCCGTATTTGTTCCGCAGATCGCACCACTCCCACCAGGGATCGTCGTAGGGATGCGTGAGCCAGTCATAATAGTACGGCGCGACACCGCGCAGTTCCTGCAGTTGGTCGAGCGGCACCGTGTTCAGCATCTTGGGACTTGCCTGGCCCCAGGCGGCAACCGCTTCGTCCGGGGTCTTCGGTCCGGGCAGATTTCTCTTGGCCCGAGTGTCGGGCGCGATATTGTCCCAAATCCATTCGATCCACGACATGTCCCACAGACCGCCGGCGTAGAAGAAATTCTGTGCCGAAGAAAAAGTCATCGCCGGGACCATGGCTTTCAGATGGGGCGGGTTCTCCACTGCCGTCAGCCACTGCACCGCCCCTGGATAAGAAAGTCCAAAGGTCCCAACCGCGCCGTTCGACCAAGGTTGACGCGCTGCCCACTCGATGGTGTCGTAGCCGTCGCGGCCTTCATTCTCGTAGGGACGGAACTCGCCATCGGAAGCGTAGCGTCCGCGAACATCCTGCACCACGACCGTGTATCCGTGTTCGACCGCGTGCCGAAAGGTGGTGTATTCCTCGAGCGCCGGCTCTTTGCCGTACGGGGTGCGGTAAACCAGCACCGGGAATGCGCCTCTGCCGCTCGGCCGCAGCACGTCGGCGCGCAAGATTACTCCGTCGCGCATGGGCACGGCGACGTTCTTCTCGACCACAAAATTCCCGGCTGAAAAAGATACTTGCTGGGCTGCGGCAAGAAAACTTACTCCGCAAAGCAGCGGCAGAAGGAATTTGAGTTTCATGGAACGGCGTAGCCTAGCAGTTTCGCAGCGTTCAATACAAGAATCAGGAGAGCACCTCGCCCGGCGGCCGCTTTCTGACCAGCAGCCAGTTGATCATCGCCACCAGAGCAGTAGCCAGCAGGATCAATGACCCTCCCAGGTTCACGCCGGTAATCAATACCGCGCAAATTCCAACGCCTAACACGGCAAACAGCGTTCCCGCGGGAAGGCGATACATCGCAGCCCCCGGCTGCTTGCGGCGAAGTATCGGCAAGGCCGCGCAAACCAGGCCGTAATAGAGGAGTCGCGCCACCGCGGAAAGAGTAGCGTTCCAGGTGAAGCTGCCGAACAGCGCCAGCAGCCAACTCAATAAGGCGAACGCAAGGATAGAAAAATAGGGAGTGCGGAAGCGGGCATGAATGGCCGCGAAGATGGACGGGAAATCTCCGTTCTCCGCCAGCGCGAACGTAATTCGGGGCACGCCCAGCATGTTGGCGCTGAGATAGCCAACCACTGAAACCAGCGCGCCCACAGACACGAAAGCGGCGCCGCCGCTGCCGAAAACGAGCCGGGCGACATCCGCCAGGGGCCGTTCGCTGTGGGCAGGATCAGGCAGGATGCCCACCACGACCCACTGGATCGCCGAGTACAGCAAAGTGCATGTGATCAGCGCGGTGAACAAAGCAAACGCCGCGTCGCGACGGGGATTTTTTGCCTCGCTCAAAGGCGTGAGAGCCGTCTCAAAGCCGCCGTAGGCGAAGACCAGTAGCAGGCAAGCCTTGAGCCATGCGCCGGCACCGGCACCACCTGGCAATTCAGGCGCTGCCGGGTGCCCTGTCAGCAGGTAAAACGATCCGGCAATCGCCACCAGAAACAGCGGCACCAGTTTGGCCACCGTAAACACGTTGCTGACCTGTGTGCTGGCCCGCACTCCGCGATAATTGATCAGGGTCAGGACGCCGTACAGAAAGGTCAGAATAAGGAATCGGGGCAGTGGTTCTCTGGCGTGCGGCCAGAACTCGCCACAATAAACAACGAACAGGTTGGAAGTCGCGGCCGGCGCCGCCAAGCGTACCAGCCAAAGCATCCAGCCCATTTCAATTCCTACAAACCGCCCGAACGCGGCGCGCGCGTAGAGGTAGGGCCCGCCCGCCTGGGTAAATTGCGAAGCCACCTCCGCAAAGCACGCCATGATGACGCCGGCCGCGGCCCCTGCCAGCAATACCGCCCATGGGCTGGACCGGCCAATGAGTCGGGCCACGTCGGAAGGCAGTCCAAATATCCCACTGCCGATGATGGAGTTGACAACCAGGGCCGCCAGGCTCCATCTCCCAATGGCCCGTACGAGTCCGGATTGTCCGCTCGCAGGCAAGACGTGGTTGTACCACAGCGGTCAGCCGTCAGCTATCAGCTTTCAGCCGTTAGGAAACTTGGATAAAAAGGAAAGACAAATAGGAAAAATGGGAGATTTCGACGACCGAAGGGTTGGGTTTCCTGAGGTCTGGCGCCCGAGGTCCGACGCCCGCCGCTACGCCGCGTCGTTCTCGATCTTGATGCGCAGCGACTTCAGGAACTTGAGGTCCTGGTCGCTGATCTTGAACTCGGGGTTGGTGGTCAGGGTGGTCACCAGGGAAGTCTTGTCGTCGGACTTCTCGCCCGGCTTGCTTACGCCGATGGTCGCTTCCAGTACCAGGAAAATGTCGTATCCGCTGTCTTTGATCTTGGAGACCACTTCGGCGATTTGCTCGCTGTCCGCCAGCGATTCATTAATGGCCTCGCCCAGTTCTTTCATCAACTGCTTTAATTGCTGGTCCACTTGGCCCCCTGAAGTAGAACGCCAGTACTCAGTTACTTAGATGCCGGATCTGGTCACCCCGGCTCGCGACGCCAGCGTCGTGCTCCGTCATTGTAACCCCGAACACTGCTAAAATCGACGCTTGATGGTGAATGTCTCCACAGTCCGCAAATTGAGCATCGCGGCCCGGATTGCTGCCCAGCACGCCGGCCGCACTCGTACCCTGGGCGCGGTGATGAAAGGCGCCCGCACTACGGCATCGCACTTTGGCCGGGTGCTGCGCCAGCTCTTCCTCGAGGTCACAGGCTTTGTTTTCCTGGCTTTAGCATTTATCGGCGCGGGCGCTTTCTTTCGTGAGTACGCCCACTACCAGGCCGGCCAGACTACCCTGGGACGCGTACTAATCGCAATTATTTTCACTTTGACTTTCACCTGGTTCGGCGCCAGCTCATTCTGGAGAGTATGGAAAAAAGGTTAAGAGCTTGAACCACAAGGGACACGAAGGTCCGCGAGGAACCGAAAATTTAAATCTCCTTTGTGCTGAGTCCTTTGTGCCCATTGCCCTTCGTCATGGCCGACAAACCTAAAGCCGAAAATCGCGCGGCGGCTGATCCCGAAACCTCCTCCCACATCCCCATCCACGCTCTGTACACGCCCGCTGATCTCAACGCTCGCAACCAGGAAAGCGAAGTCGGATACCCCGGCGGCTACCCCTTCACCAGGGGCGTGCAGGCCACCATGTATCGCGGCCGGTTATGGACTATGCGCCAGTACGCCGGCATGGGCGATGCCGAGGAGTCGAACAAACGCTACAAGTACCTGCTGGCTAACGGCACCACCGGCCTCTCCGTCGCGTTCGACCTTCCGACTCAGATCGGCCTCGATTCCGACCATCCCCTGGCGGTCGGGGAAGTCGGAAGAGTGGGTGTGGCCATCGATTCTGTCGAAGACATGCAGCGCCTCTTCGATGGCATCGATCTGACCAAAATTTCCACCTCGATGACGATCAACGCAACCGCGTCGATCCTGCTGGCGCTTTACGTCGCGGTCGCCCGACGCCAGGGCGTCGATGTTCGCCTGTTGTCAGGCACCGTACAAAACGACGTGCTCAAGGAGTACATCGCCCGCGGCACATACATTTTTCCGCCCGCACAGGCCATGCGCATCATCACCGACCTGTTTGCCTGGACCAATCAGAACGTTCCCGAGTGGAACACTATTTCCATCTCCGGTTATCACATGCGCGAAGCCGGATCGACTGCGGTCCAGGAAGTCGCCTTCACCCTGGCCAACGGCATCGCCTACGTGCAGGGGGCCATCGACGCCGGCCTCGATGTTGATAAGTTTGCTCCGCGGATTTCATTCTTCTTCAACGCCCACAACAACTTTCTGGAAGAGGTTGCCAAGTTCCGGGCCGCCCGCCGCATGTGGGCTGGAATCATGCGGGATCATTTCCGTGCGAAAAGCCCGCGCTCCTGGATGCTGCGCTTCCATACCCAGACCGCGGGCTCGACTCTGACCGCGCAGCAGCCGGAAAACAATATCGTTCGCACCGCGCTGCAGGCGCTGGCTGCGGTGCTCGGGGGCACCCAATCGTTGCACACCAATTCGTACGATGAAGCGCTCGCCCTGCCCACCGAGCAGGCTGCTCGTATCGCGCTCCGCACCCAGCAGATCGTGGCTTACGAGGCCGGCGTTCCGCAAACCGTTGACCCTTTGGCCGGTTCCTACTACATCGAAGCCCTGACCAATGAAATCGAAGCCCGCGCCTCCGACTATCTGGGAAAGATTGAAGCTCTCGGAGGCATGATCAAGGCGCTGGAGCGAGGCTATGTGCAGCAGGAGATCCAGAACGCGGCTTACGAATACCAGCAGCAGGTGGATCGCGAGGAAGCCGTAGTGGTCGGCGTAAATCGCTTTGCCGTGGAGGAAGAGAAGCCCATCCCTATCCAACGTATCGACGAAGCACTGGAGCGCAAGCAGGTCGAACGCCTGCGGGCTTTGCGTGCACGCCGCGATCACGATGCGTGGCAGGCCTCACTCCAGCAAATCGAAGCTGCCGCCCGCTCCGGGGAGAATCTTCTGCCGCGAATCCTGGCCGCAGTCGAAGCCAACGCGACGGTCGGTGAAATCTCTGACACCATGCGAAAAGTTTTCGGAGAGTACAAGGAAGCAGTGATTATCTAGCCCCACTCTGAACACTTCAGTGTTCGTCCGTCACAGACATCCGTCACAGGCTCTGATAGAGAATGAAAAGGCGAGAGAGCACGGCTGGAAGGGCACGGCTGGAAGGGCGCGGCCGGGAGGGCACGGCTTCAGCCGTGCCGCCACAATGCTCACAAGATTGCGGCTTCAGCCGCTGAGGTCAAACGTGTCCAAACCCCCTCGGGATCGAACATCTTTCGGATCAAATGTATATTTCGTGACTGCCGGCACATGGGGACATCGTTCGCTGTTCCAAACCGAACGCATGGCGGGTCTTTTCATCGACACCATCTATCACTATCGGCGAGAGCGAAAATTCCTGTTGCATGAGTTCGTAGTAATGCCAACACATTTTCACCTGCTCCTCACCCCATCAGAAATCAAGTTGGAACGAGCTCTGCAATTCATCAAAGGGGGATTTTCCTTTAGGGTCAAGAACCAGTTGGCTCTGAACATGGAAATATGGGAACGCGGATACGTTGATCATCGCATTCGAGATGCAACTGATTACGCCGTACACGTTGGATATATTCGACAGAACCCGGTAGAAGGCAAAATTGTGAGTCGAGCCGAAGACTATCTTTACTCCTCGGCACACGGAGGATTTGAACTCGATTCCTGTCCACGGAAACTGACGAGAGTGTACGCGGTCGCACGCTGAGTGACCGCAGGGGCTAAAGCCCCGGTCACAGAACTTTACGGCACGACTGAAGTCGTGCCCTCCCGAGGTGCCCTCCCGACCAAAGGCGTGCGCCAACAAGACACAGGTTGTCCCTGCGAGTGCCGGGCGCCTCGAGAGCCAAGGCCCGCTGCCTAGTCGGAAACCTTGTAGCCGCACGCCTGCCGGCAAGGCGGGCAGTAGTAAAGACCATCGCTGCACAGGCGGATGTCCACTTGCCCCTGGCAGGAGCAACAGTACTTCTCGCAATCGCACTTGTCCTCGGTCATGTCGCACTGCATGCAGTGGTACCTGTTTCTGGTGGTGGTGGCCATGGGCGAACTCTAGCGCGGGTTCGGGAGCGTGGAAAGTTCCGTTGGTAACCGCCATTCCAGGCTGCCAATCTGGTCCACCGGCGGCTCAGTTGAAGCCATCGCCGAGCGCGTGTTAGGGTAAACAGTCCTGATCATTTCAGCAGCTCAGCCATTGCTTTTGACCGAGGTTTCATTGCCCGCAGTCGAGGCGACTACGCCAGCCATCCGCAAGACCGCGCTCTATTCTGTCCATCGCCAGATGGGCGCCAAAATGGTCGAATTTAATGGCTGGGAGATGCCGGTCGAATACCCGTCCGTGGGCGGGATCATGGCCGAGCACAATGCGGTGCGAACGGGCGTGGGCATTTTCGACGTCAGCCACATGGGCGATATCCGCCTGGCCGGGCCGCAAGCGCTGGCCGCAGTACAGCATATTTCGATGAATGACGCTGCGCGGCTCGCCATCGGCCAGGCACAGTATTCGGCACTGCTTTATCCGCAGGGCACTTTCGTGGATGACGTTGTCGTCCACCGTCTTGGGGAAGATGAATACCTGCTGGTGATCAATGCCGGAACCCGCGAGAAGGATTTCAACTGGGTGCGCGACCATACCCGTCAGTTCGATTGCACGGTCGAAAATCTCTCCGACGACTTTACCCAGATCGCGATTCAGGGACCGAAGGCGGTCGCCCTCTTGCAGAAGCTCACCGACGCGGACCTCTCGGCGGTGAAGTTTTACTGGGTGACTCGCGGGACGGTTTGCGGGCTGAAAGATACTCTGATTGCCCGCACCGGCTACACCGGCGAAGATGGATTCGAGATCTACATTCCGAGTGACGAAGCGACCAGCGCCCGGGTGTGGAACGAGATTCTCGAAGCCGGCAAGGAATTCGGAGTGGTCCCCTGCGGTCTCGGCGCTCGCAACACGCTGCGTCTCGAAGCCCGGCTGCCGCTCTACGGCCACGAGATTTCCGATACCATTAACGTGTGGGAGGCTGGCCTCGATCGTTTCTGCAAGATGGAGAAGCCGGACTTCATCGGCCGCGCATCTCTGGAGCAGGCCAGGGCCGAAGGAACAAAACGCCAACTTGCAGGTTTGGAGATGTTAGAGCGCGGCATCGCCCGCGATGGCTACAAGGTCCTCGACCTGGCCGGCCAGGACATCGGGTACGTCACCAGCGGTTCCCCTGCGCCCTTTCTCAAGAAAAATATCGCGCTGGCGTATGTTCCCACCGAGTTCGTCCCTCTGGGCACCGAATTAAAGGTGGAAATACGCGGGCAGGGCGTGAAGGCACAAGTAGTGCCAACCCCGTTTTATCGGAAGCCGAAAAAGGCTTGAACACAGAGGACACGGAGAAGCACAGAGGGACCCGAAAAGCCAAGAGCCAGCAACTAGAAGCCAGGAGCTAAAAAGTCACCATGCCCTTTCCGACCGACTACAAGTACACCAAAGAGCACGAGTGGATCAAAGCCGACGGCGCGAACGCCACCATCGGCATCACCAGTTACGCCCAGGAGTCGCTGGGCGACATTGTCTTCGTCGATCTGCCCAAGGCGGGCGCCGAAATCACCTCCGGCAAAACCTTTGGCTCAGTGGAGTCGGTGAAGGCAGTCTCCGATCTCTACGCCCCCGTGTCCGGTACGGTGACCGAAGTGAATGGTGATCTGGCAACGGCCCCGGAAAAGATCAATAAAGATGCGCATAGCGCCTGGATGATCAAAATCACGTTGAAGGATCCGGGTGAGCTGAACGCACTGCTCTCGGCCGCCGACTACGAGAAGTTCGTTGCCGAAGAGGGTGGGCATTAAATCCAAAGCTGATATCACCCATGGCAAACATCACCCCAGCGCCGCCGGCCAACAATCGAATTGGCCTCGAAGTACATCTAAAGAATTTCTATGCGCTATCTGCCTAAATCTCCCGCCGACCGAAAGGCCATGCTGCAAGCCATGGGCGCGCGTTCGATCGATGATTTGTTCTCTCCCATTCCCGCGGAATACCGCCTGGAGCGGGACCTTAAAGTACCGCGGCAGATGGCTGAATCGGAGATTGTGGACTGGTTTCGCGAGCGCTCCCGCGAGAACGGCGACGCCTACGCCACATTCCTTGGTGCCGGCGCCTATGCTCACTACCGGCCGGTGATCATCGATTCGCTCATCTCGCGCGGCGAATTTCTGACCGCCTACACCCCTTACCAGGCGGAAATCTCGCAGGGCACATTGCAGGCGATTTTTGAATTTCAGACCATGATTTGCGAGCTTACCGGCATGGAAGTCGCCAATGCTTCCATGTACGACGGTTCGACTGCGGCCGCCGAGGCCGTGATGATGGCGGTGCGTCTCACCGGACGCCGCTCGGTGATCATTGCGCGCAGCGTGCACCCGGAGTATCGCGAGGTGCTGACCACCTACGCGCATCACCAGAACCTGCCCCTGTCCACGACGTCGTTTAAAGAGAATGGCCGGCTAAACCTGGAAGAGTTGGAAAAATCCATCACGCCGGATACGGCCTGCGTCCTGATTCAGTCGCCTAACTTCTTCGGAACCATTGAAGATGCTGCAGCTATCGCCGAGATCGCGCACAAGAAGGGCGCGATGCTAGTGGTGTCGATTGCCGAAGCAGTTTCGCTGGGCATCGTCGAGCCGCCGCGCCAGGCCGACGTGATCGCGATGGAGGCGCAATCTTTCGGTGTGCCTCTGGGCTTTGGTGGGCCGTATTGCGGCGTCATCGCCACCCGCGAACAGTTTGTCCGCCAGATGCCC
>Ga0207711_10004968_pt1 | contig 11289 bp, 10 predicted proteins | sample KBSS34metaG_FD_184401 | JGI IMG/M metagenome (GOLD analysis project Ga0207711, IMG submission 184401) | Switchgrass rhizosphere microbial communities from Kellogg Biological Station, Michigan, USA - KBS S3-4 metaG (SPAdes) (version 2) | ecosystem: Host-associated > Plants > Roots > Rhizosphere...
GCACGCGAATTTCGGTAAACGGACTTTACCGTCATGGCTTCCTTCTGGCGCCGGCGCTGGCGGAATTGACACTGGCCTATCTGTCGCATGGCGCGATCGACAACGAGGTGATGCGATGCTCCTGACCGTCAATGGCGAACGGCGCGAGATCCGTGCGCAGCGTGTCGACGCTCTGCTCACCGAACTCGACTATCAGGGCACACATATCGCGGTGGCTGTGAATTCCGACGTGGTGCCGCGCGCCCGCTGGGCGGAGACGCCGCTTGCCGACAATGATTTCGCACTGACCCACGCCGACAAAGTCGAGGCTGAGGACGAGCAAACGCTGGGCTTTCGCGTGCTGACCTGGATCAGGGGCCTGCGCAGCAAGGTGCTGGCCATGATGGGCTGCTCGGCGGAAGCGCGCCAACTGGCCGAAGAGATGATCGACACCGGGCTGAAGGTGTTGATGGAGCGCATCGACACGCTGTACCACCAGGAAAATCCCTCCGACGTCACCGGCATTCCCACCGGCTTCAGCGATCTCGACAAGATGACATCGGGCTTCCAACCCGGCGATCTCGTTGTGATTGCCGGAAGACCGAGCATGGGCAAGACCGCCCTCGCGCTCAATATCGGTGAGCACGTCGCACTCAACACCGGGCTGCCGGTCGCTGTCTTTTCGATGGAAATGGGTGCGTCCCAGCTTGCGCTGCGACTCATCGGTTCAGTCGGAAAGCTCGATCAGCACAAGCTTCGGACGGGACGGCTCGGACCCGAGGACTGGGACAAGCTCTCCGGTGCGCTCGGCCGATTGAACGAAGCGCCGATCCTCATCGACGAAACACCCGCGCTCAATGCGATCGAAGTGCGTTCACGGGCGCGCCGGCTCATGAAGCAGTACGGCAAGCTCGGCCTCGTCATCGTCGACTATCTGCAGTTGATGCAATCGACGTCTCAGGGCGAGAACCGCGCGACCGAGATCTCCGAGATTTCGCGATCGATGAAATCGCTCGCGAAGGAATTGAGCGTGCCGGTCATTGCGCTGTCGCAGCTCAATCGGTCGCTCGAGCAGCGACCGAACAAGCGGCCCGTGATGTCGGACTTACGCGAATCGGGAGCAATTGAACAGGACGCCGACGTCATCGTCTTCATCTATCGCGACGAGGTCTACAACGCGGAGACGCAGGACAAGGGGGTCGCCGAGATCATCATCGGCAAGCAGCGCAACGGCCCGATCGGCACGGTGCGACTCACGTTCCTTGGCGAGTACACGCGCTTCGAGAGCTTTGCCGCGCCCGGCAGCTACTGACCGAATTCGAGCACATGCACGTCTGGCAGACGCACCTCGGCACGCAATCGCCGTTCGACCCGCTGTATCACACGAATCCGCGGGTCGAGATCATGAGCTTTCTCCGTGATCCTCCCGGCACGGTGCTCGACATCGGCTGCGCCGGCGGCGCGACGGGTCAGCTCGTCAAGCAGAAGTTTCCGGGAACGCGCGTCATCGGCATCGAGATCAATCCGAGCGCCGCCGAGCACGCGCGGCGTTTCCTCGATCACGTCGTTTGTGCCGGCATCGACGACGTCGATCCGTCGCGCGACTTTCCGGGCGAACGGGTCGCGACGGTCCTGCTCCTCGACGTGCTCGAGCATCTGTACGATCCGTGGCGCGCATTGCAGCGGATTCATCGCTGGCTTGAACTCGACACGCGCGTCGTCGCAAGCGTCCCGAACGTCCGCAATCTGCAAACGATGAGCGATCTCGCCGGAGGCCGCTTCGAGTATGCCGAGAACGGCGTCCTCGACATCACGCACCTGCGTTTCTTCACTCGCGCGTCGCTGCGCGAGTTGTTCGAGCAGACGGGTTTCGCGGTACATCGGATGGATCCGCTGACGCAGCCGGCCGTCATCGACCAGGTCGTCGTCCATCGTCAACCGGGCCGGCTCGTCACGCGCACGATGAGCATCAACTACCGATCGTTCGAAGAGCTGGAAGATCTGTACGCGTTGCAGTACGTGATCGACGCACGTTCGGCACCCCCGCGTGCATCCGTGCCCGGGTGATGGCGACGCTGACGACGTTGCAGCGCGGGGTGTCGCGCAACGATCCGTGTCCCTGCGGCAGCGGCAGGCGCTACAAGGATTGCCATGGGTCGCTCCGTGCCACTGCCGCGCCGGAAGCGCATGCGCGCATGCGCAAGAGCCAGTATCGCCCCGAGGGTGAAGACTGGGCCGGGATCTCCGAGGAGGCATGCGACCACCTTGGGGCGCTGATGGAGCTCGCGCTCAAACATCAGCTCGAGGGGCGGATGCGCGACGCAGAACGCACGTACCGCGCCGTGCTCGAGCAGGCGCCGCGCACGCACGATGCCCTGCACATGCTCGGCGTAGTGCGGCTCGGTCTCGGCGATTTCTCCGATGCGCAGCGGCTGATCAGGGCAGCGATGGCGCTGCGAGCGCCGTATCCGGCGATCGAGAAGAACTGGTCGATCGTCCGGCGCTCGATAGCCGCGCGCGACCGCCGCGGCATCGACCTGCTGTCGGACGCTGCACTGCCGTTGCTGTTCGGCGCGATCGCCGCGCCGGCGAGTTCCCACGCGCGGTCTTCGCGCCCCCGTGACGCGGAATCGGCGCTCCACATCGTGGGCCTTGCGAGTGGAGCCGCAACCGACGCGCAATGGGTCGCCGACCGCGTTGGGCATTTGCTCGCGTCGTTGAAGCCCGAGGTGTGGCATGCGCGGGACCGCGTGTCGGCCGAGGCCTGGCAATCGTTCGACCGGCATCGGCTGGATCCCGGCGTCGGCCAAAGGCCGCGCAATGGAGATGTGATCATCGTGGGCGTCGAAGGGGAGACCGACGCATGGCTGCAGGATCCTATCCAGCGCGTGCTCGTGTTCGCGTTGTCGGCGACGCCGTCGCTCTGCCTGGAGCGGCTTCGCGCCATTGCGGCCGACGGCGCCCGCTCGCTGGCGCTGGTGTTCGATTCACGCGCCAGGGCGCGCCACTTCGGTCTTCGCGATTTCATCGCTCCGCCACCGATCGATCTCGCGGAATACGCTGAGACATCGACTCGCGAGCGACGGCCCGCAACGTCGAAGCTGCGTGTCGCGACGGTGGGGCAGGATGGCCGGCGTGTCGTTGTCGCACCAGACCTGGACCTCCTGCGTGCCGTCGCCTCGCATGCTGCAGAGCTGTTGCTGTTCGATCCCGGTCCGCTTCGCTACGAAGTGGGAATGACGCCGACGATCAGGTGCGTCGCGCGCGACGAATCGTCTTTTGCCGATCTCGTGACACAAGCCGATGTGTACCTGCACCGTCCCAATCCGTGGTGGGCCGAGGATGCTGGTCGCGCGCTGTTCGGCGCGATGGCGCTTGGCGTGCCTGTCCTGTGCCCGCGCGATTCCATGCACGCGGAGTACATCGACGACGGTGCCGGTGGGTGGATCTACGACGATCCCCCAACGGCCTTGGCGATCCTCGACGCGCTCTCGCGCGATCCCTCCCGCATCGCGCACGCGGGACGCTCCGCGCGCACGAAGGCGCTGCGCCTGTTCGACGCCCGTGCACTCACCGACGCCTACCTGAGCGTCGTTCGACGGTGGCGAGCGTCCGCATGACGAGCGCAAGCGACGCCCGCGAGGAGGACGTTCGCGCGATCGCCTTCTATCTGCCCCAGTTCCACACGATTCCCGAGAACGATGCGTGGTGGGGCCCGGGGTTCACCGAATGGACGAACGTGACGCGCGCGCGTCCCAGGTTCGCCGGCCACTATCAGCCGCACCTTCCCGCCGACATGGGTTTCTACGACCTGCGCCTCGAGCAGACGCGCGGGAAACAGGCAGCGCTTGCCAGCGCGTACGCGATCCACGGTTTCTGCTACTACTATTATTGGTTCGCGGGCAAGCGTCTGCTCGAAACGCCCGTCGAAGCGATGCTTGCGTCGGGAGAGCCCGACTTCCCGTATTGCCTCTGCTGGGCAAACGAGAACTGGACTCGCCGCTGGGACGGCGCGGACAAGGAAATCCTCATTGCGCAGAACCCGTCGCGGGCCGACGACGAGCGCCTGATTCGCGATCTGTTTCCGCACTTCAGGGACCCACGCTACATCCGGGTCCATGGCAAGCCGCTGCTGATCGTTTATCGGATCGGCGTGCTCCCCGACGTTGCCGCGACCGCGGACCTGTGGCGGACGATCGCGCGGCGCGAGGGCATCGGAGAGCTGTATCTGTGCGCCGCCAAAACCTACGACACCGGCGATCCCACGTATTACGGGTTCGACGCCGTCGTCGAATTCCCTCCGCACGGGCTGCGGACGGTCACGATGCACGAGCAACTCGACCTTCTCGATCCCGAGTTTGATGGAACGGTCGTCGACTACCGGCAGTTCGTCGTCGATTGCATAACGACGCGCGAGCCGTCATACACGTTGCATCGCACGGTCATGCCCGGCTGGGACAACACGGCGCGGCGACTCAATCAGGCCCTCGTGTTCGCGCATGCGAGCCCGGAAGTCTACGAATTGTGGGCGCGGGAGCTGGCCGGGCAGGCGCGCCGCAAGCCGCCCGGTGAGCGGCTGCTGTTCATCAACGCATGGAACGAATGGGCGGAGGGCGCACATCTCGAGCCCGATCAGCGCTTCGGCCACCAATACCTTGCGGCGACGCAGCGGGCCCTTGCCCATGCGAAAGAGCACGCCGGGGACGGCGACTCGGCGCTCGTCGAGGCGCTCCGCGCGACGTGATGGCGTCAACCGATTCGATATAACCGCAGCAAGGGACTCGGCGCTCGTCGAGGCGCTCCGCGCGACATGATGGCGTCAACCGACTCGATGTAACCGCAGCAAGCGCGACGTCGCGGCGCCATGACGAACGATCGGAGAAGCGACCTCAGTGCCGCAGCCAGTGCGTGACGTTCTTCCAGGCGAAGCTCAACGGATCCGATCCCCAGAAGAGCGTGCCGTCGTAGTAGTAGCCGTCGTAGAACCTGCCGGCGATCAGTTCCGGGCTGCCCTGGTTCAGCGCGTCGGCGAATCGTTGTTCGGCCGTACGCGGAGGCTCGCGCCGAAACTCGCGTTCGCGGATCCCCTCCACGTCGACGCGCTCGAGGACGACCGGATTGCGCTCCTCGAGCGCCCGGTCCTCGGCTTCCTCTACGCGTAGCGGGGCAGGCGTCGCGGCGCGCGGCGCCTGCCTGCCCTTCTCGACGGGGTGCTCGATCGTCCAGCGCGGAGCGCCGGAAGAATTCGTCGCGATCGCGGCCGCGATAAGGGCGGCGGAAAGGACTCGGCGGCGCACGCGATCGCGCCGTTGTGAGCGGTGCATCCGAGCATTTTACGCGTTCCCCCCATGCTGGCGAGCGCGACGCATGTCGCGCCCGCGGCCGCCTGTGCGATCTTCCAGCGGCCGTCGCCGGCGCACTCGATTACTGAGAAGGAAACGCGCTCGACGAGTTGCAGGCTGCCACGGCGAGCGCGTAGCTTCCCTCGAAAACCGCGCGGCGCGGTGGTGGTTGGCGGAGGGCCGATGCCGAAAGCGGCTACAGCGCCTCGGCGGCGTGGTCCGCGAGTCGCGAACGCTCGCCTCGTTGCAGGGTGATGTGCCCAGAGTGCGACCAGCCTTTGAAGCGGTCGACGACGTACGTGAGGCCGGAGCTTCCTTCAGTCAGATAAGGCGTGTCGATCTGGGCGATGTTGCCGAGGCACACCACCTTGGTCCCGGGCCCGGCGCGGGTAATCAGCGTCTTCATCTGTTTCGGCGTCAGGTTCTGCGCCTCGTCGATGATCAGGAACTTGTTGATGAACGTCCTGCCGCGCATGAAGTTGAGGCTCTTGACCTTGATGCGCGAACGGATCAGATCGCGCGTTGCGGCGCGACCCCAGTCGCCGCTTTCGTCGTCGGTCTTGTTCAGCACGTCGAGGTTGTCCTCGAGCGCACCCATCCAGGGATTCATCTTCTCTTCCTCGGTCCCGGGCAGGAACCCGATGTCCTCGCCGACGGGAACCGTCACCCGCGTCATGATGATCTCGGAGTACACCTTGAATTCGAGCGTGAGCATCAGCCCGGCGGCGAGCGTCAGCAGCGTCTTGCCGGTTCCCGCCTGGCCGAGCAGCGTGACGAAATCGATCTCCGGATTCATGAGCAGGTTGAGCGCGAAGTTCTGCTCGCGGTTGCGCGCAACGATCCCCCACACGTTGTTCTTCTGGTGCGAGTAGTCCTTGAGCGTCGACAGGAGCGCGCTCTTGCCCTGGATCTCCTTGACGATCGCATGGAAGGGCGCTTCCCCCGGCTTCTCCTGGAACAGGAACTCGTTGACGTGGAGCGACGCGACGAGCGGACCCGCGACGCGGTAGAACGTATGGCCGCCCTGCTGCCACGATTCCATGCCCTTGCCGTGACGATCCCAGAAATCGGCCGGCAACTCGCGTACGCCCGAGTACAGGAGCTCCGTGTCCTCGAGCACCTTGTCGTTGAAGTAGTCCTCCGCGGCCATGCCGAGCGCCCGCGCCTTGATCCGCATGTTGATGTCCTTCGACACGAGGATCACGCTGCGCTTCGGTGACTGACGCGTCAGGTGCATGACGACGCCGATGATCTGGTTGTCCGTCTTGCCGTTCGCGAGCGATGCCGGCAGCGCTGCCGAGATCGCTTCGGTCTGCAGGAACAATCGCCCGGTCGCCGCGCCGCTCGACTTCTCGGCGAGGGGGATTCCGTCGGCAATGCCTTCCGTGCCCGGCCCCGCATAAACGGTCACGAGCTCGTCGAGGAAGCGCGACGCCTGCCGCGCATTGCGGGCCACCTCGGTCATGCCCTTCTTGTGCGCGTCGAGTTCCTCCAGTGTGAGGATCGGCAGGTAGATGTCGTGCTCCTCGAAGCGAAAGAGCGACGTCGGATCGTGCATGAGCACGTTCGTATCGAGCACGAACAGCTTGGTAACGGGGGAGGATCCGGTACGGACCGGCTTGCGGGTGGGGAGCAGATGAAGGGTGGAAGGAGCGGGGCGCAGCTTGCGTTCGACCATAAGCCTCCAGGGAGTTTCCGCGGTCGTGCGCGGCCGCGTCTTGGCGTACGCTTCCAATGTAGGCCCCCCACCCGGCGTACACAAGCTGTTGCGTCGGAGCGGGCGGTCCCCCTCACAGTTTGTGGTGCAAACGTCACAGGCGCTCTCCTCGCGGCCCCCGCCGTTGAACGTATCGGCAACCTCCTTTTTTCGGTGCGCGAGCCACGTCGCAAGCGGGCGCAGCACGCACGCCGGCACGAGGCAGTTCGTCCTGCGCGGCCGTCGCTAGAGCGTCTTCACGAAATCGAGCACTCCCGGCCGGACACGGGTCTAGGGTATTCACGAAATCGCGCTCCTCCCGCCGGACGCCGGTCTAGAGCGTCTTCACGAAATCGAGCACCTCGCGCGCATGCCCGGGCACCTTGACCTTGCGCCACTCGCGCGCGAGCTTGCCGTCCTTGCCGACGACAAACGTGCTGCGCTCGATTCCTCGCACTTGCTTGCCGTACATGTTCTTCATCCGGATGACATCGAACTGCCGGCACAGCGCTTCGTCGGGGTCGGACAGCAGCGGGAAGGGGAATCCCATCTTGTCGCTGAAGTTCTGATGCGACTTGAGCGAGTCGCGCGAAATGCCCGCGACGATCGCTCCCTGCTTCAGGAATTTCTCGTAGAGGTCGCGAAACTGCGTGCCCTCGGTCGTGCAGCCGGGGGTGCTGTCCTTCGGATAGAAATACAGCACGACCGGGTGTCCCGCGTGATCCGACAGGCGGAACGTGCCATGCGTGGATTCGGCTTCAAAGTCCTCGACCGCTTTCTGCGCCATCGACGTCTCCCAGAAATTCATCACCTTGCAAAAGCAGCGTGCCCGTGCGGCCGGCAATGGATCCGAGGTCGTTCTCGCAGCGCGGAAGGGCGAGCGGCTCGACCGCCTCGTAGAGCGCGCGTACCGGCCCGATGTCAAAGCCTTGGCCCTTCCATCCCGTGAGCAGTTCGTCGAACACCCCGAGGAGCCGGCCACCCTCGAGCTCGGCGTGCAGCGTGAACACGTGCGCGCTCTCGCTTGCAGGTTGCGTCCGTGCGAGCAGATGCGCGGCGACGTTCTCCTCTGTGATGCCCTCCGTGCCGATCAGTTCATCGAGCGTCGGCAACGTCGTCGGAATTTGCGGGCAGCGGATCAGCTCGGCCCGCCATACGGGCAGGTGCGGATACGTGCCTCGTCCGTCCGAACAGTACGCAAAACCCAGCTGTTGGGTAAGCCGCAACGCATGCACGTTCATCTGCCATCCGGCGGCGCCATGCGTCTGCGGCGCCTCCCGGAACACCTCTGTGTAGCGCTCGCACGCGCGCTCCATTTCACGCCGCGTCCATTGCGCGTCGGCGTGCGCAACGCCGTCCTGCCAACGCACGTGGTCCCAGCAGTGGATGCCCGTCTCGTGTCCTTCGCCGCTTACGCGCCGCAGCACGCTGATCGCCCGACGTCCGATGTCGGGACCGGGCAGCAGCGTTCCGTAGAGCAACGTGCGCACGCCGTAGTGGCGCACGACCGACGTGCGCTGCACCTTGTCGACGAAGCCCTTCCGGAACACGCGCCGAACCGCCCGGCCGGTGTGATCGGGGCCGAGCGAGAACAGGAACGTTCCACGCAGGCCGTGCCGGGCGAGGAGCTCGAGCAGGCGCGGCACGCCTTCGCGCGTCCCGCGGAGCGTGTCGACGTCGACCTTGAGGCTGAGCCTCATCGCGCGAAATCATCCGCGCGTGCGGTCTTGCCCGATACCGGAGCCGTGCGGTCTCGGCGCATCCTGTCGCGCCGGCGCGTGGTGCGCGACTGCGACGTCACTCGACCAGCGCGCGCGCGTCCGCCACGTGACCTCGGTACGCGTCGAAGATGCGGCGCAGCGCATCGTCCATCGCCACCTGCGGCCGCCACGCGAGATCGTGCTCGGTATTGTCGATCTTGGGGACGCGATTCTGCACGTCCTGGTAACCGGAGCCATAGTAGTCGGCCGACGTCGTCTCGACGATGCGCACCTGCGCTGCGTTGTCGCGATACTCGGGATACTCGCCGGCGAGCGCAAGCATCATATGCGCGAGTTCCCGGACCGAAAGATTATTGGAAGGATTGCCGATGTTGTAGATCTTGCCGCTTGCGATGCCATCGACGTTTTCGATGATTTTCATCAGCGCGGCGATGCCGTCGTCGATGTAGGTGAACGTCCGCTTCTGCGTGCCGCCGTCGACCAGCTTGATCGACTCGCCGCGCACGATATGCCCGAGAAACTGCGTGATGACGCGGGAGCTTCCTTCCTTTGCGGTGCTGATGGAGTCCAATCCCGAACCGATCCAGTTGAAGGGCCGGAACAGCGTGTAGTCGAGGCCCTCCTGCTGGCCATACGCGTGGATCACCCGGTCCATCAACTGTTTGGCACAGGCGTAGATCCATCGCGGCTTGTTGATCGGTCCGAGCACGAGATCGGAGCGGTCCGGATCGAATTCGGCATCGGTGCACATCCCGTACACCTCCGAGGTCGACGGGAAGATGACGCGCTTCCGATACCGGACGGCCGCGCGGACGATGGGCAGGTTCGCCTCGAAATCCAGCTCGAACACGCGCAGCGGTTCGCGCACGTACGTGGCCGGCGTCGCGATCGCGACCAGCGGCATCACGACGTCGCACTTCTTGACGTGGTACTCGATCCATTCCCGGTTGATCGTGATGTCGCCTTCGAAGAAATGAAAGCGTGGCTCGCCGAGCAGGTCGGATATGCGGTCCGTCTGCATGTCCATCCCGTAGATGTCCCAATCGCTGCTCGCGATGATCCGCTGCGACAGATGGTGGCCGATGAAGCCGTTGACGCCGAGGATGAGAATGCGTTTCATGCGAAGGGCGCGCCGGGAGATGAGCGCGCGCATTGTACCGTGCGCATTCCGTGCACTTGCATGGTCTCACCCGGGCGCAGCGCGCAAGTGCCAAGCGTCAAGGGGCAAGCTGCAAACGGCAAACGCAAGCGGCAAACGGCAAAGCGGCGAGCGGCAAGCGGCAAGCGGCAAGCGGCAAGCGGCAAGCGGCAAGCGGCAAGCGGCAAAGCGGCAAAGCGGCAAAGCGGCAAAGCGGTAAACGGCAAACGGCAAGCAAATGGCGTGGCGTGCCTGCCCTGGTTGTCAGCCGGGTGCTACAGGATCGTCGCCGAAGCGCGCCCGAAACGACACCACGTCGCACTGCTGGCCGGCGATCTCGAGCGCATCGATGCGAAGCGTCCCGCCGCCGCCGCAATGTGCGACGAGCATCGGTCTTTCCGGCGCCGGGTTGCCGTCTCTGGATTGCGGACGAGTGATTTGCACGCCGAGTTTCGGCGCCGTCGGCGCTGCGTCGGGGTCGAGCAGGCGGGTGCGCAGGATCCGCACGGGCATGCCGGCGAGATCGGTGAATGCGCCCGGGTACGGCGGTGCAACCGCGCGCACCAGGTTGTGGATCTCGCGCGCGCTCTTCGACCAATCGATGCGACCATCGTCGGGCGTGCGTCCGCCGTAGTAGGACCCGTGAGCGAGGTCGTTCACATAACGCCTGGCGGTGCCCGCAAGAAGCGCGGGCAGCACGCCGTCCAGGCAGATCTCGGCGGCCACCGTCACCTTGTCGGAGACTTGTTGCGCGGTATCGTCCGGCAAGATGGGCACCGCTTGCTGCGCGACGATATCGCCGGCGTCCGGCTTGTCGATCATGTAGTGCAGCGTCACGCCCGTTTGCCGCTCGCCATTCAGCACCGCCCAGTTGATCGGGGCGCGACCCCGGTATCTCGGCAGCAGCGACCCATGCATGTTGAGCGCGCCCCGGCGCGGGAGCGCGAGGAGCGCGGAAGCGAGCATCCTGCGGTAGTAGAAGCTGAAGACGAAATCCGGTTGGAGGGCCGTAATCCGCGCGATCTCCTCCGGCACGTTGACGTCGACGGGCGCGGTCCATGGCAGCCCCGCATCGTCGGCGACATCGGCAACCCGCTCGAACCACTGTACCTCGGACGGGTCGTCCTCGTGCGTGACGACGAGCGCAACCTCGACACCGTGCGCGCAAAGCACGCGCAGGCACCGTGCCCCTACGTTGTGATAGGCGAAGACGACCGCGCGCAACGCAGGCGGGGTCAACGGATGCGGCGGACGGGCTCGACGGCAGCGGCCGCGGCCTCGTCGACTTCAGGCTCGCGTTCGAGCACTGCGCGAATCACGTAGCGCGGCCGATCGCGTACCTGCAGGTAGATGCGGCCGACGTATTCGCCGAGCAGCCCGACGCCGAACATGATGCAGCCGATCAGGAAGAAC
>Ga0207711_10004979_pt1 | contig 11272 bp, 16 predicted proteins | sample KBSS34metaG_FD_184401 | JGI IMG/M metagenome (GOLD analysis project Ga0207711, IMG submission 184401) | Switchgrass rhizosphere microbial communities from Kellogg Biological Station, Michigan, USA - KBS S3-4 metaG (SPAdes) (version 2) | ecosystem: Host-associated > Plants > Roots > Rhizosphere...
GAAGTAGCCGTCCTCGCCTCTTCCCCTACGCCCGATGTACACCGAGCCCGGAATCTGCTTCATAACGACTCGAGTTGACAATCAAACACCTCGTACATGTCAGCGACATACTGTCGCAGCTCGTCTCGTTCTGCGTCGGTGCTCGCGTATAAGCTCAGCGTCTCGCGCTCGCAACTCTCACGCGGCCAGTGCTCATTGATGCAGTGGAGAACGAAGACGCCGTAGTGCATCAATCTTTGCAGAAGGCTTCCAACGACTGACTATCCGGGAGCATGACCCCACATTTGCACACGTGATAATCCGGGTGCTCCGGTGAATCATGCCCGCTGGGCTCCACACATTCGTGCACTCGACACGGCTCGCCACTATCTGCAACTCCGCCCGTCCATTTCTCGTCACAACGTTCCATTCTTCACCTCACCAGTTGACCAGGCTGCCGCCCACGACCGTCCCGTCGCCCATCGACAGCGGCTGTGGTTGGTCTAGCAGTTTCTCGCCTCGCAGGAAGCGGCCGACATCCGCGATGTCTCTCGAGCGCGAGACCGGCGGCAAGCTCTGCAAGAAGAAGTTGCCGTAGAACTTCGTCGTCAGTCGCCCGTCCATACACACGACGACGCCACGGTCCGACGCCGAGCGGATGAGGCGACCGAAGCCCTGCTTGAAGGCGATGATCGCTCGCGGGATACTGATGTTCTTGAAGCAGTCCTTATCGTGCTCCTGGAGCGCGTCGAGGATCGGATCATCGGGCGGTGTGAATGGCAGGCGATCGATGAAGACGCACGACAGCGACTCGCCCGGCACGTCGACGCCAGCCCAGAACGACTCTGTGCCCAGCAGCACCGACTTGATGTCTCGACGGAACTCGTCGATGAGCCGCGTGCGTGGCATCTCACCCTGCCGCAAGATGCGATAGCCAGTGTGGATCGCCCGTCGGTATGCCTCGTCGACGCCTCGCCGCGATGTGAAGAGCCCGAGCGTGCGGCCTCCGGCCTCCATGATGACCTTCGCGCACGTCTCGGTCACCAGCGCTGCGTGCTTGGCGCGCTCCTTGGTCGGATCGGGCAGCCCAGTCGGCGTCACCAGTAGCGCCTGGTCTCCCCAGCGGAAGGGCGACGCCGCGATGAGGGTGTTTGGCTTCTCGACGCCTAGATCCTTGATGATGAAGTCGAACGAGCCGCGCGACGCCAGCGTGGCTGAAGTCGTCGTCACGCTCAGCGTCTGACTGAAGAGGGACTCCTGCAGCCTCTCCGCGACGTAAACCGGGCTCGCGCAGAGCTTGATGCGCTCGCCCTCCTCCTCGAGAAAGTGCACCCTCAGCTCTTCGGGGCGCGCCGGCTTCGCGAGCACCATCGCTTCGACGATCTGCTCCCGAATCTCTTTGGTGCGCTCACAGCGCTGGTTGATCTTGCGCTGCTGCTTGCGAAGCGCGCGACGCTCGTGAGGCTCGACCCCCCATTCAATTTTTTGGTCCAGCTCATTCCACTTGTGGTTGTAGAAGGACTCGGCGTCCTGCAGCACCTGATGGATGCCGTCCCACTTGACGGCGTGCGGAGTACGGAGGCGCGCCTTGTACGAGGCAGAGCGCCGGTAGTTGCGCAGCTGCTCGAAGAAGTCCTCGATGACCTCGTCCATACCGTCGCGCTCGATGGCGGGCACCAAGCCGACAGCGCGCTTCACTGCTCCTTCGGTCACCTGCGCGCCGAAGAAGTCGCGCGCGATGTCGACCGCCTTGTGACCTTCGTCGAGAATCACGATGTCGTAGCGAGGCAGGATCGACACCATGTCGCCGGTCATGTCGCGCACCTGCATGTCGGCGAAGAGCAGGCTGTAGTTGGTGACGACGATATCGGCCTCTGCCGCTTGCAGTCGCGCCGCGTTGGCCCAGCACTGCTCGAAAAAGTCGCAGTCCTTGCCGTGGCAGTCGTCGGAGCCGACCGAGTAGCGGCCCCACAGACGCGGCTCGGGCTCGAACGCCAGCTCGGATTTGTCGCCGGTCTCGGTGCCACGGATCCACTGCTCGATCTCGCTGTTGAGCATCGCATCCGCCGGGTGCAGCGGCTCGCGACTGCCGTTCTCGACCTTGTCGACGCACAGGTAGTTGCTGCGCCCCTTGAGCAGGGAGTAGGTGAACTTCCAGGGCAGGATGTCGGCAAGCAGCGGTAGGTCTTTGCGGACCAGCTGCTCTTGCAGCGCGATGTTGGCCGTGACGATGATGACGCGCAGCTTCTCCTGAGAGGCGTGGAAGCTGGCTGGCACGGCGTAGCCGATCGACTTGCCGGTGCCGGTCGGGCACTCCGCTACGAGGTGCTCGCCGTTCGCGATGGCGTGGTCCACGGCGCGAGCAAAATCGACCTGCCCCTGACGGGGCGCGTAGCCGGTGAAGCGCTTGGCGAGCAGCCCTGTCGGGCCGAAGACGTCGTCGATGTAGTCGCTCATTGAGCCTTCTCTTCGCGCTCCGCGGCATCCACGACGCGCTGGGCTTCGCGCAGAGCCACACGTCGCACCCAGGTCGACATTCCACCGCGGTCACCTGGCTGCGCCTCCAGCTCGGCTGCGCGCTCGAGGAGCTGCCACTCGTCATCTCGTAGCCTCAGACCTAGAACTTCGCTCATGGCCGTCCACTGTGCTCTGTACGACGCATGTTGTACAGAGAAAAACTAACTTTGAGGAAGTGTCCCCGGTCCTCGATGGTCCTAGATGACGATCGAGGACACCGAGGACCGAGGACACACCAACGTGCGCCGTTTTCGTGTCCCTTTTCGACGCAGGACAAAAAGTTACGGGGACACGATCAAGGACCAAAAAATAAGTAGTGGTCTTCCATAGTTCCTTCTTATTGTCCCCCTTTATTTAGAGAGAGAGAGATAAAACAATAGGGCTGTGGGGCAGCCACCAGCACCCGGGGATGGAGACCCACTTTTACCAGGGACACGGGGACATTTGAGTGAAGTATATGAAATTATTTCAGAATATCGTGTCCCCAACATCAAAAATGACCTAGGGAGCATCAGGGACGGGGGCACGAAATGTGCTCTCAGATGTTAAAATAACCCAAATTTTTGACTCAAAAATTTGAATGAAAAATTGAGTCAAAAATTGAGCTGAAAATCAGGACGAAAAATGAGGGGATTTTTTGGAGGAGAAGGCCGCTACTTGCCGAAGTCGAGCTGATCGAAAAGGCTGCTGCCGGAGGACGACAAGGTGGAGGCGAAAGGATTGAAGCCGTTGAAGGGGAGCACGGTGGAGCCGTTGTTGTTGTTGTTGTTGGCCTGACCATTGCTAGAGGCCGGAGCTGCTCCGCTGTCGTCGTCATCTTCCAGCAGCACGGGCCTGTTGATGAGCGCCCGGAAGGTCTCCTCGGTGCCGATCTGAAGGCTGTTGGCGCTGTCGTAGATGAACTGGGGATCGATCCTGTAGAAATCGGCCCGGCGATATTTACCATCGACGCGCTCAGTGCCGATCATGAAGCGCTTCTCTTGAAGGTCTTTGGTGGTGAGGGGTCGGAACGCTTGGCCGATCTGCTTGAGGGACGGCGGCCGGTTGTCACCGAGCAACGCCTCCCATTTCTTCTGGACGAACGAAGCGTTCACGTACAGCTCGCCTCCGCCGAACCTGATGCCTGGGTTGGGCTCCATCCACTTTTCGAGCATCGCGCGGCAGATCCACTCGACTGTACGATTGCGGGTGTTGCCGTTCGTCGCCAGGTTGCGATGCACGATGTCGATGCCTCCCTCGACCAGGAATCGCGAGCCTCGCTTGGCTGTGCGATTGTCGCGAAGCCAGAGAGCATGCTTGGCGATGCGGTCAGAGTAGATCCAGTCGGTCGTACCCTCGAAGCCACCGAGCGACTTGAGGTACGTTGCGGCACCTGGATCACACTTGAAATAGAGGATGCGGGCGGCTACCGCCGAGATGTCTTCGACGCTGAATTCTTCGCGGTCGAACTTGAGGATGTCGGCGTTGTTGGCGGCAATAATGAACCGCAGCGCACCAAGATGCGTCGACTCGGCCATGTTCTTGCGCTTGATTTGGCGGCTGAGCGAGCCGACGAAATCACGCACGAAGCCCGACGTCACACCACGAGGGATTTCCTCGTCGGCGAACACGAGCGGGCAGTCGACGATGGCGCCGTTGAAGTTGCCGACGGCCGACGTCAGAGGCGTCGGGGCCTCGCCCCACAGTCGGGCGATGCCGTTGGCGAACATCGTCTTGCCCGCGTCCTTGCCAGCGTGGAGGTACACGGCAGGGCTCGGGCGGTTCAGCTCGGGGCAGGTCGCGACCCAGTCGAGCAGCGTCTCAGGGTCTTTGCCACCGAGTAGACGCATCCATTTGTCGACTTTCTCGTCGAAGACTGGTTCGAGCTGGCGCAAGGGGCAGACGCGCTCGTAGAAGGTCTCTGTCGGCGCGTCGTAGTAGCTCGAAGCGATGTCGGTGCGCAGGATGTGGCGCGTGGCCAGCGAGCCGTATTCGGTGATGACGCGCTCGACGGACTTCTCTTTCGTCCCTGAGCCGAGGCTCACCTCCCAGTCGATTCCGGCAGGCGACTTGTCGCTGCCGGGTACCGGAGCGAGGTGCTTGCGCAGACCAATGGCGAGGTCAAGCGAGTTCTTGATGGGCGGACGGTAGCCCTTGGGGCCGTGGATGAAGCAGGCGCCGTTGTATACGACGATCCAGCGCTCTTTGAAACGCTCGACGCTGCAACCTTGCGCGGCAGCAAATGCAGCGATTTGCTCCGTGGTGTAGATCGCATTCTGAGCGGTCATAGCTACTGGACCTCCCAAGCGCTCGCAGCGCGGCGCTCTTGGTCGGCCAGCTTGCGCTTCTTGACCTTGGCCGTCGTCTTATTCCGTTGCCGCCGCCCTTCCCAGAACGCAGCCTCGGCCGCGCGCACGCGCTCCTCTGACTGCGTGAAGTCCATACTGAGCAGCGTCGGGCTCATGAGCGCGAGCGCATCGAGCCACGTCGCGTCCTTGAGGTTGTAGCCGAGCGCGCGCGACAGCTTGCACACGATCTCATCGACGCTCTCCCGGGTGCTCGCCGTCGGCAGCGGCTTGCCGTGCAGCACGAGCAGCATCAGGCCGCCTTCGATGCGGCGCTCGGCGAGTTTGTGCTTGGTCAGGCGCTTGGCCAGGGGCGACAGCTTCTTACCGAGCGGCGAGAGCTTGGTGCGCTTCTTCGGAGCCGGCACTGGAGCAGAGGGCGGATCTGGCGGCAGGTAGATCGCCGTCGACGGCACCACACGCAAGGGCGCGGGAGTGGGCGCGGGCGTGACCTTGTCGCCGAGGGAGATGAAGACGGCTTCCTCCATCGCCTTGGCTTCGAGGTCGGGTAGCACTTCGTCGAGAGCAGCGGCGACCTCGGGAGCGAGCGCCTGCAGCGTGCCGATCTGGGTGATGCGCGCGCTCGGCCCTTCAGCCTCCCACCTGGCGATGGTGGTCTCGGCGTTGTGCATGTTGTCGGCGTGCTTGTCCGCATGCACGCGTGGATAGCGCGACGAAACCTCTTCGACGATACGGCGCACGTCGTCGGGCTGGACGCCACGGTTGAGCATCACCGCCGGCATGGCCAGGTAGATGTCGCGTCGGCCGGTCGGCACGTGTGACGTCGAAGCCGACAGCGCGTCGACGATCTGCTCGAACTTCTCCTCGTCGATGCTGAGTGGCGCCGCCTTGGTGTACTCGCCGATTTCGATTTCTTCGACGGGAGTCGGCGGCAGCACGTTCACGAGCGCGTCGAGGTCGAGGGCGTGGCCCGGTCTCCAGACGATGCGGCGCTCGGGATCTGTGGCTGCGCGCTTCTCGGTCAGAAACCACGGGCAGCATGGCGTCTCGGTCGCGGGGTCGAAACCAACGCTCGACAGGCGCGCCAGCGAGCCACAGGCGACGCGGACGTGATTGTAGATGCCCTTCCAGGCGACTTGCTTGTCTGGGCTCGACGTATCGAAGGCGCGAGCCAGAGGTAGCACCGCGCGCCACTTCGGCGTCGTCGGGCTCCAGCCGCCGGACTGGTAGGCGACGTGGGCGAGGTTGAGCCCGGCCAGCTCGTAGAGCAGCCACTCCCATTCGCCGGTGTCGTCGCAGTCGAGGAAGAGCGCGTGCACGGCGAGGGTGTTGACGTTCTTGCGTCGCCCCTCGGGGTTGGTGGTGGGCTCGATGACCCAACCGTCACGCTTGGGCGCCAGCGCACGGGCGCGCTCGGGTAGAAGCAGCTCAGCGAACTGACGCAGCGTTCCGAGAAAGGCGCGCCCATTATGTGTGGACGACGCGCCGCCCATCCACAGCCGGGCGGGGAACGGTTCGGCCCCGGTGAGCCACGGACCGCGAGCAGCGGAGAGGGCAAAGCGCGAGAGGGTGCGGAGACGCTCGTCGTCGAGGGGGCGAAGCTGTCGGAAAGCAGCGATGTCGCCGCCGACGGTCTTCTTGAACTTGGTGAAAGCGGAGCGGCTAACGGCTTCGCGTGCGAGCAGGAAGAGCTGGCCCTCTTCCGTCGTCACTGTGCACCATTTCCACGCGAGAAATTGACGCGATGCGAATTACAAAGATTATTCAGGGACGAAGCTGCCGCAGGGTACTTCATTCGCGCCTCCTCGGCACCGCGCGGTACCGAGCGGGTCACCGTCGGCGGGGCTGGAGCTGGGCCGAGTCAGCCCCTGTCCGAACACCGGCGGTACCGCGCACTACCGAGGAGGCGCCCAAGCTCTGTCCGAAACGTGAAGCATCGGTCGCGGTGAAACGCCGATGCGTCGGATGACTACGCTAAAGGGCGTTCGTGAGCGTGTCAACTTTCATCTGTGCTTTTATTGCAACTGTGTGTTTTTGCTGCTCTCGGAGTATTACTTGATAAGCGAATCGACGTACTGCAGCACTCCCGCCCAGGCTGCGAGACTCGCCTGCGCCATGATGTTGCTGGTCGGAGACGAGGAGCGCCGAGGGCTTTCTGCTTTGTTGAGGACTTCCCTCAAGGCGTAGTCTCGGACGCTCTGCAGCGTTGCCTTCGAGCCATGGGCGCAGAGGGCCTCGACGGTTCTCGCGTACACTTCGAGTCGCGCCGCGGCAGAGAAGGCGAAGTCCGAACGTTCAAATGAAAGAGCAAAGCTCTCTGCACCGAGGCCGTTCTTGAACCTGTTCAGGATCTCGTCGTCTTCTTTGATTCGTTTGCGCAGCCAGTCGACGAACTCGGTGGTCTTCGCGTCCTTGGTCATGGCAGCTCCTTGGCGAGGTAGACGACGTTGACGGTGCGTGTTGTCGTTCTGAGCTGTTTCTCTTGCACGTTGGCGAGTATGACGACGTCGTCGATGACGACCTTCTCGTCGTACTTCTCAGGTTCACTAACGAAAGCCGCTTCTTGGTGGGTCAACATCCACGGGAGCCCGCCTTTGAGCAAAAAGCGACGGCGTCGTGCCTCGTCGCAGAGTTTGCCAAATCGTGGATCTCCATTGCTGGCTTCGATCAACCGCACGAGATGTTGGTCTGCGAACATTTCGTGCATCGGGCGTATTTCGAGAGGGATGACGTAGGAGCACTCGAGCCCGGTGAAATTTGGCGCGGTCGACTGCAGGACTGTGCATTCGGTGACGACGAGAAGCTTATGTCGGAACAGAAGGAGCAGTCGCTCGACGCGGAGCTTGTGCCAGCCGGGGGGAAGAGGGCGGGCTCCACGTGCGGGAGGCGTGTCCATCACTTCGCCTTCCGAATCTGCTCGACGGCGTGACTACTGCCGATGAGGATGAACAAGATCGCGAGCAGCGAGAGCCCCCACATGTCGAGCGACAGCGAGTAGAACGCGAAGGCGGCGAGACCAACGTTGGCGGAAGCGGCGGCGATGGTGATGAGCGCGGGCGTTTTCATTTTGAACTCCTTAGCCCCGCCAGGCCGATCTGCGAGCGCACCCGGCGGGTGAGGCGACTATTCCTCGTCTTCCTCGTCTTCGTCCTCTTCGTCTTCCTCGTCCTCGTCGTTGAGGACGTTGACCGCCTTGTCGTAGACGCCGACGATGACGTCCGGCCGGTTGCCCGCGATCTCGCCGAAGATGGCGACGGAGATCACGCGCGCCATGTTGATGTCGGAGGCGAGCTTCTTCTCGTCGATCTCGCCGTTCTTGTCGAACATGCGATCCGAGATCTGGATGATGACGAGCGGGTCCACGTTGTCACCAAACAACTTCTTCGCGATGGGCACGGCGTCGGAGAGGTCGTCCGCCTGGGCCTTCTGCAGCTCGAGGAGGAACTTCGCGTCGGCTTCCTTCTGCTCCTGCTGGGTCAGCTTCTTCGTCGTCTTCTTGGTCATTTGGTCGTCTCCTGTTTGTTGGAAAGGGTCTCGTTACTGAAGAACTCTCTGATGGCCGCTGCAGCTGCAGCAGCCGCCAGAATTGACAGTTTGTATTTACGGTAGACGTCAGCAGCGTGGTTTGTCCACGCAAGCCAACCTTTGACGCTCAGCTCGTCGAGGTCGTCGTTGTGGGCGTCAGGGACGAGAGGCCATTCGGCCGGGTCGTAGTAGAACTCACCCGGATCCGGTCTTGGTGACCCCATCGCCGCCCTCGTCCATTGCTTTGATGGCCGCTTCGGAGCGAAGCAGCAGAGCCTCCTCTTTGTCGGTCAGTCCGACATCATCGTCGTGCAGCGTGCGCAGCAGCTTGACCGCGTCACGGAAGAGCAGCTGTTCCTGCTTCGCGATCCATTCGCGGAGCTGCTCGCGCTCGACAGTGAATGACTGACGAACCTCGTCGGCGCGATTGAGCCAGTCGGCTCTATTGAAGCCGATGACCCAGCCTGACAGCTGCTGTTCGATGCGCTTGATCTCGTCCGTTAGGCGATGAAGCCGCGAATACGCTGCGGTGAGGGATTCCGGTTCCGGGATGGTGCCGTCGGTCTTGAGTAGCGAGCGCATGGTCTACCTCGGCCGCCGCAGCTGCATCCGCGTCAGGCGCAAGCCGAGATGCTTGACATCACTCTCGGCCTCGTGCAGACGGCGTCGCCACCTCTTGTGGATCTCAGCGCAAGCGGTGTGGCTGGTCGAAACGAGCTTCTGTAGGTCGGCTTTGCTGCGTTCGAGGTCGGGGATGATGTTCTCCTCGACGCGTTGAATGGCGCTCTCCATGACCGCGATCTCGCTCTTGAGCGATTCGATGAGCCGCTGCTTGCCTGCGATGTCTTCGCGGGTGTCGCTCACACCCTTCCGCGCGTTGGCGATCTCCTGGTCGCGGGTGGTGACCTCCGCCCCGAGTGATTCCATTTGCGCGTGTACCGGACGCAGCTCCTCGGCGTGCTTGGCTTTGACCTCGGCCTCGCGTTTGCGGGCGTCTTCCAGGCGCTTGACGAGCGCGCGCTCACGCTCGGCGTGGTACTCGGGAGAGCCCTTGGTGTAGAAGGCTGGCTCAGCCACGATCTCGATCGTGTTCTCGCTCATGTGATTGTTCCTTTATTTAGTTGCAGAGATCATCCCGATCGCGATGCCAATCACGGATGCGATGACGGTGATGACGAAGAGGCGGAAAGAGGTCACTACTGCACACTGCAGCGGAAGTGCGCTTCGTCGAGAAGCGACACGGTCGGCCGACAAACGAGCCCATTGATGCACGTGCCGTCGCGGAAGCACGGCTCGCCCACGCCGCCGCGAACTGGCGCGGATAGGCGCTGCACACCATATCCGAGCAAGAGCGCGAGAGCGATCACTCCGCAGCCGAAGAGAATGATGTAGGAGATTCGAATCAGCATCACAGCTTTCCTTTCTCGGCGAGCGTTTTGGTCACGAACTCCATCGCCTTCTCTTTCGAGTCGGTGATCTGGCAGGTGCCAGCCGTGACCGGGTAGTCGAATGAACGGGCGCCGATGGGCTCACCACGTCGCGGCGGGTCGCCCCGAAGAAAGCCCGGCAGCTTGGCGACCTCGGGACCGAGTATTGCAGTACCGAGCCACAGCGTGGGAGACTTGGTATAGCGTTGGACTCCGCCGTAGATGAGCCCGGTGGCATCTTTGAACACGGCGCCATGCTCGCCGACGTGTTCCCAGTGAGGAATCTTGTTGGACACGGCTACTCCTTTTTGGTGCGAGCGCGAGCCTCTTCGATGCGAGTGATGAGTTCGGGCGTGATCGGGAACAGCTTCGCGCGCTCGTCGCGCGCCATCTTTTGCGTGCGCTCCCACTGCTCGCTGCTCATGGCGCGAGTCTCCATTCCGCCCTCCCACGCGGCTGGCGACGTTCCTTTCGGGGGCGGACCGTCGACCACCATCGTAGTGCGCACGTTGCTGCGCTCGTCGATCTCGATGATGACCTTGCGGCCGTCGGGGAGGGTTGTCTCGCTCCAGATTGCGAACATTGGCTACTCCTTTTTGTTATCGAGGCGGTAGCTCGAAGGTAATGCAGCCGAAGCTCTTGCTCGCACGCTGCGCGTCTTCACCTCGACGCAGGAGCCACGGCGGCACGGGCGCTTCCAGCAGCGCCAGCAGCGCCAGCTCGGGCGTCATAAAGTCGTCGCCGTAGATGTCCCAGAAGAAGCCCTGCCGAGGCCCTTTGCTGTAGCGGAGGAAGGTCTCGCGCAGCTTGACGACCACAGCCGGACGCGTGTCCTTGCTCGGGTACGGCGGCATGTAGTTCGGAACGATCTCACACTGGCGCCGCCACGACGGCTGAAGGGAATCGTTGAGCAGCGCTTCGATGAGCGTTTCCAGCGAGAAGAGCTTGGGGTCGATCATTCGCTCACCTTGTTGTTCATGCAGAGACCGCAGAACTGGCCTTGGTAGTCGAGCCCGTGCTGTCCTGCCGGACACAGACCGTTCCACTTCACGACATTACGCACGGCGACCGTGGGCGCGCGCTTGATGCGATTGCGCTTGCGCCCGCTCGCCTTCGCGCTCTCGCGATAGCGCGCGTTCTCCAGCGCGCCCTTGACGCTCGACCGGGCGAGTCGGACGCGCTGCATGCTCTTGACGGCGCCGGCCTTCTTGAGCCGTTCGAGCACGCCGGCCAGCATCACGCGAGCCTCGTTGATCAGCTCGACCTCGGTCGGCGGAGGAGTCATGTTCTCCAGCGGCTTGAAGTCGGCGTCGTGCTCGTGATGTTTGTCGAGGCACTTTCCGGTGGAGGTATTGACCTCGCACCAATACTTGAAATTCTCGTCGCAGTTGTTGCAGAAGTTGTCGCCGCCTTCGGTGAAGTTCCCGACGCGCTCGTTGTTGATTGAGACCCACGCTTCAGCGTCGATGTCATCACTGCCGCAGTGAGGGCAGACGTAGTGAGTGTTGATCTTTTTCTTGCTCATGTTGCTCTCCCTGC
>Ga0207711_10004982_pt1 | contig 11269 bp, 18 predicted proteins | sample KBSS34metaG_FD_184401 | JGI IMG/M metagenome (GOLD analysis project Ga0207711, IMG submission 184401) | Switchgrass rhizosphere microbial communities from Kellogg Biological Station, Michigan, USA - KBS S3-4 metaG (SPAdes) (version 2) | ecosystem: Host-associated > Plants > Roots > Rhizosphere...
CTCGCGCGCATAATTTTGTAACCAACCGACACTAAATCGTCACCACACTGTCACCGGCCGAGGAACCCCATGGTGACCTCAAGCAACCTCGACACCACCCTGCACCACCCTGCGGCAACGGCGATTTGTGGTGCTGCAACCCGTGAATGTTATGATTTAGCCAAAGCGAACCATGGCGCCGCTGACTGGCGGCTGCGTGCCAGGAAAGCCGATGCCCCCCCTGGGTTTGAGCTTTGCCTGACGGCCTGACCCCATCGCGCCGATCATCCGCCGCCGAACGTCAGCGGCGACGTCGAGCCCGAGCCCGTGCCGGTCAGGTCATCGCGTTGACGCCGGTCGATGGCTGCATCCTCGACACGCTGGTCGTGTTGGGCTGGCTCGATAAACGAGACACCGCGGATCGCGCCGCGATGGGGTTGGCGATCTACGCGATGCTGCACGATCTGGCAGAGCACAAATAATCCGTTACCCGTGACGCTCGGGCCTCGCTGGCTGCCCGATAATGCGTGACATGCAAGCGCGATTACCCATCCCGGTCCGCCCGGTTCCCGAAGACATTTCCGCCGGTCTTGCCCGCTCCGTAACGAGGGCTGCTACGGCAGCGGTGCTGAACGAAATCCGCTCGCCCAACGACGGTCGCGGCGGCGAAAAGATCTTGGCCGAGGCGTGGCCCGGCGATCGGCACGCGCTGGCGATCCTGACCCGCGCCGCCACGGCACCGGCTACCACCACGACGGCAGGGTGGGCGGCCGAGCTGGCCGTGACCACGACGGCCAATGCTTTTCTGGGCAGCCTTTCGCCTTCCGCAGCTTCCCGGCTGTTTGCCGCCGGCCTGGTGCTGCCGCTTGACGGCGTGGCGGCGCTCCGGGTGCCCTACCAGGCCGCGACGCCGAGCCTCGCGCCGTCACTCGTCGCCGAGGGTGCGCCCATTCCGGTGCGGCAGGCCGCCCTTACGACCGTGACCTTGGGGCCGACCCGGAAACTGGCCACCATCGTCGGGATGACCAACGAGATCGGCTCGTACAGCACGCCCGTTGCCGAGCAGGTCATCCGGCAGATTCTGGTCGAGAGCGCGGCGCGGGCGCTTGACCTGGCGGTTTTCTCGACAGGGGCGGGCGGGTTGCTGAACGGGGTTTCCGGCATCACCGCGACGGCCGGGGGTGGCGTGGCGGCGCTGATCGGCGACCTCAAGGCTTTGATCGGCGCACTTACAACCGCGGGTGCCACGCGGGTGATGCTGTTCATGGCGCCGGCCTTGATGGCGTCGGTCGCGATCTACGCGCCGGGGGGCTTCGGCCCCGCCATCGAGATCGTGCCGGCGAACCTGGGCACGACGGTCGTGGCGATCGATCCTTCCGGGGTGGTCAGCGGCGCCGCCGGGCAGCCGCGAATCGATGTCGGCCGCGAGACGCTGTTGCACTTCGAGGACACCAGCCCGTTGCAGTTCAGCACCGGCGCGCCGGGCTCGGCCGTACTCGCGACACCGAGCCGCAACCTCTACCAGACCGATTCGATGGCGCTGCGCTTGCTGGTGGATTGCGCCTGGGTCGCGCGCCCCGGCTATGTGCAATTCGTCTCTAATGTCACTTGGTGAGCGGGGCATGGATGACCTGGACCCCACCGCCGCCTGGGAGCGGGCGCAAGCCGCCCTCGACGAGGTCGACGAGGTGCTGGCGCAGCGGGCGCCGCCCTTCCAGCGGCGGGAGTGGTCGCCACCCGAGCCTGCACGCGCCATGCCCCGCCAGCCGGCGCCCGCGCAGCCACAGCAACCCGCACAGGGCCACGCAGAATTCTCGGCGAGTTGGAATAAATGGGCCATTGAGGTCATCGACGGGCGCGTCGGCGCGACCACCCAGAAATGGGTCAATAAACGGCTGGAGAAATTCGCCGAGCACATGGCCGAGGCGACGATCGAACATTTGCAGAAGCGTTTCACCCGATCGCGTCAGCTGACCAATGAGCGGGTCGCGGACGTCGAAGACCGGATGACGAAATCCGAAGACGCGACGGTGCAGCTCATCATGGAGCTCGAACGTCGCCTCGCCGAGCTCGAACAGCGGGCGATGCTGAAGCCCATCAAGCCGAAGCTGGTTGGTAGCGATGACGCAGGCTGATCCCCGCCTCGACGAGCTGATCGCGGTGACTGCATCGGTGGTGGCACGCCTGGTCGTGGCGCATGAGCGTGTCGACCTCGACGAGATTACGGCCCAGGTGGTGAGGTTGCTCCACGCGGTGGCCAAGTACAGCAACACCGCGATGATCGAACACCCACACAACGAGGCGCTGCGGCGGGCGGTGGCGACCCTGAACGCCAGCTTCTAGCCGTTTCCGCCCACCAGAAACAGCGCATCCAGCGGCCTTCCTATGGCGCCGTAGGCCCGCCGGGCGTTAGCCTGCCCCGCGCACGAATCGAGCGGGGGCGAAGATGGCGGCAGGCCTACGGCAATTGACCGAGCGCGAGCTTGCCATCGTCGGGAAATACAGCGCACAGCACGGCGCGGTGCGCGGGCTCGAGGCGCCGATCGCCGACGTCGCCGGCGGCATCGGAGCGCCTCTGCTGCGGCTGCCGTTGCTGGCCCGGCTCGAGCACCGCGGTGCCATCACCCGGACCGAAGCGGAAGCCGGCGAGCGGTTCCATGACCTGTTTCAGCGCGGCGGTCTCGACGGGCTGAAGGCTGCCGACATGGGCCGCATACCGGCCGCCGGTGGCATGATGTTCGGCGATCAGATCTCGCCGTCGGGCGAGCGTTGCCGGGTCCGCGTCACCGAGGCGATGACTGCGCTCGGTGGCGCCGGCAGCGTCGCGGCCTCGGCCGTCTGGCACGTCGTTGGGCTCGAAATGAGCGTCCGGCAATGGGCGCTGGCCACTAGGCGCCGGCAGGAGCTCGCCTGCGGCATCCTCGTTGCCGCGCTCGGCCTGTTGGCGGCGCATTTCGCCGGCAGGCGGCGGTAAGGCTCAAAGGATCGGCCCAAACCAGGGACGCTACAAAGACATCGCGACCTTTCGCAGCGCTGCGAAAGGTAACTTTCAAGAAACGCCGGCATCGGCGCATTCCTGGCTCCAGGCTACCGCCTCGAACTGTTCGAGCAGCTCGGGCCCGGCGGGTTCACCGAAATCCATCGCGGCGGCTTCGTCGATATCGAAATCATCGGTGGCGGGCATGCGGGCCTCCTGTTCGGAAAAGTATTCGAGAAGCGCCGGGCGGGCCGCCGAGCGCCCGTTCGTCAGTAAAAATCGCTCGCATGCTTGGCGCAACCGCGGAACCGGGATTTGTTATTTCACGAGGCTTTCGGCGGGCTTTCCATAAAGCGCGGTATGCGCTCTTACGTGATTGCCGCGGCGCTGACGTGTATACGACGGGGCCGGCGGTGTTGGACGCACCGGCCCGGCCCCTGACCACGAACGAGTGAGGCTCGTATGGCTGATCCGCAGAATACTCCCGCGGTCGACCTTCCACGAAGCCGCCGCGCATCAAGCCTCGACGAGGACGAGGCTTACGAGATGGTCAATCTCGTGCCGAAGCTGACTGGCCTACCGATGACGATATGGCACAGCCCCAAGGGCCGCGCCCGCCACGCGGCACGCATCAAGGTCAACGGGGTGCACGGTCGTCACCAGACAATGGAGAAGGCCGCTTCGGTGCGCCTCTTACCCTTCCCCAAGGTCGTCGCTGGATCGCTCAGCCCGGACGACCGGGTGAAGATCTTCCAGTGGATCGCGATGAACGAAGAGGCTCTTCTCGACTACTGGAACTTCACGATCGACACCGACGAATTCCTGGCCCGGCTGCGGCTGCTGCCGTAGCTCCACCTCCGCCGGTTGCCGCTCCGGGCTCCGCCCTCGCCGCTGCATTCTCGAATGCAAGTGCTGTCGGCGCCGCCGCTACTGGCCTAGCACCATGCTCGGCGCCAGATCCTCATCGAGCATTTCAGCGATCGGCGCGCGGTCTTGCTTCTTTCTGGGCTGAGTTTTGGTACTTCCCGGTGACCGGGAAGTATGAGATTTCCGGCCGTCGAGAGCGGCGTGCAGATGATCGGCGTGCGCGCCTGGGTCGAGGAGGGAGGGGAGGATGTGATCTCAACTCACACCCTTGGCCCAAGGGTATCTGTTGAAGCTATATCCACGAGCCTCCCGAGCCCTTCCAGGGCCGCCGCGAGGTCCGGCGGTAGGTTAGTTTTTATGGGTAAGCTGGTTACAGGCCGAAGTTTGGCCCCAGGTTCTGAATGGTTCTGCGGCAGAACCAATTCCGGGTGCAACAGCGGCAGCGCCAGATCGCCATGCGCGTGCCGGTCGGCGACGGCAAAGTTGAAGACATAGCTGTTCGAGGTCTGCACCGCGAAATCGACCCGCACCCGCTGCACGCGGCTGGTGAAGCTGGCCACCACCTTGCGCCGCACCGTCTCGATGATCCCGAGCTGCTCGAGGATGCGCAGCTTGGCCCGCACCGTCTCGCGGCAGCAGCCGGCGGCCTCGGCGATCGCCTCCCAGGATGGAAAGCACGTCCCGTCCCGATAGCTGTAGAAGCCCCGCAGAAGCGCCCTGAGCACGTCGAGCCCTTTGGCCTTCAGCAACCCGCCGTGCTGGCCTTTGCCGCGCGTGCGGCGATCCAGCGCCTCCGCAAGCCACAGGATGCGGGCGACCAGGTTGCGGTCGAGGCGGCGGCGCTCGGGATCCCCGAACCGGCTGCTGCGGTGATAGAGGCGCGCCCCGCTCGGGCGGCGGCCTGGTGTTGATTCATTCCAATCGATAGTAGGCAACGCTTCCCCCGGTGCTTGCAGCAGCACCCGCGGGAAAGCGGCGAGCTTCAGGGCAGACTCCGCCTGTGGCGCGAAATCGGCGCTTGAAATCCGGTTCGAGGTGGGGGAGGCTCGTCGTTGTCCAGACGTCGAGCGGTCCTTTTCCTCGGACCGTCTATGCAGACCCGCCGCTTAGGCGGGTTTTTGCTGTCTGTGGCTCTGGCTCGGTTTCCCCTGAGCAAGGCGCGGAACAACCCGCGCGCGGCCAGCACGCCACAAGATCTACCCGCCGGCAACCTCTAGAGCCGCTATGGGTTGCCTTGGGTTTCAAATCCAACGCTGCAATATCGGAAGGTCCGCGCAAACCTTGGCCCGGCGCGGTGCACGCTTGCAATCGCGCGCATCCAATCCCGGCCTTGGCCGATTCGCTCTGGCGGTTGCGCTGCCGCATAGTCGGAGGCATGCCGAAATCGATTCGCGCTCCGGTCCCTAACAGCACCCTGCCGCAGATGGCCGACGAGCTGCGAGCAGCCGCCGAGGCGGCCGACGCGATCGATCCGCGCCTCGCCGAAAAGCTGCGCGATGCGGCGAAGGTGGCCAACGAGCTTGCGGCTGTGATGCGGGCAGCGCTTGGAGGCTTCAGGACGCGCGGCCGGAGGTTTGCTGTACGGTACAGCAAACCCCGCTGAAGCCGCGCCGGGCACCCGAAGGCACCCGGCTAAGCCGGCTATTCCTTTATTCGCGCAGCTCGCGCAGCCCGAACCGGCGGGTCCTGGCGATATTGCCGGGAGCCGGGAGGCCGCCGACAACGACCGGCGGATCCTTCTTCGTGCCGCCAGGCGGCGCAAAGACCATGGCCGGCCCGAGATTGGCCTCGGGGTCCTCCATCGCGCGGATTACCCGCTCGCGCTGTTCTGCGGGCGCCGTGAAGACCTCGTCAGTGGTTGCATAAATCTCTGCACGTATATTTCTCCGGGCACGTTCATCCGCCGCGGTGGCCGTCTTCGATTTATGTACGCCGTTTTTTGTCCCCTTGGGCCGCCCGCCTCTGGTGACCTGCGCGGCTCTTCGCAAGGTGAAGGTGAACGGCTCGGGCTGGATGCCGCGGTCGAAATCGATTAACGCGATGTGGCAGCTGTGCGGCGTCAGGTAGCTATAGCGCAGCCGCTTTTCGGGATCGGTGAAGCGGATTGTCTGCAGATCGACGGTGACCGCCGTCATGTTCGGGACGACGACCTTGATCGCCTCGGCGATCCAACAATGCCGGCTGTCGCGCCGGATGGCGTCGTCGATCTGGTCCTGATCGACCGAGACGGTTACCTGCGGCGAGGGCGGCCGGCGGTAGTGGCGGCGCCTTGTCGGCTCGGACGCAGTTGGGGTGTTATCGGCATCAGCCATGGTCGGGGTTACCTCTCGACTGTGGTTAGGAGCGGCGCTGGCGTTTGCGCGCCGGTGTCGCTCCGCCTGCCCTGATCGGGCGGCCTCGCATATTAAGCAGCTTCCCTACACTGCCGCCAGCGGCGATGATTCCGGCGGTCCCCCCGACCGCAACAGCGCGACGCGCTCGCATCGTGTTGCATGGGGGAGCGCAACACCCAATGGCAACCATCGGGTTATCGGAGGCCGCCAGGCTCACCGGCAAGCCCCGCTCGACCATCCATCGAGCGATGAAAGCCGGGCGTATTTCCTACATCGTCGGCCCAGACGGCGCCCGCCTCATCGACCCGGCCGAGCTGGAGCGGGTGTTCCCGTGCAACACCGGCTCCCCTGTTGCGTGGGACAAGTCGCAACATGCCGTGCATCGGCCTGCATCGGCGGAGATTCGCGAGTTGCGCGCCCGGCTGGCCGACAAGGATGCGGTGATCGACGACCTGCGCCGGCGGCTCGACGCCGAGGCCGAGGAGCGGCGGCGGCTGACCGCGATCCTGGCCGACCAGCGCACCGATTCGCCGGTCCGGCGGCGCTGGTGGTGGCGCCGGTGATCGATGATTCGGCGGCGCTTTAAGCCGCTTCGTCTTCCGGTTTGGCTTCGGCCCCGGCGCGCGCCAGAAACATCGCCCGGAGCTCGTCCAGCCGCCGCTCCAGCCGCTGCCAGCGGTCCTCAGCCTCAGGACTGCCCCAGCGCGCCTCTTGCAGCGTGTCCACCATGACCTGCCAGCGGCGCTTGCGCTCGGCTTCGTCCGGTGATTCCCCGGTCACCGGGTCGGGCATCTTGTTCAGCAGCTTTACCGCGGCGGCCGGGCCACCCACCAAGTAATGCCCAATCAGCCGCCGGCCTGCGTGCCGCTGCGCCTCGGTGAAGTCGTCGCGGAACGAAGCCTCCAGGCGGGCCAGCAACTCAGCACTGAGCGAACGGTGATTGGCCTGTGCGGCGGCTTCCAGTTGGGAGCGCAGATGCAGCGGCATCTGCACGCCGAAATGGCGGCGGCCGTCATCTTCCTGTGCCGGCTTTGGCGGTCGGCCGATCCGCGTCGTGGTCATTAGATTGTCCCTTTAATCCCGCTTCGTCCCTTTTTCATTATGAGGTAAAAAGTCTCTAGTCAACCATCCAGTCCCGGATTTATCCTGTTTTCCATCATCCTGAAAAACGGGGTTGACCGATGGCGGAGGAAGTTAAACCGGGGCTGGTCTCGCTTTGGCCCCACGCCGGCAAGCGGCTCGGCTACCGCAGCCGGACCGCGGCCTACCGGGCATCCGACAACGGCGTCATCCGCACGGTCCGGCTGGGCCGGCTGCGGCGGGTGCCGGCCGAATGGCTGGAGCGCAAAGTCGCCGGCGAAGACGAAGGCGAGGCGGCGTGAGCCATGCCGACGCAATACGGCCCCGGCGCTATGGGCAGCGCCGAGGCCGGGAACGTCATTGCCGAGCAGCAATCCGCTCCCGATAACACAGCGCCCCGCGACCCAGCAACGAGTGCCCTGGGATTTTTGCTCCGCGATTGGCGGCCAATCGACAATGCCGGCGCTCTGGTCGGCCGCGCCACCGTCGAATTGCCCGGCGTCGGGCTTCACATCAGCGACATCGCCATCTTCGTCGGCAAGGACGGCAACCGCTGGTCGCAGTTGCCCGCCGAGCTGCAGCGCGACCGCGACGGCCAACCGCTGCGCGATGACCGCGGCAAGCCGAAATACCGCTCCGCGTTGCGCTGGCGCGACCGCGACCTGCAGGAACGGTTCAGCCGGGCGCTGATCCAGGCCATCGAGCAGCGGCATGGCCCGCTCGCCGGTGGGTCATGAGCCCACCGGATTGGGCTGGCGAGGCCGATTCGTTCGTGCGTGCCTTCGCCGAGCGGGCCGCTACCTGGGATCAGTACCCCGGCGATCTCGTGGACGGCGCCTCGGAGCCGTGGACCGACCCCGATCATCCCGACCCGGTGCTCGACGCCGCCTATCGCAGCGGCATCGTGCCGGCAGCGGAGCGCTGGTGCTCGGATACACCGTTCGACAACGCCCTCACTTACGCCCGCCGCGGCTGGCCCGTATTTCCGTGTCATTGGCAGGGAGAGCGCCGCAAGCGGCCGCTGGTCGGGCGCGGGCTTTATGCCGCGACCGCCGCAGCAGCGCAGATCCGCCAATGGTGGACCCGGTGGCCCCGTGCGCTGATCGGCCTGCCGACCGGCAAGGCCAGCGGTTTTGTCGTGCTCGACATAGACACCAAGGACCCCGCCGCCAACGGCTACGACACGCTTAAGGCGCTCGGACGCTCGGACCTGCCCGATACGCCGATGGCGCATACCGCTAGCGGAGGGGCGCACGTCTATTTCGCGGTGATCGGCATCGAAATCCGCAACTCGATCGGCCGTGCCGGCCTCGGCCCCGGGCTCGATGTTCGCGGCGAGGGCGGGTACGTCATCGTGCCGAGCATCGGCAGCGGCTATTCGTGGGATCAACATCGGAATTTTGACACGGCTGCCCCGCTGCCGGCCCCGGCATGGCTCGGACACCGCGAAAAGTCACCGGCACGACAAGCGCCGCACGCCGCCCGGCGGTTTGATGCCGACACCGTGCTGACCCAGGCTTGCGACAACATCCGCAACGCCCATGAGGGTGACAAATACCGAACCGTTCGGCGCGAACCGTTCATCGTCGCCTGCCTGGTGCGTGACGGCTTTCTCTCCGAGCGGCAGGCCCGCCACGAGATCGAAGCCGCGCTCGTCCAACTCGGACGTCGCGCCCAAAACCATGAGGCAATGGTCAAAGCCTACGAAGGCGCCTTCGCCGAAGGACTCGCCGCGCCTTCCCGAACAGCAGGGAGACACCGGTGAGCGATTTCTACGGCGACCCCTTCGCGGCAACCAGCCAGCCATCCCGCTTCGCCCTGCTGCGACTCTCCGCAATCGCGTTCGACACCTCGCCCCGCTGGCTGATCGACGAGCTGATTCCGCGCGACGGCATCGTGTTGGTTTGGGGACCGCCCAAGTGCGGCAAGACGTTCTGGACCTTCGATCTGGTCGGGCACATCGCGCTCGGTCGCGACTATTGCGACCACGCGGTCGAGCAGGGCGGCGTCATCTACGTTGCCTGCGAGGGCGAGTACGGGGTGAAGACCCGCGCGATTGCCTTTCGCGAGGAACAGGCCGCCACTGAGGATGACCCGCCGCTCTACCTGATGACGACGCGCCTCGACCTCATCGCCGACATCGACGAACTCGTCGCCGCCATAACCGCCCAACTCGCCGGCGAGCCGATCAGCGTCATCGTCCTCGATACCCTCAACCGAAGCTTCGTCGGCAGCGAAAGCAAGGACGAGGACATGTCGGCATACGTCGCCGCCGCCGATCGGCTGCGCAGCGAATTCCACTGCGTCGTTGTCATCGTCCACCACTGCGGCATCAACGGTGAGCGGCCGCGCGGCCATACATCGCTCACCGGCGCCGTAGACGCCCAGATCGCCATCAAGCGGGACGCCGACGACTCCGTCTTCGTCGGCTTCGAGCTAATGAAGGACGGCGCCCAGGGCATGACCATGCGTTGTCGGCTGAAACCGGTCGATGTCGGGCTCGATACCCACGGCAAGACCGTCACCTCGTGCGTCGTCGAGCACATCGACGCGCCGGCGACGACGCCCGAGCGCAAAAGAATGCCGAAACTGTCGACGGCACAGCAGCGCGCCCTGAAGCTGCTGCACGAGGCAATCGGGATCGGCGGTGAGATCCCGCCAGTCTCGAACCACATCCCGCCCAACACCCACTGCGTCAACGAGGAACTCTGGCGCAGCTACTGCTACCAGGGCGGCATCTCGACCGGCGGCCAAGAAGCCAAGCGCGCCGCCTTCACCCGCGCCGCCGACTCACTGATCGGCCTCGACCGGGTCGGCTCGTGGGATGGCTGGGTGTGGCCGACATGACCCCCAACAAAACCCAACATGACCCCAACTTGTTGGCATTCGTTGGAGCATCTCCATCCCCAACATACCCCAACACACACTTAGAAAGTGTTGGGTGTTGTTGGGGTGCTCTGGCCCTGTTGGGAGAGGTTGGGAAGAAGGGAAGAAACGCTAGGGGAGGAATGCAATGGCGAATGCAGGCTGGGCACAGGAACTGGTCTCCGATTGCTGGCGCAAGATGGACGAGAACACCGATGCGCTCGAGGCGGGCGCGCCGTTGCCGCACCCCGATGTCGGCGCCTTCGACCCCGTAAGCCGTCGCTTTCTGAAAGAGGTTCTTCAGCCGCTTCGAGCTCAAGTTCACTGCGGCGGGCATGATTCTCGAATCGAGGGAGCAAGCCACACCCAATAACGCCGCAAAGCCGAGCGTATCGGATGAATTAACCCAGGGTCGGCACGCCGCCGGCGCCGCCCGCGGCTGCGGCCGCATCACCTGAGGAGGAAGACCATGGGACAAGCACGTCGACGCAAACTCTCCGGGACGTATCCGGCCGACCGTAAGCTGAAGCTCGTGGGCGTCGGCTTCGGCGGGTTGTGCGGCTCCTGCGACGAAATACACGGGCCAGATCCAAACCCGTTCATCTACACGGTCGGGCTCACCGACGAGGACCAGCCCGAGCTATTGCTGATCGTCCCAGGCGCCGATCGCCAGGACATCGCACAGCACCACGACCTGATGAGCCGGCTCGCGACACTGCAGCGCCGCCGCGGGAAAGCGTTTGAAGCACCTTTGCCAGTTGGGATCATTTGGACACGGTATCCAGATCGTTGGGCTCCGCCGACCAGCGCTACGGCAGACACGGCTACCGGATCATGCAGGTGTTGTTACGGGACGGCGCCGCATGACGAGCCGCGGTAACCTGCGGTCCCATGCAATGGCACCCCGACCACAACCACGTCCAGAAGCTGGCGCTGGCGAACACCGCCGCCACGCTGTCGGCCGCTGCCGCCTGCCGCCACGCCGCGCAGCTGGCGCACCAGCACGGCACCACGGTGCCCGACGCTGCCATCGCCAAGGCTGTCGAGCACTTCGCGTCCCTGCTGCGCACCGCTATCGGGTTCACGCAGGAGCGACGCTACGCGGCCGAGCCGGATGAATGAACATCGGGGGGGCTATCGACAATCCTGCCGCAACCCGTCCAGTCAG
>Ga0207711_10004984_pt1 | contig 11264 bp, 14 predicted proteins | sample KBSS34metaG_FD_184401 | JGI IMG/M metagenome (GOLD analysis project Ga0207711, IMG submission 184401) | Switchgrass rhizosphere microbial communities from Kellogg Biological Station, Michigan, USA - KBS S3-4 metaG (SPAdes) (version 2) | ecosystem: Host-associated > Plants > Roots > Rhizosphere...
CTCGATCGAATGGGCATGACCCGAGCCGTGGAGCGCAAGCATGGCGCGCTCGAGCTCCGCGTTGATCCAGGTCTCCTCGCGGTCGGCGCAGGCAGTCAGAACGCCCGCGAAGTCGCGGTCGCGCGTGACGCTGAACCGGGCTGAGCGCAGCGTCCGCCGCAAGGAGTGCGAGACGTGGAAGCCGTCCAGCGGGATGATCGCCCGGCTGCGCGGTTCCACCCAGAACAGCTCGCCGGCGTCGCGGCTGTCCGCCATCGGGAAAATTCCCGTCGCATAGCCCTGCAGGAGAAGGCGCGGGTCGAGCCGACTCATGGGCTCAGCTTACAGAATCTCCCGCACCGTGTCCTGTGGACGGCAGAGACGTACGCCCTTGTCGGTCTCGACGATCGGACGGTTGATCAGGATCGGGTGCGCGACCATGGCGTCGAGCACTTGGTCGTCGGTGACGTCCGGACGGGTGAGCCCAAGCTCTTCGGCAAGCGGTTCCTTGGCGCGCAGACCTTCGCGCGGGGTGATCCCGGCGCGCTCGTAGAGCCGCTTTAGTTCTTGGCGGCTCGGCGGCTGCTTCATATATTCGTGAATCCACACGTCGAATCCGGCATCGCGCAAAATGTCGAGTGTTTTGCGCGACGTTCCGCACATCGGATTGTGATAAATTGTTGCTTTCATCTCCGTCTCTGTTCCTCGCTTTGATTCAAACGGTTAAACAAGGAGTTAACAGCAAGTTCGGGGTTTCTACCGGTCGCATTGTCCCGCTTGCGGAACGATGAGCCGTTATCCTCGTTCCTGCGCTGTGACATGCCTCGAGGCCGGGGTCATCCGCGGCTGCACGGAGCACGGTCCGGCAAGTTCAATAAACGGGAGAAAAACGATGCAGAAATCCATTTTGGCCCTTGCTCTGGCAGGTACGGTCACGCTCAGCGCCTGCGCTTCAAATCCGCAAGTGGCGCAGGATGCGGCGATCGGCGCGGCCGGGGGCGCGGCGGTTGGCGCCGTCGTCCCGGGCGTCAGCGTGATCGAAGGCGCCGCGGTCGGCGCGGCGATCGGCGGCCTGGCTGGTGCGGTGTGGTCCGACACCAACAACGACGGCTATGTCGACGGCTATACCTACAACGGCCAATATTATGCCGGCACGCCCCAGGGTTATGACCCGAATACCCGCAGCGTTCTCGCCAGCGCGGCCGGTGGCGCTCTCGGCGGCGCGGCCCTCGGTGCGGCTGCCGGCGCGGTCATTCCGGGTGTCAGCGTTCTGCAGGGCGCGGTGATCGGCGCGGCCGTCGGCGGCCTTGCCGGCGCGATCTGGGCCGACCGCAACAATGACGGCGTGGTGGACGGATACGTCTATAACGGGCAATATTATGCCGGTGGGCCGTCCGCGGCTCCTGCTCCAGCTCCGGCTCCGACTTATGCGGCTCCGGCGCGCAGCGGCGAGCGCGGCTAATTGGGGTTCTCGCCGAGGCCTAGGCTTCGGCGGTCGCCCTTGATTGGGAGACGTAGTGAACGAATTGCGTAACTTGTGCACCGGCCTCGCGCCGGTGCACTTTTTTCAGAAAGCGGCGGGGGCCGCGGCGGGGCTGGCTCTTGCGGCGGTTCCGCTTGCGCCCGCGCATGCCGCGCCGCCACCGCAGACGGTGGTTGGACAACCGCAGCCCGGTCAAAGCGTTGCCGACTTCTATCGCGCGCGCAACGGCGCACCATTATGGCTTTCGCCCTCGGCCGGCGATGCCGCGCAGCAGCTGATTTCACTGCTGAGCACGTCGAGCCTCGATGGGCTCGATCCCGACCGCTACCATGTCGCGGCCATTCAGGAATCGTTGAAGGCGGCGTGGGGCGGCAAGAAGAAGGCGGCTGTCGAGGCCGACCAGCAACTCAGCCAAGCCTTTGCGGACTATGTCCGCGACCTCCAGCGCGATCCCGGCATCGGCATCCTCTACGTCGATGCGCAACTGCGGCCGAGAGCGCCGACGGCGCTGGCCGCGCTGCTCAATGCCTCGGCGTCGCCCTCGCTTTCGGCTTACATCCAGAATCTAGGTTGGATGAACCCAATGTACGCCCAGTTGCGCCGGGCGCTCGCCAACCACGGCTATGCGAGCGAGCACGAGCGCCAGCTCCTTGCCCTCAACCTCGACCGTGCCCGCACGCTTCCAGGCGGCAAGCAGCGCTACATCCTCGTCAACGCCGCCGAGCAGCGGCTGTTCACCTATGAGAACGGGCAGCAGCTCGATTCGATGAACGTCGTCGTCGGCAAGGCAAAATATCCGACGCCGATGATGACCGCGTTGATCCGTTTCGCCAGCCTCAACCCTTACTGGTTCGTGCCGCCCGATCTCGCGGCTGAGCGGATTGCGCCCAATGTTGTGAAGCGGGGCCTCAAATATCTCGACGAGCTCGGCTATCAGGTGATGTCGGCGTGGGACGAGAACCCGGAGATCATCGATCCCAAGACCATCGACTGGAAGGCCGTCGCCGACGGCAAGATCGAGGTCCGCATGCGCCAGCTTCCAGGCCCGCACAATTCGATGGGCCGGATGAAGTTCATGTTCCCCAACGAGGCCGGGGTGTATCTTCACGACAATCCCGAGCGCGAATTGTTCAGCGAAGCCTCCCGCCTGTACAGCGGCGGGTGCGTCCGGCTCGAGGATGCAGCACGGCTCGGACGCTGGCTGTTCGGCCACGACCTCGAATGGGAGAGCGCGGGGACCGAGGAGAAGGTCCCGCTCGCCACTCCGGTGCCGGTCTACATCACTTACCTGACCGCGGTGCCCACCGGGTCGTCGATTGCCTATTACGACGACGTTTATGGACGCGACGCCGCGCGGCTCGCGTCGATGGGCAAGGCCGACACGAATTCGGGGGTAGCGGCCAGCCGCTGAGGCCGGCTCAGGGCTTCCACCAATTGGGGAAGAAGGTGACGTCCTGGGCGACCGCCCGGCCGCTTGGGTCCCGGGCCGGATCGAAGCGGACATAACGCAACGTCAGCTGACACATCAAAGCGTCGATCGATCCATCGCCGCTCGAGCGCGCGGTCCGGCAATTGGACACGCTGCCGTCCGTATTCACCTTGATCGTCACGCCGACGCTCCCGCTCGGCAGGCCGGTTGCCGCGAGACGGCGGTATTCGCTGTTGGGAATCCGTGTGATCCGCCGTGCGGGGGTGAAGCGCGAATAATCGCCTCCTCCGCCCGGCCCGTTGCCCGAGCCGCCGGCGCCCGTGCCGCTGCCGGAGGTCCCGGCGCCCGAGCTCGACGCGCTGCCGGCGCCGGCGATTTTCGCCGCGGGGATTGGGGAGGGAAGCGGGAGGCGCGGCTGGGGCGCGACGATCGGCGTCGGCTCCGCTTTCTTCGCTGGCGTGCCCGCTGGTTTCTTCATTTCGTGCGGCTTTGGAGCGGGCGGCGGAGGCGACGGGGGAGGGGGTGGCTGCGCGACATCGAACGTCTTCAGGCGGTCGATCGCCTGGCCGACCATGCGAACGTTGAGGCCGCTCAGGATGACGGCGGCGAGCGCGGCATGGACAGCGACGACGGCCGCGATGGCCTTCGCCTTGTCCGGGCGCTCGGCAGTTCCGCGATAAGTCGGCAAATGCGCGTTCCTCATGCCTGCAAACGCGTTCGCCGGCGGAAAGTTTGCGCGTGCGCTTGGTGCTAGCCGCGAGACAGCGCGTGGAGCGCGCCGAGCGCTTCGTCGCGGCGGTTCCAGGGCACGAACAGATGGTCGTGGAAGGTCGCGGCGATGACGTTGGACGGAATGCGTCTTTCGGCGAGCGCTGCGGCGACCGCCGCGGTGAGTCCGACCGAGCTCAGGCTCGAGTGAACCGTCAGCGTAATGCGGGCCCATTCGCCTTCCGGGTCGACGCGCACCAGAGTCGTCGCTTCCTCTTCGCGGATCAACGCGAAGGCATTGCTGTCGAGAGTCACGCCGGTCGCGAGCACGAAGCTGAAGCGCCGCGCGTCGACGGCCGGCGCCAGACCGGCGAGCAGCCGCTTGAGATCGGTCTCGCCGGCGGACGGGCTCAGGCTCTCTCCAGCCACGCCTCAAGCCATTTGATAGTGTAATCGCCGGCGAGAAACTCGGGATCGCGGACCAGCTTCTGGTGGAGCGGGATAGTCGTTTTCATCCCCTCGACGACGAACTCCTCGAGCGCGCGCTTGAGGCGCATGATGCACTCCTCGCGGGTGCGGCCGTAGACGATGAGCTTGCCGATCATGCTGTCGTAGAAGGGCGGGACCTTATAGCCGGTGTAAAGACCGCTATCGACGCGAACGTGCATGCCTCCAGGCGCGACATAATTCTTCACCAGGCCCGGCGAGGGCGCGAAAGTCTCCGGATCCTCGGCGTTGATGCGGCACTCGATCGCGTGACCGTGGAGCCGAACCTGGTCCTGGGTGCATGACAGGCCCTCGCCGGAAGCGACGCGGATCTGCTCGCGCACCAGGTCGATGTCGCTGATCATCTCGGTAACCGGATGCTCGACCTGCAGCCGGGTATTCATCTCGATGAAGTAGAATTTGCCGTTCTCGTACAGGAACTCGATGGTTCCGGCGCCGCGATAGCCCATATCGCTCATCGCCTTGCGCACGACCTCACCCATGCGTGCGCGTTCCTTGGCGCTGATCGCGGGAGACGGCGCTTCCTCGAGCACCTTCTGGTGGCGGCGCTGAAGCGAGCAGTCGCGTTCGCCCAGGTGGATCGCTCCGCCCTCGCCGTCGCCGAATACCTGGAACTCTATGTGGCGCGGGTCGGCGAGATATTTTTCCATGTAGACGGTGTCGTCGCCGAACGCGGCGCGCGCCTCGGCCGCGGCCTGGCTCATCAGGCTTTCGAGCTGGTCGTCGGACTTGACGACCTTCATCCCGCGCCCGCCACCGCCGGACGCGGCCTTGATCAGGACCGGATAGCCGATCTCTCCGGCGAGCCGGTGCGCTTGCTTGACCGTGACGATCGCGCCTTCGGAGCCGGGCACAAGCGGGAGGCCAAGCTTGGCCGCCGTGCGCTTCGCTTCGATCTTGTCGCCCATCATCTGGATATGCTCGGGCTTGGGGCCGACCCAGATGATGTTGTGGCTTTCAACGATCTCGGCGAACTGCGCGTTCTCCGACAGGAAGCCGTAGCCGGGATGAATGGCGTCGGCGTGGACGATCTCGGCGGCGGAAATGATGTTGGGGATGTTGAGATAGGATTCGGTCGCCGGCGGCGGGCCGATGCACACGGTTTCGTCGGCAAGGCGGACGTGCATCGCGTCGGCGTCCGCGGTCGAGTGCACGGCGACGGTCTTGATGCCCATTTCGTGGCAGGCGCGGTGAATGCGGAGCGCGATCTCGCCGCGGTTGGCGATGAGCAGCTTGTTGATTTTCACATCGCGGCCCTTCAGCCGATTATGACGAGCGGCTGATCGAACTCGACTGGCTGCGCGTCCGCGACGAGGATCTTCTTCACCATGCCGCCCTCGGGCGCGGTGATCGGATTCATCACCTTCATCGCCTCGACGATGAGCAAGGTGTCGCCCGCCTTGACCGCGTCGCCGACCGAGACGAACGGAGCGGACGAGGGGTCGGGGGCCAGGAATGCCGTGCCGACCATCGGCGATTTGACGGTCATGCCGGAAATCTCTTCGGCGGCCGGTTCCGGCGCAGCCTGCGCGGAAGGCGCGGCAGCCGAGCTCGCGACGGCGGGCGCAGCAGCGGCCGCCGGAGCCGCGGCAGGCGCCGCCCCCCGCGCGACCTTGATCCGCCGGTCGCCGTCGGCGACCTCGATCTCGGTCAGCGCATTTTCGGTCAGCAACTCGGCGAGTTCGCGGACCAGCGCCGGGTCGATCCGCATCGCGCTGTCGCCATTGTCCGCGCCGCGGCTCGGGACAGCCTTTTTCGTCTCGGCCATCAACTCGTCCCCTATTGAATCTGACCCTTGGCCGGGCTCGCCGCCGCTCCCTTGCAGAGGTGCGCCGCCGCGTCCAGTGCGAGCACGTAGCTCAACGGGCCGAAGCCGATGATCGAGCCGCGCGTGACCTGACCAAGAAGGCTGGTGCGCCGAAAACCCTCGCGGGCATAGATGTTGGTGAGATGCACTTCGATGACCGGAACCGGGAGCGCGGCGACGGCGTCGCGGATGGCGATCGAGCCGTGGGCATAGGCGCCCGCGTTGATCACGACCGCCGAAGCCTTGGCCATCGCCTCCTGGATCCAGTCGACGATCACGCCTTCGTGATTGGACTGGCGAACGTCGAGCGTGATCTTCAGCGCTTTGGCGCGTTGCTCCATCATCCCCCGGATGTCGTCGAGGGTATGGGTGCCGTAGATGCGCGGCTCGCGGGTGCCGAGCAGGTTGAGGTTCGGCCCGTTCAATACGAATACAAGGTCGGTCATTTGCGTGGCGTCGTGGACCTTCCTATCTGCCGTTTGTCAATGACGGACCTGCAAAGCCTTGGAATCCGGGTCAACGGCGAACACCGGCGAGTTCTCAGCGGAATCAGCATCGCCGAGATGCTGAACGACCTCGGGCTTGACCCCCTGCGGGTCGCGGTCGAGCGAAATCTCGAGATCGTGCCGCGCTCGACGCTCGGCGAAGTGTGCGTCGAGGACGGGGACGACTATGAGATCGTGCATTTCGTGGGAGGCGGTTGAGTGACGGCGCAGCAGGATATCAGGGCCGACACCTGGACCGTCGCCGGGCGCACGTTCACCTCGCGGCTGATCGTCGGCACCGGCAAGTACAAAAGCCTCGAGGAGAATGCGGCGGCAGTCGAGGCGTCCGGCGCCGAGATCGTGACGGTCGCTGTGCGTCGGGTGAACGTGTCGGATCCCAGCCAGCCTCGGCTGATCGACTTCATCGACCCAAACAAGGTTACGTACCTTCCGAACACGGCGGGATGTTTTACCGCCGAAGACGCCATCCGCACGCTTCGGCTGGCACGTGAGGCGGGCGGCTGGAATCTCGTCAAGCTGGAGGTGCTGGGCGAAGCCAAGACGCTCTACCCGGACATGCGCGAAACGCTGCGCGCCACCGAAGTGCTGGTCAAAGAGGGCTTCGAGCCGATGGTCTATTGCGTCGACGATCCCATCGCCGCGAAACAGCTTGAGGAGGCGGGCGCGGTCGCGATCATGCCGCTGGGCGCGCCGATCGGCTCGGGCCTCGGCATCCAGAACCGGGTGACCATCCGCCTGATCGTCGAGGGCGCGAAGGTGCCGGTGCTGGTCGACGCGGGAGTCGGCACGGCGAGCGACGCCGCGCAGGCGATGGAATTGGGCTGCGATGGCGTGCTGATGAACACCGCGATCGCCGAGGCCAAAGATCCAGTCCTGATGGCGCGCGCGATGAAGGCCGCGGTGGAATCGGGGCGGCAGGCCTATCTCGCGGGACGAATGCAGAAGCGCCGCTACGCCGACCCGTCGAGCCCGTTGGCCGGTCTTATTTAAGGAGCGGCTCCAGCGCGTTGCCGAAATCGTTGCATAAGGCGCGGGTGCCCTCCGCGTCGTAGTGGAACTCGTCGATGAAGCCGATATTGTTGGTCTTGCCCGGGCCAGCAAGCGGCACGCCGAGCTTCCCGGCGACCGCCTTGCGGCGTGTGTGATACTCGACCACGAAGCGCTTGTGCGTTTCGAACTGGCGCTCCTGCGCCGCGTTGAAGGGTTTGCCGAGCTCGGATTCGCGTTCGATTGCGCTCGGCTCCGGCTTCTCGAAGAAGGTCGTGTCGTCGGCCAGGACCAGCGGTACCTTGTTGGCCGCGCAAAGCTCGGTAATCGCCCGGATCCAGAGCGACGTGAAGGCGAGGAGGGCGGGCATTTGCTGCTCCGCGGGGGGACGTCCGCCACGTTCCTCGAGCACCATCTTGATCTGCTTGAGATTGGGCGAGCCGAGCATCGGGTCGGCGATCGCCGTATAGCAAAAGTTCGTGAAGTCGCCGCCGCTGATGTGAACCACGGCCGACGGCGGATGCGGGGCGCGCGCGATCAGTCCGAGCAGGATCGAGAAGAGGTTGCGGCTATTGCCCTCGGGCAGACCAATGTTCGCGAAGGGAAAGCCGAAGCGCTCAGCGAGAAGCGAGGGCATGGTGTTTTCGTTGCCGGCGAGGCCGAAGCCGTAGACGCTGCTGGGGCCGAGCACGAGGCCGTAGCGGTCGCGCTTTACACAATCGGCGACGCTTAGCGTCTCTTCTCCGAGTCTGCTGTGGCGGAATCCGCCGGCATCGGTCGAGAAGGCGTCGCAGCGGATGTTGGGCCCGTAGAAGATCACGTCTCCGCGGTGCACCCAGCGGCGGTTGCGGATGAATTGCCGGACCTCCGGCCGAAGCCGCGCGATGTTCTGATAATTGGCCAACGCCTAGCTCCTCTCGCGGCCCGTCACGCGGTTGCCGTCAGCTCGGGCTGTGATGCGGCGCCCTGCAGCAATGGTTCGAGAGTTTCGGCAACCGAATCCGCCAACAGGCGCGTACCCTCGCGATCGCAATGAAACTCATCGATGAAGCCGACCTCGTTTTCCAGTCCCCAGCCGGCGAGCGGAACATCGATCTTCTTGGCCACATTCCGGCGGCGATTGTAAAAAGCCTCCCCAAATTTGCGATGGTTCGCGAATTGACGTTCCTGGGTCGCATTCATCGCTTTGCCCAGATCAGACTGGCGCTCGAGGTCGTTGGCTTGCGTCTTTTCAAAGAAGGTAGTGTCATGGCCAAGAACCACGGGAATCTTGCGCTGGCGGCAGGCCTGAACGATGGCCGTTGTCCACAACGACGTGAACGCGAGCAGTGCCGGAAGTTGCGCCTCGGCATTGGGATTGCCGCCGCGCTCCTTCACCGCCGCGTCGACTTGCTGCCGGCTGGGCGAACCAAAGACCCGGTCGCACAGGGATGTCTTGCAAAAGCTCGAATAATCGCCGCCACTAAAATAGACCAGTGCCGCGGGCCGCTGCGGCGCCCGCGCAAAGATGTCCATCAATAGCGAATAGAGATTGCGGCCGTTGCCCGCTGGCATCCCGAGGTTGGCAAAGGGAAATTCGAAGCGCTCAGCAAGCAGCGAAGGCAGGGCGCTTTCGTTGCCGGTCACACCGAAGCCGTAAATATTGCTTGCGCCGAGCACCAGTCCGTAACGTTCGTGGCGAAGGCAATCGGCGAGCGACATTTGCTTGCCCTTGAAACTGCTGTGACGAAATCCCGAACGGTCCGTCGAGAAGGCAGGGCAGTCAACGGAAGGTTGGTATACGAGCACGTCACCGCGGTGGATCCACGCGCGGTTACGAACGAAGTCCCGGACTTCGGGCCGAAGCCGCAGGATTTTCTGATAGTTGGCCATTGCCCGAGCTTAGAGGCGCGAGGCGAGATTCGCCAAGAGCTAGCTTGCGGTGACGATGTGCGCGGACATCGGCGCGTCGACCGCGCCGTCCCGTTCGAAAGCCCGAAGCTTGCGCTCCACCTCTTCGAACACGCGATCGAGGCTTCCGGGCTCGCGATCCTGGATTTCGATGCCCATTGGCGTGCCATAGCAAAGCGCCGCCGCCGCATCGTGCGCCGACGCAGCGCGGCTTCGTTTCTCAACCGTCTCGATCTGAACCGCCTCAAATCCGGCCGCGCGCAGGTCGTGCTCGATCGCCGAAGGATCGTGATAGCCGAACGGGCCTTGGCGCATGAACAATGGCGGATTTTCAGGGAACAGTTCGATCAGCGTCCGCTGCGACGCATCGCTCAGCGGATTGCTCTCGATCCGGTCCCAGATTGCGAGCAAATAACGTCCTCCGTCCCGCAGGACGCGTCGCGCTTCGGAATGGGCGCGCACCCTGTCCGGGAAGAACATTGCGCCGAACTGGCAGATGACGAGGTCAAAGCTGCGATCCTCGAACGGCAATTTCTGCGCATCCGCAGCAACGAAGCGGACCTTGTCCGAGTCGAGCCGTTCTGCGGCGACATCGAGCATCGGCTGGTTGAGATCGGTGGCGATGATTTCGGCATTGGGCAGAGCGGCATGAACCGCTTCAGTCACTACGCCGGTGCCCGCCGCAGTCTCGAGAATCCGCGAAGGACGAAATTCGCGGGCGCGGCGCGCCAGCTCTTCCGCATAAGGGCGGAAGATCAGCGGCACCATGAAGCGGTCGTAGCTTGCCGGCACCGAACCCGAAAAACGAAGCTCCATGTCCTGCATCAGAGGGCCTCCTCGCGTGGATAAGGGCAATATCGGATAGTCACGAACCAGGAAATCGGCTCGGAACGCCCCTTCGACGTTCTTTCGGTGTCCGGAGGGAGGATCAATGGTTTTGGCCATGACAGACTTTGTTCGCGAGCGCGAGGCAATGGTCGAGCGGCAGCTGAAGCGCCGCGGAATCCGTGAAGAGCATATCCTGGATGCGTTCCGCGCCGTTCCGCGCGAGGCATTCATCGCCGGCAACAATGTCCATCTTGCCTACGGCGATCATCCGTTGCCGATCGAGGCGGGACAGACGATCTCGCAGCCGTACATCGTTGCACTGATGATCCAGGCGGCGGGTATCAAGCCGGGCGACCGGGCGCTCGAGGTGGGTGCGGGCTCGGGATATGCCGCGGCGGTCATCAGCCGCATCGCCGAGAAGGTGGTCGGCATTGAGCGCCAGCATGAGTTGGTCGAGGTAGCTCGCCAAAGGCTGCAACGCCTGGGCTATGACAATATCGAGATCGTCGAGGGGGATGGCACCAAGGGTTGGCCGGAAGAGGCGCCCTACGATGCTATCCTTGCTGCAGCGAGCGGAAGCCATGTCCCGCAGCCGCTGATCGACCAGCTCGCGCCCGAAGGTTGCATCGTCATGCCCGTAGGCGATCCCGGTTGGGCGCAGGAGTTGATCAAGGTCACGAAAGGCAAATACGGATCGCTGCATAGCGAGAATCTAGGTGGGGTGCGCTTCGTGCCGCTGATCGGCGAGGAAGGCTGGAAGGATGATCGATAGCGAACTGGACGCGTTACCGCGCCTGATCGCCGAAGCCGCCGAGCCGCTTCCTAAGGTCGACGACCCTGCATTTGCGGCGGCGTTTGACCGCTTTGGCGATGCAAGGGTCGTCCTGCTCGGCGAAGCGAGCCACGGCACGAGCGAATTCTATCGGGCGCGGGCCGCAATCTCGAGCCGGTTGATCGAGCGCCACGGCTTCACCATCGTAGCGGTTGAAGCCGACTGGCCTGATGCTGCGACCATCGATCGCTACGTTCGGCATCGCGCGTGGCGCGAAGGGGAATTGCGCGCGTTTGAGCGCTTTCCGACCTGGATGTGGCGCAACCGCGAGTTCGACGCCTTCATCCGTTGGATGCGAGCGCACAATG
>Ga0207711_10004990_pt1 | contig 11255 bp, 10 predicted proteins | sample KBSS34metaG_FD_184401 | JGI IMG/M metagenome (GOLD analysis project Ga0207711, IMG submission 184401) | Switchgrass rhizosphere microbial communities from Kellogg Biological Station, Michigan, USA - KBS S3-4 metaG (SPAdes) (version 2) | ecosystem: Host-associated > Plants > Roots > Rhizosphere...
GTACAAGATCGGCCGCCCCCGTCAGCTATATGTGGGCTCCACCGCGCGCAACGTCAAACCGATCGGCCAGCGCGGATAACCCTTCGGCCGTACACGCTGTTTCATCGCGCAACCCCGGCCACTGGCCGGGGTTTTGTTTTGGGCGCCCCTAAAATTGAGGGCTTCGAGGGAAGCACCATGGCTCGCACGCTCTACGACAAGCTCTGGGACGAGCACGTCGTTCACACCGAGGAAGACGGCACCGCCGTTCTCTACATCGACCGGCACCTGGTGCACGAAGTCACCAGCCCCCAGGCGTTCGAAGGGCTGGACCTGTCCGGGCGCAAGGTCTGGCGGCTGTCCGCGAACCTCGCGGTCAGCGACCACAACGTGCCCACCACCGACCGTTCGCACGGCATCGCCGACCCGGTGTCCCGGCTCCAGGTCGACACGCTCGACCACAACTGCGATGCCCACGGCATCACCCAGTTCAAGATGACCGATCGCCGCCAGGGGATCGTTCACGTGATTGGCCCGGAGCAGGGCGCTACGCTGCCCGGCATGACGGTGGTCTGCGGAGACTCCCACACCTCCACCCACGGCGCCTTCGGCGCGCTGGCTCACGGCATCGGCACGAGCGAGGTGGAGCACGTGCTCGCCACGCAGACGCTCCTGGCCAAGAAGGCCAGGAACATGCTCGTGAAGGTGGAGGGCGTGCTGCCGCGCGGCTGCGGCGCCAAGGACATCGTGCTGGCCATCATCGGGAAGATCGGCACGGCAGGTGGCACGGGCTACACCATCGAGTTCGCCGGCAGCGCCATCCGCGCGCTTTCGATGGAAGGGCGCATGACGGTGTGCAACATGGCGATCGAGGGGGGCGCGCGCGCCGGCCTCGTGGCCGTCGACGACACCACCATCCAGTACGTCCGCGGCCGTCCCTTCTCGCCGCAGGGCGAGGAGTGGAATCAGGCCGTCGCCTACTGGAAGACGCTGCACTCCGACGAAGGCGCGCACTTCGACCGCATCGTCGAGCTCGACGCCAGCCAGATCCGCCCTCAGGTCACCTGGGGCACCTCGCCCGAGATGGTGCTGTCCATCGAGGACCGCGTGCCCGACCCCGACCGCGAGAAGGACGCCACGCGCCGCTCCGCGATGGAGCGCGCGCTGCAGTACATGGCGCTGGAGCCCAACAAGCCCATCGAGGACATCCGCCTCGACAAGATCTTCATCGGCTCGTGCACCAACTCGCGCATCGAGGACCTGCGCGAAGCCGCCGCCGTCGTGCGCAAGCTCGGTCGCCGCGTGGCGCCGAACATCCGTCTCGCGCTGGTGGTGCCCGGCTCCGGACTCGTGAAGGCCCAGGCCGAGCGCGAAGGCCTCGATCAGATCTTCAAGGCCGCCGGCTTCGAGTGGCGCGAGCCCGGCTGTTCCATGTGCCTGGCAATGAACGCCGACCGGCTGGAGCCCGGCGAGCGCTGCGCCTCCACCAGCAACCGCAATTTCGAAGGCCGCCAGGGCGCAGGCGGTCGCACCCACCTCGTCAGCCCGGCCATGGCGGCCGCGGCCGCGCTGGAGGGGCATTTCGTCGACGTGCGCCGCATCTCCTGATGCACCGGGCGCCGATCCACAAACACATCGAGGGGACTCCCATGAAACGCATCGTCTTCGCTCTGTTTGCCGCTGCCTTCGGACTCACGCTGCTGGCCGGCTGCAACACCATGCAAGGGTTCGGCAAGGACGTTCAAAAGGTCGGCGACAAGATCGAGGAATCCGCCGCCAGAAAGAAGTAGGGCGCCATGCAAGCGTTTCGAGTTCACAAGGGCCTGGTCGCGCCGCTGGATCGCGCCAACGTCGACACCGACGCCATCATCCCCAAGCAGTTCCTGAAGTCGATCAAGCGCTCCGGCTTTGGCCCGAACCTGTTCGACGAGTGGCGCTATCTCGATCACGGCGAGCCCGGCCAGGACCCGGCTTCGCGTCGGTCGAACCCCGACTTCGTGCTGAACCAGCCGCGCTACAAGGGCGCCTCGGTGCTGCTCGCGCGCGAGAACTTCGGCTGCGGCTCCAGCCGCGAGCACGCGCCCTGGGCCCTGGAGCAATACGGCTTTCGCGCGCTGATCGCGCCGAGCTTCGCGGACATCTTCTTCAACAACTGCTTCAAGAACGGCGTGCTGCCGATCGAGTTGCCCGCGCAGCAGGTCTCGCAGCTGTTCGACGAGGTGGCCGCCTTCGTCGGCTACGAGCTGACGGTCGATCTCGAGCGGCAGGTCGTCGTGAAGCCCGACGGCACCGAGCTGTCCTTCGAGGTGCAGCCGTTTCGCAAGTATTGCCTGCTCAACGGCTTCGACGACATCGGCCTGACACTGCGCCACGCCGACAAGATCCGCGCCTTCGAGGCCGAGCGGCTGGCGAAGCAGCCGTGGCTTGCGCACCGCATCGTCTGAGGCGAGGAAGATGAAGATTGCAGTCCTGCCGGGTGACGGCATCGGCACCGAAATCGTCGCCGAGGCGGTGAAGGTCCTGCGTGTGCTCGATGTGAAGTTCGAGCTCGAGCACGCGAGCGTGGGCGGCGCGGCCTACGAAGAGAGCGGCCACCCGCTGCCGCCGGCGACGCTCGCACTCGCCCAGTCGGCCGACGCGGTGCTGTTCAACACAGTGGGCGACTGGAAGTACGACAAGCTCGAGCGCGCGCTGCGCCCCGAGCAGGCCATCCTCGGCCTGCGCAAGAACCTGGGCCTGTTCGCCAATTTCCGCCCCGCGGTGTGCCACCCGCAGCTCACGCATGCATCGAGCCTGAAGCCCGAGCTCGTCTCGGGCCTGGACATCCTCATCGTGCGCGAGCTCACCGGCGACATCTACTTTGGCCAGCCTCGCGGACGCCGCGCCAGCCCCGATGGCGCCTTCGCAGGCGCCGATGAAGCCTTCGACACCATGCGCTACGCGCGCCCCGAGATCGAGCGCATCGCCCACGTGGCCTTCCAGGCCGCGCGCAAGCGCAGCAAGCGCCTGACGAGCGTGGACAAGGCCAACGTGCTGGAGACCTTCCAGTTCTGGAAGGACGTGGTCAGCGAGGTGCATGCGCAATACCCGGATGTCGAGCTCGACCACATGTACGTCGACAACGCCGCCATGCAGCTCGTGAAGGCGCCCAAGCGCTTCGACGTCATCGTCACCGGGAACATGTTCGGCGACATCCTCAGCGACGAGGCAGCCATGCTGACCGGCTCGATCGGCATGCTTCCGTCCGCGTCGCTGAACGCCAAGAACCAGGGCCTGTACGAGCCCAGCCATGGCTCCGCGCCCGACATCGCAGGCAAGGGCGTCGCCAATCCGCTGGCCACCATCCTGAGCGCCGCGATGATGCTGCGCTTCAGCCTCGATCAGCCCGAAGCCGCCGCGCGCATCGAGTCCGCGGTGAATGCGGTGCTCGACGCCGGCCTGCGCACCCCGGACATCCACAGCGAAGGAACGACCCGGGTAGGAACGAAGGAGATGGGCGACGCCGTGGTCGCCCGCCTCAAAGCGCAGGGCTGAACCGCACGCATTGGCCGCGCCCGCGGGGCGCGGCTGCCAAGGACACGTCAAAACCCCAAGGAAATTCAGACATGGCAACGACCCTGGTCGGACTCGTCGGCTGGCGCGGCATGGTGGGCTCCGTGCTCATGGAGCGCATGCAGCGAGAGGGCGATTTCGCGCTGATCGAGCCCGTTTTCTTCAGCACATCGAATGCAGGCGGCGCCGCGCCGTCGATGGCGAAGAACGAGAAGGCGCTGAAGGATGCGCACGACATCGCCGCGCTCAGCCGCTGCGACATCGTCATCACTGCGCAGGGCGGCGACTACACCAGCGAGGTGTTCCCCAAGCTGCGCGCCCAGGGGTGGAAGGGCCACTGGATCGACGCGGCGTCCACGCTGCGCATGAAGGACGACGCCGTCATCGTGCTCGATCCGGTCAACATGCCCGTCATCAAGCAGTCGCTGGCCAAGGGCGGGCGCAACTGGATCGGCGGCAACTGCACCGTGAGCTGCATGCTCATGGGCGTGGGTGCGCTCTACAAGGCCGGCCTCGTCGAGTGGATGACGAGCATGACCTACCAGGCGGCTTCGGGCGGCGGCGCGCAGCACATGCGCGAGCTGCTCACCCAGTTCGGCACGCTCAACGCGGGCGTGCGGTCCCTGCTCGACGATCCCAAGAGCGCCATCCTCGACATCGATCGGGGCGTGATCGATCTGCAGCGTGGCATGAAGCCCGAGCAGACGGAGCACTTCGGCGTGCCGCTGGCCGGCAGCCTCATTCCCTGGATCGACAAGGACCTGGGCAACGGGATGAGCCGCGAGGAATGGAAGGGCGGGGCCGAGACCAACAAGATCCTGGGCATCGGCGAAGGCTTTGGCACGCCGGCGATCCCGGTGGACGGCTTTTGCGTGCGCATCGGCGCGATGCGCTGCCACAGCCAGGCGCTCACCTTCAAGCTGAAGAAGGACGTTCCGCTGGCCGACATCGAGGCGCTGATCGCCAATGACAACGACTGGGTCAAGGTGGTGCCCAACACACGCGAAGCCACCATGAAGGACCTGACGCCGGTGGCTGTGACAGGCACGCTGGGCATTCCGGTGGGGCGGCTGCGCAAGCTGGCGATGGGGCCGCAATACCTGGGCGCCTACACCATTGGCGACCAGTTGCTCTGGGGTGCGGCCGAGCCGCTGCGCCGCATGCTGCGCATCCTGCTGGAGGCTTGATCGGCTCGATGGCTCCGCGCTGCCGCCCCGGTTGCGTTGCTCGACCGCAACGAAGCGTGACGCGATGAACGCTTGCGAGGCTTCGTACGAATGTCAGCCACTGCATGAGCTTGTCAGCGTATCTGCCTGATGTTATTGTGATTTCTGCCGTTTTTGCGGGTCTAGAAGCGGTAAACAGATGACGATGAAACACCGCCTGCCGGCGGTGTCTTGAGCGTTGTGTGCAAGTTCACGCAATGTCCGATGGGAGACGCCTTGAAAGATCGATCGAAACGCGTACGCAGTGCGGCCGCAGGCTGGGCCATGAATGGAGTTGCGGCTGCCGCGTTTTGCGTTGCGGCCGCTTTGCCGATGGACGCCTCGGCGCTGGGTTTGGGCCGGCTGAGCGTTCAGTCGGCGTTGGGTGAGCCCCTGCGAGCCGAAATCGACGTCAGCGCCATCACTCCCGATGAGGCCGGCAGCCTGCGCCTTCGCGTGGCCTCGCCCGAGGCCTATCGCGCCGCCGGGGTCGACTTCAACGCCGCGCTCTCCAATGCCCGCGTCACGCTCGAGCGTCGCACCGACGGCCGTCCCTTCATCCGGCTCACGAGCGACCGGCCGATGCAGGAGCCGTTCGTCGATGTGATCCTCGAACTGCAATGGTCCAATGGCCGCCTGACCCGCGAGTTCACGCTCCTGCTCGATCCTCCCACCCGTGCCACAGCGCCGCAGCCTTCCACCGGCGCTGCGATCGCGCCCGCGACTCCGACCGCGCCGGCCGCCGCCCCTGCGGCGAAAGCTCCCGTCGCCCCGCGCGCTGAAGCGCCGGCCCCTGCGCCGGCTCGTGCACCACGTGCCGCTGCCGAGGCCACCAAGCCGCCGGCGACCGCCGCCGCCCCGGCTCCGGCACCGACCCTCGGCGCCGGCGTGAGCGCCGACGAATACGAAGTGCACCGCGGCGACACCCTCTACGGCATTGCGGGCCGCACCGCGCGCTCGGGCGTCTCGCTCGACCAGATGCTCGTGTCGCTCTATCGCACGAACCCGCAAGCCTTCCTCGGCAACAACATGAACCGCCTGCGCGCAGGCGCCGTGCTCAACGTGCCCACCGCCGAGCAGGCCAAGGGCGTGAGCCCGAGCGAAGCGCGTCAGGTGATCCAGGCGCAGAGCGCCGACTTCGGCGCCTACCGCGAGCGCCTGGCCACCGGCGTGTCCACCGCGCCGACCACGCAGGCCCGCCAAGCCGGCGGGCAGGTGCAGGCCGAGGTCAAGGACAGCAAGCAGTCCACCGCCGCGACGCCGGACCGCCTGCAGCTCAGCAAGGGCGCCGTGGCGTCCAAGGCTGCCAGCGCGGCCGATCAGGTTGCCAAGGGTCGTGAGAAGCAGGACACCAGCGCCCGCGTCGCCGAGTTGTCGAAGAACGTCGAGGACCTGAAGAAGCTGCAGGGTGCGGCCGGCGCAGGCGCCGGCGCCGGCGCGGCGCCCAAGACTGCCGCCCCGACGATCACCGGCACGCCGCCCACCGCGGCCCGCACGCCCGCCGCTGCTGCGACGCCGGCTCCCGCCCCAACGCCTGCTCCCGCGCCTGCCCCGGCTCCGGTCGCCTCTGCACCGGCCGCGCCCGCGCCGATGTCGCTGGCCCCCGCATCGGCACCTGCCCCGATGGCCCTCGGCCCCGCGTCGGCGCCCGCGCCGGCCGTCGCCGCGGAGCCTGCTGCGTCTGCCGCGGCGCCTTCGGCGGAAGCCTCTGCGCCGACCGTCGTGGCACAAGCCCCCGCGGTGGCCCGCCCGGCTCCGGCGCCCATGCCTGCGCCGGTCGAAGAGCCCGGTTTCATCTCGTCCCTGCTCGACAGCCCCTGGGTGCTTCCGGGCGCGGGCGTGCTGGTCGCAGGCCTTGCGATCTTTGGCATGCTGCGCCTGCGTTCGCAGAACCGCAGTGACAGCGGCGAGACCTCGTTCCTGGAAAGCCGCCTGCAGCCCGATTCCTTCTTCGGCGCCAGCGGCGGCCAGCGCGTGGATACCCGCGACGCGACCGGCGTGCCGTCCTCGATGAGCTATTCGCTCAGCCAGCTCGACGCCATCGGTGACGTCGACCCGGTCGCCGAGGCGGACGTCTACCTCGCTTACGGCCGCGACCTGCAGGCCGAGGAAATCCTCAAGGAAGCGATGCGCGCGAACCCCGAGCGCATGGCCATCCGCACCAAGCTGCTGGAGGTCTACGCCAAGCGCCGCGACACCAAGGGCTATGAGCTCCTGGCCACCCAGATGTATTCGCTGACGGGCGGCGAGGGCGAAGACTGGTCGCGTGCCCAGCAACTGGGCCGCGAGGTCGACGCAGACAACCCGCTGTACCAGGCTGGCGGCCGCCCCGAAGGCGCCGGCGCGTCGGGTGGTCCGATCGTCGAGCCGCTGGGTGCCAGCACCATGCCGCAGTCGGTGCTGCCTTCGCCGTCGTCCTTCGACGCGCAACGCTCGATGCACGAGGACGATCCGAGCCTGGACCTCGACCTCGACATCTCCCAGCCGGGACGGCTGGAGGCCGCGCCGCTGCGCGCCGCCGAGGTGACGCAGCCCCTGCCGCGTTCCACGCAAGCCCCGAGCCCGGCGCCGAGCCTTCCCCCGCTCGACGAGGGCCTGAGGTTCAACCTGGGCGATATGGGAACGCCTGCCGCCAAGTCGGCCTTCGCCAACGAGCCGCCCACGGTGCAGTCGGGCTTCGACGACCTGCCGAGCCTCGACCTGAACGCCGAGCCGCTGAGCGAGGAAAGCCTGGAGCGCAAGCTCGAGCTTGCCGAGGAGTTCCGTCAGATCGGCGACATGGAGGGCGCTCGCGACCTGCTCCAGGAAGTCGTCACTCGCGCCAGCGGTTCGCTCAAGTCGAAGGCGCAGGGTCTGCTCGACCAGCTCGCCTGACGGCGGGCCTCCCGGTTCGAGCAGGCTAGCGGTCCCGGGGCCAGCATGCGCCTCGCCCTGGGCCTCGAATACTGCGGCAGCGGCTACCTGGGCTGGCAGAGCCAGCCGGGTGGCCGCACGGTCCAGGATCACCTCGAAGCCGCGCTCTCGCGCTTCGCCGATTCCCCGATCCAGACGGTGTGCGCCGGGCGCACTGATTCCGGGGTGCACGCCATCAACCAGGTCGTGCATTTCGACACCCTGGCCGAGCGCGCCGCCTTCTCATGGGTGCGCGGGCCCAACACCTTTCTCCCGCCAGACATCTCGGTGCAGTGGTGCGCCACGGTGCCCGACGACTTCCATGCCCGCAACCACGCGCGGGGGCGCCGCTACGCCTACGTGCTGCGTGAGTCCGCCGCGCGCCCGGCGGTCGAGGCGGGTCGGGTGGGCTGGGTGTTTCGCCCGCTCGACGCGCAGGCGATGCGCGAGGCTGCGGCGGTGCTCGTGGGCACGCACGACTTCAGCGCCTTTCGCTCCTCCGAGTGCCAGGCCGCCTCGCCGGTGAAGGAGTTGCGCCGCATCGACATCACGCGCCACGGCGCGTATTGGCGATTCGACTTCGAGGCCAACGCCTTCCTGCATCACATGATCCGCAACCTCATGGGATGCCTGATCGCCGTGGGGCAGGGCACGAAGCCCGTGACGTGGATGAACGAGGTGCTGGCCTCGCGCCGACGCGAGCAGGCCGCCCCCACCTTCATGCCCGACGGGCTGTACTTTCTCGGCCCGTACTACGATCGCGCCCTCGGACTTCCCGATCGATCGAGCGCAAGTGACTGGCTTCCCTGAGGCGCGCCGGGCCCTGCCCGCGCCTGCTCGCACCCGCATCAAGATCTGCGGCCTCTCGCGCGAGGCCGACGTGCTCGCGGCCGCGCAGGCGGGTGCGGATGCGATCGGCCTCGTGTTCTACGAGCCCAGCCCCCGGGCGGTGACGCTTCAGCGTGCCGAGGCACTTGCGCGCGAGCTGCCGCCCTTCATGACGCCGGTGGGACTCTTCGTGAACGCGCCGGCCTCGCGCGTGCGGGCTGCGATCGAGCGCATTCCCAATCTCCTGCTGCAGTTCCACGGCGACGAAACCCCCGCCCAATGCGAGGCCTACGGGCGTCCGTACATTCGCGCCGCGCGGGTGGCCGAGGGGGTCGATTTGCTAGACTTCGCGGCCCGCTTTTCCCGTTCCCAGGCGATCCTGCTCGACGCCCACGTCGAGGGTTACGGCGGCGGTGGAAAGGTCTTCGATTGGTCACTCGTTCCCCATCACGTCAACGCTCCGGTCGTTTTGTCTGGTGGGTTGAATCCTGCAAACGTGATCGATGGGGTGCTTGCGCTTCGGCCCTGGGCCGTTGATGTGAGCTCCGGCGTGGAGCGCGAGAAGGGCGTCAAGGACGCCGACGCGATCCGCCGGTTCTGCGAAGCGGTGCGCGAGGCAGATGCCCGCATCGCTTCGAGCGTTGCCTGAAATCCTGACCATGACCCACTATCAGCAGCCCGATGCACGCGGGCATTTCGGCCCCTATGGCGGCCGCTTCGTCTCCGAGACGCTCGTGCACGCGCTCGACGAACTGCGCGCGGCCTACGAGGAAAGCCGCGACGATCCGCAGTTCCAGGCCGAGTTCCGGCGCGAGCTTGCGCAGTTCGTCGGCCGCCCGAGCCCGATCTATCACGCCGCGCGCACGAGCCGCGAACTCGGCGGCGCACAGATCTACCTCAAGCGCGAAGACCTGAATCACACCGGCGCGCACAAGATCAACAACACCATCGGCCAGGCGCTGCTCGCGCGCCGCATGGGCAAGCCGCGCGTGATTGCCGAAACCGGCGCGGGCCAGCACGGCGTTGCCACGGCCACGATCTGCGCCCGCTTCGGGCTGGAGTGCGTGGTCTACATGGGCTCCGAGGACGTGAAGCGCCAGTCGCCCAACGTCTATCGCATGAACCTGCTCGGCGCGAAGGTGGTGCCGGTGGAAAGCGGCTCGCGCACCCTGAAGGACGCGCTCAACGAGGCGATGCGCGACTGGGTGACCAACGTCGAGAACACCTTCTACATCATCGGTACGGTGGCCGGTCCGCACCCGTATCCGCAGATGGTGCGCGACTTCCAGCGCGTGATCGGCGAGGAGTGCCTCACGCAGATGCCAGCGCTGATCGGACGCCAGCCCGATGCTGTCATTGCCTGCGTGGGCGGCGGCAGCAACGCGATGGGCATCTTCTACCCCTACATCGAGCAAGCCGGCACGCGCCTCATCGGCGTGGAGGCGGCGGGCCTGGGCATTGACAGCGGCAAGCACGCCGCGTCGCTGATCGCCGGCTCGCCCGGCGTGCTGCACGGCAATCGCACCTATCTCCTGCAGGACGACAACGGCCAGATCATCGAGACGCACTCCGTCTCCGCGGGCCTCGACTACCCCGGCGTCGGCCCCGAGCTCGCCTACCTGAAGGACATCGGCCGCGCCGAGTTCGTCGGCATCACCGACGACGAGGCGATGAGCGCCTTCCATCACCTGTGCCGCACCGAGGGCATCATCCCCGCGCTCGAATCGGCGCATGCGCTGGCGTATGCACTCAAGCTCGCGCCGACCCTGCGTCCCGACCAGCACCTGCTCGTGAACCTCTCCGGGCGCGGCGACAAGGACATCGGCACCGTGGCCGACCTGGGCGGCGCCTCGTTCTTCTGCCGTCCTTCCTGCCAGGGACAGTCCGTGAAGGGCGCCCCGGTGGAGGTGAAGCGATGAGCCGCATCCGCCAGACCTTCGACGCGCTCAAGGCGCAGGGACGCAAGGCGCTCATTCCCTACATCACCGCGGGCGATCCGTTCGCCGACGCCACCGTCGAGCTGCTGCACGCCTTCGCGGACGCAGGGGCGGACGTGATCGAGCTCGGCGTGCCGTTCTCCGACCCGATGGCCGACGGCCCGGTGATCCAGCGTGCGTCCGAGCGCGCCCTCGCCAAGGGCATCGGCCTGCCGCAGGTGCTCGACATGGTGCGCGACTTCCGCGCCACGAACCGCAGCACGCCGATCGTGCTGATGGGCTATGCGAACCCGATCGAGCGCTACGACCAGCGCCTGGGCGCGGGACGCTTCGTGGCCGATGCCGCGCAGGCGGGCGTGGACGGCGTGCTGGTCGTCGACTATCCGCCCGAGGAGTGCGCCGAGTTCGCCGCGACGCTGAAATCGGCCGGGCTCGATCTGATCTTCCTGCTGGCGCCCACCTCCACGCCCGAGCGCATGAGCGAAGTGGGGCGCATTGCAAGTGGCTACGTTTATTACGTGTCGCTCAAGGGCGTGACCGGCGCGGGCCACCTGGACACGGGCGCCGTCGCGCGGGCGGTGCCGCTCATCCGCGAGCACGTGAGCGTGCCGGTGGGCGTGGGCTTCGGCATCCGGGACGCGCAAAGCGCGGTTGGCGTGGCGCAGGTCGCAGATGCGGTGGTGATCGGCTCTCGCATCATCCAGGTGCTTGAGGAACAATCCCGCGATTCGGTCGTGGCCGCCGGTGCGGCCTTCATTGCGGACATCCGCAAGGCCCTCGACAACATGACAGGAGTGAATCGATGAGCTGGCTCGAAAAGCTGTTGCCCCCCAAGATCCAGCCCACCGACCCGGCCGAGCGC
>Ga0207711_10004996_pt1 | contig 11249 bp, 13 predicted proteins | sample KBSS34metaG_FD_184401 | JGI IMG/M metagenome (GOLD analysis project Ga0207711, IMG submission 184401) | Switchgrass rhizosphere microbial communities from Kellogg Biological Station, Michigan, USA - KBS S3-4 metaG (SPAdes) (version 2) | ecosystem: Host-associated > Plants > Roots > Rhizosphere...
AATGCTCGGCAGCCTGGCCTACATCGCGCCCCTGTTCGGTCCCGACACGCTGCCGACGATCCAGGAGCAGTTGATCAGTTTGGCGGGCCGGTTCTTCTCCCGCAACGTCGTCAACGAGATCATCGCGCCGACCGTCCGAGACATCGTCAGGGGTGCTCGCGGCGAGGTGGTCTCGGTGGGATTCGTGATCTCGCTTTGGGCGGGCTCGTCGGCCATCTCGGCGTTCGTCGACTCGATCACAGAAGCCCATGACCAGACAGAGCTGCGACATCCGGTGCGCCAACGGTTCTACGCGCTCGGACTCTATGTGGTGATGCTCATCGGCGCGATTGTGATGGCGCCGTTCATCGCACTGGGGCCACGCAAGATCGCCGAGTTTCTCCCGGACAGCTGGGACAACGTGCTGGCCTACGGCTACTACCCCGTGCTGTTCCTTGGCCTGGTTGTGGTGGTGAACATCCTCTACCGGGTGTCGCTTCCCGAGCCGCTGCCATCGCACCGGCTGCTCATCGGCTCGGTGTTGGCGACGGTGGTGTTCCTGACCGCCACGTTCGGGCTGCGGGTGTACCTGACGTGGATCACCAGCACCGGCTACACCTACGGCGCGCTCGCGACGCCGATCGCGTTCTTGTTGTTCGCGTTCTTCCTCGGCTTCTCGATCATGCTTGGCGCCGAGCTGAACGCCGCGATCCAAGAGGAATGGCCGGCTCCGGCCACCCACGCGAACCGGTTCCGGTGGTGGCTGGAGGAAAAGGCCGAGTCACGCAACGGCAGCGGCCCGGTCGCCCCGGATGCGGCGGCCAGTACCGCCGACAGCGACGCTACTTCCTGAGCTTCTCGTAGATCCGCTTGCACTCGGGGCACACCGGCGACCCCGGCTTTGCCGCGCGCGTCACCGGAAACACCTCACCGCACAGGGCGACGACGTGCGTACCCATGACGGCACTTTCGGCGATCTTGTCCTTCTTCACGTAGTGGAAGTACTTCGGGGTGTCGCTGTCGGTCCCGTCGTCGACGCGTTCGTCGGTATCGGTGCGCTCGATCGTCTGGGTTCGCATGTTTCCCATTTTGCCTGTAGGGAATCCGCTCCGTACAGCGGATGACGAGTGTGGAACAGTAGAGGTATGAAACACGGCCCTGAGCTGAGTTTCGACGACGACGGCCGACCCGTCCTGATCACCCGCGCCGCACTCCCATTCGAGGAGGAGCATCGCGCGAGGGTACGCAAATACCTGACGCTGATGTTCTGGCGCATTCCCGCGCTGATTCTCGCGGCGGTTGCGTACGGCATCTGGCAGAACGGGCTCATCTCTCTCGCGATCATCCTGGTATCGGTGCCACTGCCGTGGATGGCCGTGCTGATCGCCAACGACCGCCCGCCGCGGCGTGCCGAGGAGCCGCGGCGCTACGACTCAGCCCGCCGGATACCGCTCTTTCCCACGGCCGAACGGCCGGCTCTCGAGCGCGGCCCACAGCCTGCGCCGCAACCGGACGACGGCGATCCGCCGCGTGATGCTCCCAGCTGAGGACGTTCTGTCCCTATTCTCAGGAGAATCTCAGGTCGACTCCGGATAACCGCAGATCAGAAGGTGTGAACTGGCCAACGGGTGGGAACTCTTAGCGGCATGTGGGCGTTGTAGCTCATGACAGTTCGATCCGATCAGGAGGCCGTCATGGCAAATGCCACCACCACCCGCGTCGACACCGACCTGGACGCCCAGAGTCCGGCCGCTGACCTCGTGCGCGTGTACTTGAACGGCATTGGCAAAACGGCGTTGCTCAACGCTGCAGATGAGGTCGAGCTCGCAAAGCGCATCGAGGCTGGCCTTTACGCTCAGCATCTGCTCGAAACGCGGAGGCGCCTGGGCGAGAACCGCAAACGTGATCTCGCTGCAGTCGTACGCGACGGCGAGGCGGCCCGCCGCCACCTGCTGGAGGCGAACCTTCGACTGGTGGTGTCGCTGGCGAAGCGCTACACCGGTCGCGGCATGCCGTTGCTGGACCTGATCCAGGAGGGCAACCTGGGTCTGATCCGCGCGATGGAGAAGTTCGACTACACCAAGGGCTTCAAGTTCTCGACGTACGCGACCTGGTGGATCCGCCAGGCGATCACCCGCGGCATGGCCGACCAGAGCCGCACCATCCGGCTCCCGGTCCACCTTGTCGAGCAGGTGAACAAGCTGGCCCGGATAAAGCGCGAGATGCACCAGAACCTGGGCCGTGAGGCCACCGATGAGGAGCTGGCCGCCGAATCGGGGATCCCGGTGGACAAGATCACCGACCTGCTCGAGCACAGCCGCGACCCGGTGAGCCTGGACATGCCCGTCGGCAGCGACGAGGAAGCCCCGCTGGGCGACTTCATCGAGGACGCCGAGGCGATGTCGGCCGAGAACGCGGTGATCTCCGAGCTACTGCACACCGACATTCGCCACGTCCTGGCGACGCTCGACGAGCGCGAGCAACAGGTCATCCGGCTGCGGTTCGGCCTCGACGACGGCCAGCCGCGGACCCTCGATCAGATCGGCAAGCTGTTCGGGCTGTCACGTGAGCGCGTGCGCCAGATCGAGCGCGAGGTGATGGCCAAACTGCGCAACGGTGAGCGCGCCGACCGGCTCCGGTCGTACGCAAGCTAGCTACCAACACATGGACCCCGCCGGTGCGCCGGCGGGGTCCATGTGTTGCACGCGGGGGCCCAGCTGTGTCGTCGGGCGGGCGATGTTGCGCCCCAGTTTTCCCAGCTTGACCGGTAGACTCTGGCGTGACGGAGGGTTGCCTAATGAACGATCTTGTCGATACCACCGAGATGTACCTGCGGACCATCTACGACCTCGAAGAAGAGGGCGTAGTGCCGCTGCGTGCCCGCATCGCCGAGCGGCTCGAGCAGAGTGGCCCCACCGTCAGCCAGACCGTGTCGCGGATGGAGCGTGACGGGCTTCTGCACGTCGCCGGTGACCGCCATCTCGAGCTCACCGACAAAGGCCGCGCCCTTGCGATCTCCGTCATGCGCAAGCATCGGCTCGCCGAGCGCCTGTTGGTCGACGTGATCGGGCTGCCATGGGAGGAAGTGCACGCCGAGGCCTGCCGGTGGGAGCACGTGATGAGCGAGGACGTCGAGCGCAGGCTGGTGCAGGTACTCAACAACCCGACCACGTCGCCGTTCGGCAACCCGATCCCCGGCCTGTCCGAGCTCGGCGTGGGCGACGACCTCGCCAACGACCAGATCAACCTGGTGCGCCTGACCGAGCTGCCGTCCGGAATGCCCGTCGCGGTCGTGGTACGGCAGCTCACCGAACACGTCCAGGGCGACACCGAACTGATCGCGAAGCTCAAGGACGCCGGCGTGGTGCCCAACGCCAGGGTGACCGTCGAGGCCAACGACCACGGCGGCGTGTTGATCGTGATTCCCGGCCACGAGCAGGTCGAGCTGCCCCACCACATGGCACACGCCGTGAAGGTCGAAAAGGTCTGACGGCCGGCAACGCTCATCCGGCCCGCCGCCCGAACGACCGCATACGCGGTAGCTGCACACCAAGCCGATCGGCCAGCCGGTAGCCCGTGATCGCGAGATCACGAATCTTCTCGGGCCGCAGCCCCGACTGCAAGGCGGTGTCGAGCATGCCGGCCATCCTGTGCGTCGAGTCGCCCCGCAGCGCCGCCTCCAGCGATACGCCTGCCAGCGGGCCGTCGCCGCGGGCGTAGGCCGAGAACGCCAGTAACACGAGCGCCTCGACCCGCCACGGCTCCGGCAGGGTGCGCGACAGGACAGCCCACAGCGACTCGGCCTGCCCGGCGTCCTCGCCGACCGCCAGCGCGTAGAGCGTGTCTCGCACCCGAAGGTCGGTCAACGCCCACGCCAGCCGGACCAGTTCGTCATCGCCGAGTCCGGCGGCGTCGGCCACCCGCGCCGCCGCGGCCATGACCGCCTCGATGTCGGCACGGGCTGCCTCATCCGGCCGCTCCCCCTCCGGTTGGCAGCCGCCGATCAACTCGGCGAGCGCGGCCGTCCGGGCGGGATCGGCGACCTCGATCACTTCTTGCAGCTCGGCACGCCGGGCGTACAGCCGGCGGCCGTCCAGCACCGCGGCTACAGCCAGCGGCGATGCCGACGGATCCTCGACGGTGCCCGCATTGCCGCAGCCGTCGGCGCAATGCCACCGCCCGCCGGCGGCGACCCGGTCGACGACGTGTGCGGCGAGCAGTTCGATCCCTCGGTTGGCCAGCGCGGTCGTCAGACCGTCGGCGAGTTCGCGGTGTTCGTCGTTGCACATTCGGCAGTTCGCACCCCCCTCGTCGATCACCACCGCGATCGCAGAATCCGGCCTGGCCGCGGCGGCGACGTCGGCGACGTGTGCCAGCGAATGCACGAGATCGTCCGAAAGGTCAACGCGCATAACACATCCCATCTCGCCGCGGTCGACGGTGACGAGCACGAGGGATTTCTCCGGCACGAAGCCGAGCACTGCGGGCAGAGCCGCGATCAGAACGCCGGGCCGGTTCAGGTGAAAGTCGGGTGGTTGCGATGTCGTCATGGCGCCAACTTCGCAATCGGCACCGCCGAATGTGGCCACCAAATGCGTCATCTGCGGGCGCCTGGGGATGGATTCGCCCCTGGGGAGAACGAGTGCCGCCGCTTCGGCAATTATTCACGCCGCATTGACGCTCGTCGGCGTGCGAAGTTGGCCCAACCGGCGTAGACCTTTTGCCATGGGTTCCATGGTTGAGTACGACCTCGTCGTCATCGGTTCGGGTCCGGGCGGTCAAAAGGCCGCGATCGCGGCCGCGAAGCTCGGCAAGTCGGTGGCGGTTGTGGAACGCGGCAGGATGCTCGGCGGAGTTTGCGTGAACACCGGAACCATTCCGTCCAAGACGCTGCGCGAGGCGGTCGTCTATCTCACCGGCATGAGCCAGCGCGAGATGTACGGCGCCAGCTACCGCGTCAAGGAAAAGATCACCCCCGGCGACCTCCTGGCCCGCACCACGCATGTCATCACCAAGGAGCAGGACGTGGTGCGCAATCAGCTAATGCGCAACCGGGTCGACCTCCTCACCGGGCACGCCAGGTTCCTCGACGAGCACACCGTGTGTGTCGATGACCAGACCCGCGGTGAAAGAACAACCGTCCGAGGCGAATACATCGTGATCGCCACGGGCACCAAGCCGGCCAGGCCGACCGGCGTCGAGTTCGACGAAGACCGGGTGCTGGACTCCGACGGCATCCTCGACCTGAAGTCCCTGCCGACCACGATGGTGGTGGTTGGGGCCGGCGTGATCGGCATCGAATACGCCTCGATGTTCGCCGCACTTGGCACCAAGGTCACGGTCGTGGAGAAGCGCGACAACATGTTGGAGTTCTGCGACCCGGAGATCATCGAGGCGCTCAAGTTCCACCTGCGCGACCTGGCGGTGACATTCCGCTTCGGCGAGGAGGTGACCGCCGTCGACGTCGGCGCAGCGGGCACGGTCACCACATTGGCCAGCGGCAAGCAGATTCCCGCCGAGACCGTGATGTATTCGGCGGGCCGCGAGGGCCAGACCGAACACCTGGACCTGCCCAACGCCGGCCTCGAAACCGACAGCCGCGGAAGAATCGTCGTCGACAGCCAGTTCCAGACGAAGGTCGACCACATCTACGCCGTCGGCGACGTGATCGGCTTCCCCGCGCTGGCCGCCACGTCGATGGACCAAGGCCGGCTGGCCGCGTACCACGCGTTCGGCGAACCGGCGAAAGGCATGACCGATCTGCAGCCGATCGGCATCTACTCCATCCCCGAGGTGTCCTACGTCGGCGCCACCGAAGTCGACCTGACCAAGAACGCGATCCCCTACGAGGTCGGGGTGTCACGGTACCGCGAGCTGGCGCGCGGACAGATCGCAGGCGACTCCTACGGCATGCTCAAGCTGCTGGTGCACACCGAGAGCCTCAAGCTGCTCGGCGTGCACATCTTCGGCACCAGTGCCACCGAGATGGTGCACATCGGCCAGGCGGTGATGGGCTGTGGCGGCACGGTCGAATACCTCGTCGACGCCGTCTTCAACTACCCGACGTTCTCAGAGGCCTACAAGGTCGCCGCGCTCGACGTGATGAACAAGCTGCGCGCGCTGAACCAGTACCGCGGCTAGTCGCAGCCGTCGTCGGACACCGTCGGCGCGTCATCAGCCGGACCTCCGGCCTCGGCGCGAACGAACAACCGCGTCACGGCGTCGTCAAAAGGCGGTGAGTAAGAGATGCTTTCGTCTGCGCAGCCGCCGCCGTTCAAGCCACCGATCACGCCCGTGACCGTCGACCCGTCGATCCACGGTGCACCGGACAGGCCGTCGACCAACTCTGCGCAATCCAGCGCCGGAAAACCCTTGGTGGGTGCCGCGGTGGCCGTCCGGCATCCGATCGGACCGCCACCGACGCCCATTCCGTAGCCGGTGACGGTGACGATCGTGCCCGGTTTCGGCGACGGCCCGAGCCTCAGGCCACCGCCAGCCTGCGCCTCCACCGACCTGCCTGTGTCTCGGCTCACCCGCGCGATCGCGAAGTCGGCGAGCGGGTCCTGATTCTGGATCCAGCGCGGATCGAGATAGACCGCGTCGACATGCCAGACGTCCTCTGGCACTGCGGTGTCCTTCAGGCCGGCGACGAACGTGGCGTCGACGCCCTGAGCCACGCAGTGCGCGGCGGTCAGAATCAGATCGCCTCCTGGCGAGTCCAGCACCCCTCCGGAGCAGGTGTGCAGCGTGGCGCCGCCCACGAAGACCGCACCCACCCTGGGATCGGGAGGCACCGGCGCCGCAGTGGGCGGCGTCTTGGGAGTGACGGTCGCCGCCTCCTCGACCGGCGGGTGTTTCCCGCACGCCGAGCCCGATAAGGTCAACGCAGCCAGCAGTCCGGTTACCAGGACGGCCCGGCCGGCCGCGGAGAAGTGCATGAGGACCGATCTTGCCTCACCATCCCGGCGTACGCCCTGACGATGCCCAGCCCGACGGGTTCTGGGGTCCCCAGCTTGCGAGGGGAGTGCTTCGGATCGCGGGCACCCAGCGCGGAATGCGGGTTCGACGACCTTGTGTTCGAACAAGTGGATGTCCGCAATCGCATCTACCGCGAAATGCGCGACACTATGTGCCAGGAGGCGAGGCAATGGCTGAGAACGCCGATAAACCAGAACAGCACTACCACCCCGAGCAGACCGGGATGTATGAGCTGGAGTTTCCCGCACCGCAGCTGTCCTCGGCAGATGGCACCGGGCCGGTGATGATCCACGCCCTGGAGGGCTTTTCGGACGCCGGGCATGCGATCCGGCTGGCCGCGCAGTATCTGAAGAACAATCTGGACACCGAGCTGGTGGCGTCGTTCGCCATCGACGAACTGCTGGACTACCGGTCGCGACGGCCGCTGATGACGTTCAAGACCGACCACTTCACGGCCTACGAGGAACCCGAGCTCAACCTGTACGCCCTGCACGACAGCGTCGGCACACCATTTCTGCTGCTCGCGGGCATGGAGCCGGATCTGCGCTGGGAGCGATTCATCACGGCAGTTCGGCTGCTGGCCGAACGGCTGGGTGTTCGCCGGGTGATCGGCCTGGGCACCATCCCGATGGCGGTGCCGCACACCCGTCCCATCACGATGACGGCGCACGCCAACGACAAGGAATTGATCGCCGACCACACCCCGTGGGTGGGTGAGGTTCAGGTCCCGGGCAGCGTGTCGAACCTGCTGGAGTTCCGGATGGCCCAGCACGGTCACGAGGTGGTCGGCTTCACCGTGCACGTCCCGCACTATCTGGCGCAGACGGACTACCCGGCGGCCGCCGGGGCGCTGCTCGCCGAGGTCGCCAAGAACGGCTCGCTGCAAATCCCGCTGGTCGAGCTGACGCAGGCCGCAGTCGAGGTACACGACAAGATAACCGAACAGGTCCAGGCGAGCAGCGAAGTCGCTCAAGTGGTGGAGGCGTTGGAGCGACAGTACGATGCGTTCGTCGCCGCTCAGGAGAACCGGTCGCTGCTGGCGCGCGATGAGGATCTACCCAGCGGAGACGAGCTCGGTGCCGAGTTCGAACGGTTCCTCGCACAACAGGCCGGTGACAAGAACAAGGACGACGACAACTAGCCGCACCCGGCCCGACAACGAAGTTGGCGAACATGACCGTGACGACACAGGCGGCGCAATGAGCGAGCGAAAGCCTAACCTGCGCACCGTGCGCGAACTGACACCGTCGCTGCAGTTCCGCACCATCCACGGATACCGCCGCGCGTTCCGGGTGGCCGGCTCCGGCCCGGCGATTCTGGTCATTCATGGCATCGGCGACAACTCCACCACGTGGAGCACCGTGCAGACCAAGCTGGCGCAACGGTTCACCGTCATCGCTCCCGATCTATTGGGTCACGGCCAGTCCGACAAGCCACGGGCGGACTACTCGGTCGCCGCGTACGCGAACGGCATGCGCGACCTGTTATCCGTCCTCGACATCGACGAGGTCACCGTCGTCGGTCACTCGCTCGGTGGCGGCGTGGCGAGCAATTCGCTTATCAGTTCCCGCAATTGGTCGAACGGCTCATCCTCGTGGGCGCGGGTGGAGTGACCAAGGACGTCAACGTCGCGCTGCGCTTTGCCTCGTTGCCGATGGGCAGTGAGGCGCTGGCGCTGCTGCGGTTGCCGCTGGTGCTGCCCGCGTTACAGGCGGTCGGCCGCATCGCCGGCGCCCTGTTCGGATCCACCGGCCTCGGCCGCGACCTGCCCGACGTGCTGCGCATCCTGGCCGACCTGCCCGAGCCGACCGCCTCGTCGGCGTTTGCCCGCACGCTGCGTGCCGTCGTCGACTGGCGCGGCCAGGTGGTCACCATGCTCGACCGATGTTATTTGACGCAATCGGTTCCCGTGCAACTGATTTGGGGCTCGCACGATTCGGTGATACCGGTAGGCCACGCCCGGATGGCGCACGCCGCGATGCCCGGTTCGCAGTTGGAGATCTTCGAAGGCTCCGGGCATTTTCCGTTCCATGACGATCCCGACCGCTTCGTCGAGGTCGTCGAGCGGTTCATCGATTCCACCGATCCCGCGGTGTACGACCAGGACTACCTTCGCGGTCTGCTGCGCGCAGGGATCAGCGAGGGGGCTATCTCCGGTCCCGTCGACACGCGTGTCGCCGTGCTCGACGCGATGGGCGCCGACGAGCGCAGCGCCACCTGATTGGCGACCACGTAGCATCGGCCACATGGCCATCGACGTGACAGTGCTGCGCGTTTTCACCGACCGGGACGGCAACTTCGGCAACCCCCTCGGCGTCGTTGACGCCAGCCAGGCCGAGCCCGACGAGCGCCAGCGGATAGCGACCCAATTGGGCTACAGCGAAACGATATTCATCGATGTGCCGGAGTCAGGTGCGAACACGGCGCACGCGCGCATCTACACCCCGGCCACGGAGCTGTCGTTTGCGGGGCATCCGACGGTGGGCGCTTCTTGGTGGCTGCGCGATCGCGGCACCCCTATTCACACGTTGCAGGTGCCTGCGGGAATCGTGCAGGTCACGTACGAGGACGACCTCACCGCGGTCAGCGCTCGCTCGGAGTGGGCGCCGGAGTTCGCCATTTATGACCTCGAGTCCACCGATGCGCTCCTTGCCGCGGACCCGGAGGACTACCCCGACGACATCCAGAACTATCTGTGGACGTGGACCGACCGCGAGCGCGGCGTAATTCGATCGCGGATGTTCGCGGCCAATCTCGGGGTGCCCGAGGACGAGGCGACTGGGGCCGCGGCCGTGCGGATCACCGACTACCTCAGCCGCGACCTGACCATCGTGCAGGGCAAGGGCTCGGTGATCGATACCCAGTGGAGCCCTGAAGGCTGGGTGCGCATCGCCGGCCGCGTCGCAAGCGACGGGGTGAAGCAGATCGACTGACCAGAGCCGTGGGCTCAGCCCTGTGCGGGCACCTCGCGGGCGGCGCGCAGCGCCTCGATCTCCCGCTCGAAGTCTTCGGCCGACTCGAACGACCGGTAGACCGAGGCGAATCGCAGATAGGCCACCTCGTCGAGTTCGCGTAGCGGCCCAAGGATCGCCAACCCTACTTCATGGCTGGGCACTTCGGGTGAGCCCGTGGCTCGCACGGCGTCTTCCACCTGCTGGGCGAGCAGATTCAGCGCGTCGTCATCGACCTGTCGCCCCTGGCAGGCCCGCCGCACACCCCGGATGACCTTCTCGCGGCTGAACGGCTCGGTGACCCCGCTGCGCTTGACGACCGCCAGCACCGCCGTCTCCACCGTGGTGAACCGCCTGCCGCACTCGGGGCATGATCTGCGCCGCCGAATCGCCTGGCCCTCGTCCGTTTCGCGGGAGTCCACCACCCGCGAATCAGGATGACGGCAGAACGGACAATGCATAACCGCTCCTTCGCCGCGACGACCGACAGCTACCTCGAACCTCTTCGAGCGTACCTGCGTGCCACCGCCGGAGCCCAGCGCCGGTGCGATTCGGGCACTTGTCGTCGACGCGTCTACTGAAGGCGTTGTGCGGCAATATGTTTCACCGCTCACGGTGTGTCTAATCGCCGATGGGCGCGATGAGCGTCTGACCGGCGTCAAGCGCCACCGAGTCGAGCTGGTTGAGCTCGCGGATGCGCTCGACGACCTGACCGACCGGCGCGTCGGGGGCGACCCGATGGGCCACCTGCTGCAGCGTCTCCCCTGTCTGCACCTGGATGACGGCCAGCCTGCCCGGCACCGGCCCGTCGCCTCCGGTCACCCCGCCAAGCTGGGCGACCAGCCCGAGCCACACCGTGATGCCCGACGCGATGAGCGCGAGCACCACCGTGGTGGCGGGCGTGATGGGCCGCCGGCGATGCGACGCCCGCGACATCAACACGCCTGTACCCCGGTAGCGCAGCGGCGCCCCGCCTGGCCGGTTCGACCGCGGCCGCCGGGTGCTGCCCGGCCGCAACCCGGGCCTGACCACCCAATCTCCCTGGATTTCTCGGGTGTCGAGGATCGTCATCTGCCTGCCTTCCGCTCTGGCTTGTTCGCTCGTGTGTTCGAATATACTCGCTCACTTGTTCGATTTATAGAACATGTGATCGAACTGTTGCCAAACGATACGGCGGCCCACCGACAAATTTCCGCGGCGTGCCCTGGCCAGACGCCGAGATGCGACCCGCCTCGATGTCGGCAGATTTCGGATAGACCAGCGTGACCCTTTTTTGCAGACCCGTCGTATCGTCCCTGAAGGTAACTTCGGACTCCATCCCGACGATGCCGGCGAGCGGTG
>Ga0207711_10004998_pt1 | contig 11246 bp, 9 predicted proteins | sample KBSS34metaG_FD_184401 | JGI IMG/M metagenome (GOLD analysis project Ga0207711, IMG submission 184401) | Switchgrass rhizosphere microbial communities from Kellogg Biological Station, Michigan, USA - KBS S3-4 metaG (SPAdes) (version 2) | ecosystem: Host-associated > Plants > Roots > Rhizosphere >...
TCCGAACGGAATGGCCATGGAGTATTGGACTCCCAAGGGCGAAGGCACGGCTCTTGAGCTAAATTCCATCATGGAGCCGCTGGCCCCTTACAAGGACCAGATGCTGGTCTTTTCGGGCATCAAGGCAAGCTGGAATTACATCCACGCGGGCGCTTCCGGATCGTTTCTCACCGGCACGCCACGCGGCGGCAAAAACGAAATCGAAATCATCGCCGACGTCTCGATCGACCAGATGCTGGGTCAGCACTTCGCCAAGGAAACGCAGCTCGCGACGCTCGAGATCTGCATGGACCTGCCGGCCAATGCAGGCGCTTGCACTGGCAATCTGAGCTGCGCCTATCTCGACACCCTGTGTTGGAAGAGCCCGACCCAGCCGCTGCCGATGGACTGGAATCCTCGTACCGTTTTCGAAAAGCTTTTCGGCGATACCGGCAGCACGGATCGCGTCGCGCGAGCGAAGCGACTCCAGCAGCACAAGAGCATCCTGGACTCCGTCAACGGCAAGCTGGCGAGCCTCAAACAGGAGCTTGGTCCGCAGGACCAGGTCAAGATGAATGAATACACCGACGCCGTTCGCGACGTCGAGCGCCGCATCCAGATGGCGGAGCGGCAGAGCAACATCGAACTGCCCGCTTTCGACCAGCCTTTGGGCGCGCCGCCGGTGTTCGAGGATCACCTGGCGCTGATGATGGATTTGAAGGTTCTGGCGCTCCAGTCCGATCTCACGCGCGTGATTTCGTTCATGATCAGCAAGGAACAGAGCCCCCGGCCGTATCCGCAGATCGGCGTGCCGGAGGCGCATCATCCGCTCTCGCACCACAACAATATTCCTGAGCTGATCGAGAAGATGTCGAAGATCAACACCTATCACGCCAAGTTGTTCTCGCAATATCTGGCCAAGCTGAAGGCGACGCCGGATGGGGACGGCTCGCTGCTCGACCACATCACGATTCTGTACGGCGCGGGGATTTCCAATAGCAACGGCCACTCGGGCGACAACCTGCCGCAGATGCTGGTGGGCGGGGGATCGGGCAAGACCAAAGGCGGCCGCCATCTCAAGTACGCGAACAAGCCTTCGCAGGCCAATCTTCTGATGACGATCATGGACAAGATGGATTATCCGGTCGAGAAGGTAGGCGGCAGCAACGGCAAACTCCCCATCGACACGCTTCCCGAGGCTTAATCCAATGACTGCACTCCGGCGCTTGATTCCGTTTGTGCTTGCCGTGTCGCTATTTGGCGCCGAGGTCGGCCGGGTGCCGCTGGTGGACGCTGCCAGGCGCAGCGACAAAGAAACCCTCCGGTCGCTAATTCAGAAGAAGACCGACGTTAACGCCGCGGAACCCGATGGCACCACAGCGCTGCATTGGGCCGCCTATCGCGACGATCTTGAAAGCACGGACCTGCTGCTGAAAGCCGGCGCGAAGGCCAACGCGGCCAACGACCTGGGCGCGACGCCTCTCTGGAACGCCAGCCAAAACGGGAGCGTCGCGATCGTTAAGAGGCTGTTGGATGCCGGCGCGAATCCGAACCTGGCGCTGCTCGCGGGCGAGACGCCGGTGATGGTGGCCGCACGCGGTGGCTATCCGCAAGTCGTAGAACTACTGCTCACCAAAGGCGGAAATCCTAACGCGCACGGCGCGCGCGGGCAGACGGCGCTGATGTGGGCTGTCTCGCAGCAGCATCCCGACGTGGTCAAGGTGCTGATCGCGCATAATGTCGACCTCAAGGCTCGCTCGGATGTCTATAACGAAGTGATGGCGGTCCCGCCGCACGGTTATCTTCCCTATAACCTGACGATTCCGCATGGGGCCGAGACTGCGCTGATGTTTGCGGCGCGCGTGGGCGATCTCGAATCGGCGAAGTTGCTGGTCGCCGCGGGGGCGAACGTGAACGACACGGATGCATGGGGCGTCAGCGCCACAACTCTTGCCGAGCACTCGGGCTTCAGCGAGCTGGTTTTGTTTTTGCTCGATAAGGGCGCCGATCCTAATCTTGCGTCCAATGGATTTACCGCACTGCATGAAGCCATCATGCGCCGCGACGAAAAAGTCGTGGCCGCGCTGCTGGATCATCATGCGGATCCCAACTTTCCTCTAAAGACGTTGACCCCCACCCGCCGCTCGTCGGACGATTTCCATTTCGAGCCGCCGCTAGTGGGCGCCACGCCGTACTGGATGGCTGCCCGCTTCACCGAACCCAATGTGATGCGTCTTCTGGTCAAGGCGGGGGCCGATCCGAAGTTTGTGCATCATGCGGATTGGGTCGCCGAGCAAGGGTTCGGCGGAGTGCCGCGCAAAGAGAACGTGAATGCACTGATGGCTGCGGTCGGAATGCTTCGCGCGAATCCTTGGGTCGAAGTGGAGAAGTCCGACCGCGAAGCTCTAACGCTTGAAACTGTCAAGCTCGCCGTCGAGTTGGGCGCCGACTTGGATCTCGTCAACACCGATGGGCGCACTGCGCTGGATGCTGCCAAGGCCCTACGTTTTCAGTCGGTCGTCGATTTTCTGACCGCAAAAGGCGCCAAGCCGGGCGTGCCCGGAGCCAAGCCCGCCGATGGCCGCACCCGGGATGCTGGTCGCGGGGGGCGTGGTCAGGTTCCAGCGCCGGCACCGGAACCAAACCGATAACCACATCTGCTAACAGCGTCTGCGCCGTCTGTTCGTCTTGACAGTGCATTCGTTTTGTATAACACTACTCACTAATCTCCTCCCCCGGAGTCCTCAGCGGTGGAGTTCCCTGTAACTCTTCATAGCGGAAGCTCTGTCTTTTTTCTCCCCCTGTTGTCCGCAAGCGATTCGAAATGAATTCAGATTGGGTTGCATTGGTTGTACGTCCCCGCGCTGAACGCAGCGTGCAAAAACGGCTTGCCAACATTGGTTTAGAGACTTTTGTCGCGTGGCACGGAGTGCGGCGCAGGTGGGCCGATCGGGTGAAGGTTCTGCAGCAGAATCTGATTCCCGGTTATGTGTTCTGCCAATCGACGTTCGCGGAACGCCTTGCGGTGATGCATCAGACTGGCGTGGAACGAGTTGTGAGTTTTAATCGCACTCCGGCCCTGATTCCCGATGACGAAATCGCGGCCCTGCGGCGCGCAGTGCAATCCGAGTTGCCGCTGGGGCCGTGGCCGTTCCTGAAAGCCGGCCAGCGTGTGCGTATCGAAAAAGGTGTTCTCGCAGGGATAGAAGGAACATTGGCTCGCGAATCTTCGGGATGGCGCGTGGTGGTGAGTGTAGCCGCGCTGCAACGATCCATCGCGGTGGAAGTTGACAGGGACATGATCGATGGCAGTTACCAAGCCGCGAAATAAAGTTCTGATTTTTCGCCTGACGCAGGACGAATACCAGGCGCTGCAAACCGCATCCAGCGGGGCGCGCAGCCTTTCGGATTTCGCGCGGACGAAATTACTGCGATCGCTGGGCGAGCCGGCGCTGGACCAGCAGCTGCTGGAATTGAAGTCGACCGTACTGCGCATCGCGGAATTGCTGGAGAAGGAATCATGAGAAGTTTCATCATGTTCGCGGTTTCGCTGGCGGCATTCGCACAAGTGCGGCCGTCGCTGATGGAAGAAGTGGGGAATGCGAATCTTCCGGCGCTGAAACTCCATGCCGGTGATTTGGTGGCGGTTTCAGTTTACGATGCGCCCGAGCTGACGCGTACCGTCCGCCTCGATCCGGATGGCGTGATTCGTTTGCCTTTACTCGCGGAAGGCGTGAAGGCTGAAGGGCTGATGCCGCGGGAGCTCGAAATAGAACTCGCTAACGCGCTGAAGTCGGGCGAGATCCTGGTTGACCCGGTGGTGAAAATCACGGTGGTCGAATATCACAGCCGGCCGATTTCGGTGATGGGTGCGGTGCGCCGGCCGGTGACGTTTCAATCCGACGGATCGATGAGGCTCTTGGACGCGCTGGCGCGCGCCGAGGGATTGACCGACGATGCGGGGCCGGAAATCATTGTTACTCAGAACGATGTAGTGCACCACATCGCCGTCAAGCAATTGATTGACGGTGCAGATCCAGAGGTCAATTTGCGGCTCACGGGCAACGAAGAGGTGCGCGTGCCGGTGGCGGGCAAGATCTTTGTATTGGGCAACATCCGTAAACCGGGCGGTTTTCTGGTGCGGGACCCGGCCGACAAGACCGTCCTCAAAATGGTGGCTTTGAGCGAAGGTTTGATGCCTTTTTCGGAGAAAATTGCCTACATCGTACGGCGGCAAGAAGGTGAGAAGCCGCAGGAGATCCCGATCGAGCTGGCCAAGATCATGGAGCGCAAGAGTCCGGATGTGCCGCTGGAGGTCGGGGACATCCTCTACGTGCCGGATAACAAGTCGCGGCGGAACACGATGAACATTGTCGACCGCCTGGCAGGATTTGGATCGGCCACGGCGTCGGGACTGGTGATCTGGCATTAGGCGAGAAGTGAAGTCATGAAGCAATTAGAATCTAACCTTCCGGCAGTACAGCCCGCCACGCCGCTCATCGTGGATGCGGACTATGAATCCGCTCCGGCGCATGTGCCGCTGGCGCATTACCTGTGGATCCTGCGACGCCACGGATGGAAGATGCTGGGATTCGTCGCGCTGGTGGTGCTGTGCACGGTGGTGGTGTCGCTGCGACTGACGCCGATTTACGAATCGACCGCGACCATCGATATCGACCGCCGCATGCCCACCGGAGTGCTGGGTGAGGAGTCGACGCAATCGGTCAACAATGACGCCGATCAGTTTCTGGCGACGCAAGTGAAGCTGATTCAATCGGATTCCGTATTGCGCCCGGTTGTCGACAAGTTCAAGCTGCGCGAAGTGGAGCCGGACGCGCTGGAAGAGGCGGTGGATACGTCCGATACCAGCCGCGAGGCGCCGGTAGAGTTGAAACCTCTGCGGGTGACGCGTCCTCCGAATACCTATATCTTGCAAATCAGCTACCGGTCGCAGCACCGGCAACTGGCGGCGGATGTGGCCAATGCGATTGCGCAGAGCTATCTGGCGCATTCCTACGAGATCCGCTACAAGGCGACGGCGAGCCTGAGCGAGTTCATGGAGCGGCAACTGGAAGAGCTGAAGGCCAAGATGGAGAAATCCAGCGCGGCTCTGGCGCAGTTCGAGCGCGAGCTGAACCTGATTAATCCCGAAGAAAAGACCAGCATCCTCACGGCGCGGCTGCTGGAGCTGAACAGCGAGTATACGAAAGCTCAGGCGGATCGGGTGCGCAAGGAAGCCGCGTTCAATTCGGTGGATAGCGGATCGCTGGCGGCGGCGCAGGCGTCGAATCAGGGCGAGGCGCTGAAAAAGCTGAGCGAGGATCTGGGAGAAGCGCAGCAGAAATTCGCGGAAGGGAAGACGACCTACGGTGCGAATCATCCGGAGTACAAAAAGCTCCAGTCGCGCGTGACCGAACTCGAAGGGCAACTGGACGCGGCCCGGAAGAACGTGGGGCGTCGCGCGGAGGTGGAGTATTACGAGGCCGTGGATCGCGAATCGCAACTGGAAAACAAAGTAAAGGAGACCAAGGCAGAGTATGACAGCCTGAACGCGCGGTCCTTCGAATATCAGACGCTCAAGGGTGGGGCGGAGGGCGATAAGAAACTGTACGAGGAACTGGTTCGCAGGATCCGGGAGGCGGGGATCAACGCGAGCTTCCAGAACAGCTCGATTCGCGTGGCCGATCTGGCGCGTCCGGGGCTGCGGCCGGTGTTTCCGAAGATGTGGCTGAACGTGCTACTGGCGTTCCTGTTCGCGACGTTCTTCAGCGTGGGCGCGGCGGTGCTGAGCGACGTGCTGGATAACACGGTGCGCGATCCGGACCAAGTCTCGCGGCTGATGAACGCGGACGTGATCGGATCGCTGCCGGCGGTGAAGACGTGGCGGCGGCACTTGAGTCCCATTCAGGGTGTCCACGTTACGAATAGTGTGCACTTGAATGGAAGCGGGAATGGAAATGGCACGACCGCCCTCGCACGCGCGGGCTCCTCATATGAAAAAGGGGAAAGCGAACAGGCACTGAGCAATTACGAAGAGGCGATCCGGACGCTGCGCAACTCGATTCTGCTGACGGATTTCGACCGGCGGCTGCGGAGCGTGCTGCTGACCAGCGCGTCGCCCTCGGAAGGCAAGTCGACGGTGGCCGCGCACCTGGCGGCGACGCACGCGAGCCAGCATAAACGGACGCTGCTGATCGACGGCGATCTGCGCAGGCCGAGCGTGCACCGGCTGTACCAGGTGCCGAACAGCGTGGGGTTGTCGAACGTGCTGCTGGAGCAGATCTCGTGGCGCGACGCGGTGATTCGCATTGACGATCCCAAGGGTCTGGATGTGCTGCCGGCGGGGCCATCGACGCGGCGGGCGTCGGACCTGATCGGCATGGGATTGGCGGAGCTGGTGGAGGAAGCGGTGCGGGAGTACGATCTGGTGGTGCTGGACGCGCCTCCACTGCTGGGGTTTGCGGAGCCGCTGCAGATGGCGACGGCGGTGGACGGGGTGATCGTGGTGGCGCGGGCCGGGGAGACGAGCCGGAAGGCGCTGAGCTCGGTGATCACGACGCTGATGCGGCTGCGGGCGAATTTAGTGGGAGTGGTGTTGAATGAGGTCCACCGGGAAGTGAGCGCTGGGTATTACTACTACTATGGCCACTACAGCAAGTACTACCACGCGAAAAGCCAGCAAGGCTGACTCCGCGGCTCAGGCTGATAAATTACTGAAGCCGCTGAGCCGAGTGAGAAAGCAATGGACTAAGCTGGGCGAATCCGATCCATTTCGCGCAATTCTCTCGCGTCCCGGAGAAAAGGCTGGGTCCTGGGATCGGACTGCGTTTTTTGAAACCGGCGTCGCGGAGATTGAAGAAGTTCTTCGGGTAGCTCGACAGTTTGCGCCGATTCGTATCGCGTCTGCTATGGACTTCGGATGCGGAGTGGGCCGCTTGAGTCAAGCCCTCGCTCTGCATTTTGTACGGGTCATTGGAATTGATATCGCCGCGCCCATGATTGACGCGGCCGCTCAGCTCAACAAGTTTCCGGGCCGATGTGAATACGTGCACAATGTGACGGCCGATCTTGCAATGTTGGGAAATGCGTCCGTGGACTTTGTCTACTCCAATATCACGTTGCAACACATGGCTCCGCCGCTGGCGGAGAGGTACATTCGCGAATTCTTCCGCGTCGCTCGCCCCGGGGCACATGTGATTTTTCAGGTGCCCAGCCGCCCCCGTTCGGCTGCCTGGTATTGGGCCAAGAACGCAGCACCCATCGCACTATCGAACTTGCTGTGGCGAGTCCGAACTGGGAATCGTGAGGCAATGGAATCCTATTTCGTCGCGGAGAAGCGAGTGAAGGATCTCGTGGAACAATCGGGCGGGTCTGTTCGACTTGCAAAGTCCGACCGTAGTGGCCCTCCGGGATGGCAGAGCCGGAAGTATTTCTGCACACGAAACGGCGCTATCTAGGCATGGATTTCTTAATCTCCGATCAGGGTGAGGTTCTTGCCGCCAGCATCTTGATGATGCTGGCGATGATTGCCGCACTGGTGGCCTCTAAGAGACGGACTGGCATGCTCCTGACGCCAGTGACCGTCTTTTTTCTTTTTGCGTGCGCTCACGTTGTGTTCGGCCGCTATGCGGCCGCGGTCCTCACAGATCAGTACAGTTTCGTGAGTCGCGCCGCGCTTGGGCCATTCCTTGATCAGTCCTTTCTGGTCATCTCAACCGGGCTGACTTGTTGCCTTGTTGGTTTTACGCTGTTCCCGTGCGTCTCGTCGGGACGCGTCGCCGCGAAGCTGGCGCGGATTTCATGCAAAGGAGCGTTGGATCAGATCTGCGCCCGATCGCGCGTTATTATTCTCATCGCAATACCTTTGATCATCGTCGGCCTGCAGCAGCTTGGTGGAATTCCGCTGCTCAGTGATAATCCACGGCATGACCGGTACCTGCTGAACTTTACTCCGGAACATCGACTGGACACATTTTTAGTAAATCGAGGGCGCGAGATTGTAGTGTTTCCCGCGGCGGCCTTAGCGTTGGGCTGGTACTTCCGCAAGCGCCGCGTCATGGATGCGTTTTTTGTTCTTCTTGCGGCTGCGGGTTGCATGCTCACGGCGACGCGCGCGCCGCTTCTCATTTGCGTTTCCATTGTCATGACGGTGCTGGTTTGGAAGGGCCATTACAAAGCAGTTCTTTTGGCCGTAGCCGCCGTGTTCGCGGTGCTCATTGCTTCAGAAGTCGCGCTAGGAGGCGATTCGAACACAAGTACGGGTGAATGGACCACACTCCAAGGGATTGGCGCCGACCTGGCTGAGGTTCGCGACCTGGGATGGGTCCTTCTGAAGCAGGATGAGCCTTACTGGGGTCTGACTTTCATCGCTGGCCTAGTTCCAATTCCTTCGTTCGCCTCGGACTTTACGCAGACATATCACCTTCGAACTGTGACGCTGAACGCGATCGGGTTTCCATTGACGGCAGCGCATGGAGGCCTGCGGATTACGTATAGCGGTGAATGGTATCTGAATTTCGGCTGGCCTGGCGTAATTGTTGGCGGCTTGTTATACGGCTGGATGTGTTCCTGGTTCAGCGGCCTCTTCTATCGCTTGCGGACAGCGTCTAATTTGTATCCTGTCGGCGCATGCATCGTTGCGTGTGCCTGGGCAACCGTTTCCTTCATGGTCTACATGTCCGGAAGTGCTTCTGGCGGAACGCTGAAGACCTACGGCGCGGTTCTCATTGTTTTCCTGTTTAGACTTCGGCGGAGGAGCCGGATTGCCATGCAGGAGCCAGTATTGATATCGCGTGAGATGGCGAGCGCGCCCTCGATCAGATGAACGGATACTGCGTCAATGCGCGGTTTGTCACGCGGCCGTTTACGGGCGTGCAGCGTTATAGCTACGAAGTGAGCCTGCGTCTGCGGAACGCGACATTCATCGCGCCTCGCCCAGCTCTTAAGGAATATGGCGGACTTCAGGACCGCGTGATCGTCGCCGGGGGACGTCTGAACGGACATCCCTGGGAACAGATTGCGTTACCTTGGGCGATCCCGCAGCGCACGCCCCTGTTTTCGCCAGCTGGATGTGGACCAATGGCCCATACCAATCAAGTTCTGACGATCCATGATTTAGGGCCGCTGGACGCACCCGAGTCCTACAGCCGCGGATTCGCACTGTGGTATTCGCAGTTGGTGCCTGCCCTCGCAAGAAAGACGAGAAAGATCGTCACGGTTTCTGAGTATTGTCGCAGGCGCATCGTGGAATCTCTACGGGTCCCCGAGAGCAAAGTGATTGTGGCAGGCGAAGCAGCAAGCGCCTTTTTCTTTCGGCGCTCGGATGCGGAAATTCAGCGAGTCAAAGAACGCTTCCGGATCTCCGGCTCCTACTTTCTGGCCGTCGGCGCGATCTCGCCGCGCAAGAACTTGACTCGGCTACTGGAAGCATGGAGCAAGGTAATCCGGGACTTGGACGGAGCGAGTCTGGTCATCGTGGGCAAAGAGGGGCTGCGCTTCGCATCGTCTTCGATCTTGAAGACGCTGCCCTATGGTGTAATGCATTTGACCTCGGTCGACGATGACGAGCTAGCCTGTCTTTACAGCGGCGCCCGAGGATTGTTATATCCGTCCCTCTATGAAGGATTCGGCTTGCCCATCCTCGAAGCCATGGCCAGCGGATGTCCCGTGCTCACTTCCAACTGCACTGCCATGCCGGAAGTTGCCGGTAAGGCCGCTGTGCTCGTGGATCCGTTGAGCGTTGCTTGCATTGCTGATGGTATTCGTATGCTTGCCGACGAAGTCCGAGCTCGTGATCTGAGCCAACAGGGTTATAAGCGCAGCCAAGGATTCTCGTGGGAACGAACGGCGGAGATCGTTGAGAACGCCATCTTGAACTAAACTGCTGATGAAAATCCTTGAGTTGGTAGAGTCCGCAGCCGCAGGGGTCGGCCGCCACGTCGTGGATTTGACGGCTGGTCTAATCGCTCGTGGTCACCAGGTTCACCTTGTGTACTCCGAGGCCCGTTCAGATCGGACGTTCGCAGGGGACGTAGAGAGGCTGCAGGAACAGTCCGGCTTTCATTCCTTCCAGCTATCGATGCGTCAGTGGCCGAGTAAGAGCGACGTCCGCGTGATTCGCAATCTCCGACAGTATGTGCGTAGCGATGGGCCGTTTGACATGGTTCATTGCCACAGCACGAAAGCCGGATTGGTCGGTCGCCTGGCATTGCTGGGACACGACGTCAAGCGCCTGTATACGCCGCATGCACTCTTTACGATGCAGCTGGCGAATGTATCTATAACCAAGTGGGCCGTGGCCATTCTTGAAGCGAGCTTATCAAGGCTGTGTGATCGCATTATCGTGGTTTCCCGCGAGGAACACTCTCACGCATTAGAGATCGGGATTCCGGCCGCGAAGCTGTCGCTTATTCCTAACGGGATCTGTCTTGACCAGCCGCGACTCTCTGCGTCTGCTCGCACTGCGCTGCGACGGAAGTGGGGAGTTCGCGACACCGAAGTATGTATCGGATTCGTCGGCCGCCTGGCGAGCCAGAAATCCCCGCAGACGCTGCTGCGATCCGTCGCCGCCCTACTCCAGCGAACCGCCGCTCCGGTTCGGCTGGTCATGATCGGAGACGGACCGCTGGAGAGCTCCATGCGGCAGCTGGCTGCCGAACTCAGCATCGATGAGCGCATTACCTGGTTGGGCGCGTGCGACGCCCGCCCCTTGATGGGCGCTTTTGACGTGTTCGCGCTCAGCAGCGAATCCGAGGGCCATTCTATTGCCGTCCTGGAAGCGATGGCGCAGGGCCTCCCCGTTGTCGCCACTCGCGTAGGCGGGATTTCCGAGACGGTGCAGCACGGCGTGAACGGTTTCATCGCACCCATACGAGGCGTGCACGAGATTGCGGCCGCGCTGGAGACGCTGGTCCACGATCCAGCGTTGCGCGAGCGGATGGGGCAAGCGTCGCGGACGCTGTCCCAAAACTTTTCGCTGGACCGGATGGTGGATCAAACGGTCGCCTTGTACGAACAGGTGATCTCCGGCGGTAACGCCGCGATCGCGTCCGACTTGAAAGTGCCAGTCCTGCGCTGACGTGTCGATACTCCACCCGGACACACTTACCGTACATCGATCGCGGACGGCCGAGCTGCGTGCGGATGCGAGCATTGCTCGTCCACGCGCGTGCATCGCCATCCTTCTGCTGGCGGACCTCGCGGCGCTTTCGGTGGGAGCGGCCCTGAGCGTCCTGATCTGGCGCCAGATCGGCACTAACTTCAGCACC
>Ga0207711_10004999_pt1 | contig 11245 bp, 8 predicted proteins | sample KBSS34metaG_FD_184401 | JGI IMG/M metagenome (GOLD analysis project Ga0207711, IMG submission 184401) | Switchgrass rhizosphere microbial communities from Kellogg Biological Station, Michigan, USA - KBS S3-4 metaG (SPAdes) (version 2) | ecosystem: Host-associated > Plants > Roots > Rhizosphere >...
TCATCATCGCGCCGGTGGTCGCGTTCTATCTGTTGCTCGACTGGGATCGCGTGCTGGTTACGGTCGACGGCTGGATTCCGCTGCAGCACCGCAGCACCGTGCGCGGGCTTGCCCGCGAGATCGACAACGCCATCGCCGGATTCGTGCGCGGGCAGGCGGTGATCTGCCTGATCCTGGCGGTGTTCTATGCCCTCGGCCTGACGCTGGCTGGATTGAACTTCGGCTTCCTGATCGGGCTGATGACGGGTCTTTTGAGCTTCATCCCGTTCGTCGGGGCGCTGACCGGTTTCCTCGTGGCCGCCGTCGTCGCCATCGCGCAATTCTGGCCGAGTTGGACGCCGATCCTCATGGTGGTCGGCGTCTTTCTGATCGGTCAGGTGCTGGAGGGTTACGTGCTGTCGCCGAAGCTCGTCGGCCCCAAGGTTGGCCTGCACCCGGTCTGGATGATGTTTGCCTTGCTCGCGGCGGCCTACTTGTTCGGCTTCGTCGGGCTTTTGGTGGCCATCCCGCTCGCGGCCACGGTCGGCGTGCTGCTTCGCTTTGCGCTTCGCAAATATCTCGAAAGCCCGATCTACACCGGACGCGATCTGGAGCCGCGCTGACTCATGGCGGGCCCTGGCGCCATGGTGAACAGCGGGCTGAGGGGCGAGCCGACGCAATTGGCGCTGGCGCTTGACCATGCCGAGAGTCTGGCGCGCGAGGATTTTCTCGCCGGACCGTCGAACGGCGCAGCGCTCGGCCTGATCGAGAGCTGGCCGGACTGGCCATCACGCACCATTCTGCTGCGCGGGCCCGAGGGCTCGGGCAAAAGCCATCTCGCGGCGATCTGGGCGCGGGAATCCGGCGCGCGAACATTGTCGCCGCGTGCGCTGGACGGCGGTGAGGTACCGGTCGCGCTCGCCACCGGTGCCCTGGTGCTGGAAAATCTCGCCGAGGGCCGCTTCGACGAAGCAGCGCTGTTTCATCTGCTCAATCTTGCGCGGGAGGAGCGCGCCTACGTGCTGATCACGGCCCGTACCGCGCCGGCCACTTGGCGTATCGAGGTCGCCGATCTCGCCTCGCGGCTTCGGGCGCTGCCGGTGGTGGCGCTGACCGCGCCGGACGACACGCTGTTCCGTGCGGTCCTGGTCAAGCTGTTCTCCGACCGCCAGCTCGCGGTCGACGAAAGCCTGGTGTCCTTTCTCACCACCCGGATCGAGCGTTCGTTCGCGGCGGCACGGACGGCCGTGGCCCGGCTCGACCGCGAGGCGCTTCGGCTGCACCGGCCGGTGACCCGGGCGCTGGCCGGGGAACTATTTCGGGAGCCTTGACGTCTTCCCCGCGCGGCGGTCATGTCATTTCGGCGTCACGAATGGCGGCCATCATGGGCCGTCATATATCTGTCATGGACGTCATGGCCGACCGAGCGCAAGCCGTTGTTTTAAAGGAAGAATCTCCGCAGCTCGTGGAAACGGGGAAGGCTGTCGCCGAACCTGGTTCCAACCTGGCTGCCAGCCCGGAGCGATTCATCAACCGCGAGCTGTCCTGGCTGCATTTCAATCGCCGCGTGCTGGAAGAGGCCGAAAATCCGCAGCATCCGCTGTTCGAGAAGGTCCGGTTCCTTTCGATCTCGGCCAACAACCTCGATGAATTCTTCATGGTGCGGGTCGCCGGCCTCAAGGGTCAGGTGCGGGCCGGCATCGCCGACAAGAGTCCGGACGGGCTGACCCCGAGCGAACAGCTTGTTCGCATCGGCGAAGCGGTTTCCAGCCTTGCCAGCGATCAGCAGGCGCGATGGCGGGAGCTTCGCGAGGAGCTCACGGCGGCCAACATCCTGCTGGTGGATGCCGACAGCCTGAAGAAGGCTGATCGCGTCTGGCTTGAGGACTACTTCCTGCAATACATCTTCCCGGTTCTGACGCCGCTTGCGATCGATCCGGCGCATCCGTTTCCGTTCATCCCCAATCTCGGCTTCTCGATCACATTCCAGCTGGCGCGCACCAGCGACGGCCGGGCAATGAACGCGCTCATCCGCGTGCCGCAGAAGATCGAGCGCTTCATCCGCATTCCGACCGCCGATAGTGGCACCGTGCGTATGATGACCTTGGAGCAGGCGACCGGTTTGTTCATTCCGAAACTGTTCCCGGGCTACGCGGTCAAGGGCCAGGGCGCGTTCCGCATCGTCCGCGATTCCGACGTCGAAGTGGAAGAAGAGGCGGAAGATCTGGTGCGGCTGTTCGAAAGCGCGCTCAAGCGTCGCCGCCGCGGCTCCGCCATTCGCCTCGAAATGGAGGCGGCAATGCCGGCCGAACTTCGCCGCTTCGTGCAGCGCGCGCTTGCGGTCGCCGATGACGAGGTGTTCCTGGTCGATGGCATGCTGGCGCTGGGCGAGCTGTCGCAACTGCTCTCGATCGATCGGCCGGATCTTGAGTTCGTGCCGTACAACCCGCGCTTTCCGGAGCGCATCCGCGATCATGCTGGCGACTGCTTTGCCGCGATCCGCCAGAAGGACCTGATCGTCCATCACCCTTACGAGTCGTTCGACGCCGTGGTGCAGTTCCTGCAGCAGGCGGCGCGCGATCCCGACGTCATCGCCATCAAGCAGACGCTCTACCGCACCTCCAAGGACAGCCAGATCGTTCGCGCATTGGTCGAGGCGGCCGAAGCCGGCAAGTCGGTGACGGCGGTGGTGGAGCTGAAGGCGCGCTTCGACGAAGAGGCCAACATCCGCTGGGCGCGCGACCTGGAACGCGCCGGCGCCCAGGTGGTCTATGGCTTCTTCGAGCTCAAGACCCACTCCAAACTGTCGCAGGTGGTGCGCCGCGAGGGCGGGGCGCTTGTCTCCTACGTTCACGTCGGCACCGGCAACTATCATCCGGTGACGGCGCGTATTTACACCGACCTGTCATTCTTCACGTCGGATCCGGTTATCGCCCGCGACGTCGGCCGCATTTTCAATTTCGTCACTGGCTACGCCGAGCCTGCCGAGCTCGAGAAGATGGCGGTGTCGCCGGTCAACCTCCGCCAGCGCATCTGTGAACACATCGCGGAAGAAATAGCGCATGCCAAGGCCGGGCGGCCCGCCGCGATCTGGATGAAGGACAATGCGCTGGTCGATCCGGAGATCATCGACCGGCTCTACGACGCGTCGCGCGCTGGTGTGGCCGTCGATCTGGTCGTGCGTGGCATCTGCTGCCTGCGACCCGGCTTGCCGGGACTGTCGGAGAATATCCGGGTCAAGTCGATTATCGGGCGCTTCCTGGAGCACAGCCGCGTCTATTGCTTCGGCTCGGGCCACGGCCTGCCGCATCCGAAAGCAGCGGTCTATATCTCCTCGGCCGACATGATGCCGCGCAATCTCGACCGCCGGGTCGAGGCATTGTGCCCGATCCTCAATCCAACTGTGCATGAGCAGGTTCTCGACCAGATTATGGTTGCAAACTTCAAGGACAATGAGCAGAGCTGGCAGTTGTTGCCCGACGGGTCATCCAAGCGAATCAAGGCGGCTGCGGGCGAGGAACCCTTCAACGCGCACAAGTACTTCATGACCAACCCAAGCCTTTCCGGTCGCGGCAAGTCGCTCAAGGAATCGTCGCCCCGCAACCTCAGCCGGCGGGCCGAGCGTGCTTGAAAAGCTGACCCCCGCCACGGCCGTGGCGCAGGGCCGGCTCGACTATGGGCCGCCGGTCGCGGTGATCGACATCGGCTCGAACTCGGTGCGCCTCGTGGTCTACGAGGGCGTGACCCGAAGCCCAACTCCGCTGTTCAACGAAAAGACACTGGCCGGCCTCGGCCGCGAGGTGCAGACCAAGGGCCTGCTGCCGTCCGACGCGATCGAGAAGGCGCACGAGGCGCTCAAGCGCTTCCGTGCGCTGTGCGATACCATGCAGGTGCAGCGGTTGTGGGTGCTGGCGACCGCGGCGTGCCGTGATGCGCGAAACGGCAAGGATTTCATCGCCGCTGCCGAGCAGATCTGCCGCACCAAGATCGACGTGATTTCCGGCCAGCGCGAGGCCGAGCTGACCGCGCTCGGCGTAGTCTCCGGCTTCCATCGCCCCGACGGTATCGTCGGCGATCTCGGCGGCGGCTCGCTCGAACTGGTCGATGTCCACGGCAGCCGGATCAAGCCCGGCACCACGGTGCCGCTCGGTGGCTTGGCGTTGCAGGACCGCTCCGGCCGCTCGATGAAGAAGGCCGAGAAGATCGTCAAGGATGCGTTCGACGAGCTCAAGCTTTTGCGCGGCGGTGAGGGCCGGACGTTCTACGCGGTCGGCGGCACCTGGCGGGCGCTCGCTCAACTGCACATGGCGCAGATGGGCTATCCGCTGCACGTCATGCATGGCTACGTCATCCGCGCCAAGGAGGCGCTGGAGTTCTCCCGCTTGGTGCGACGGGTCCATCCGGACACGCTATCGCAGATCGAGGTGGTGAACTCCGCCCGCCGCGCGTTGCTGCCCTATGCGGCGCTGGTGCTGGAACACATCGTGCGCGAAGCGGAGCCGCGTGAAGTGGTGTTCTCGGCGCTCGGGGTGCGCGAGGGCCTGCTCTATTCGCTGCTCGATGCCGAGGAGCGCAAGAAGGACGCGCTGCTTGCCGCGGCGCGTGAACTGAACCTGTTGCGCTCCCGCTCGCCGCAACACGGCGAGGAACTGATCGACTGGACCGACGCCTTCATGGCGACCTCCGGCATCGATGAGAACTCCGAGGAGAAGCGGCTCCGTCACGCCGCTTGCCTCGTGGCCGACATCGGCTGGCGCGCGCATCCCGACTACCGCGGCGAGCAGTCGCTAAGCATCATCGCGCACGCGGCCTTCGTCGGCATCGACCATCCGGGCCGCGCCTACATTGCGCTGTCGATTTTCTTCCGCCACGTCGGCCTTCTGCACGACGAGGAGCTGTCGCCGCGCATCCGCGAACTGGCCTCGACCCGAACGCTCGATCGTGCCCGCGTGCTCGGCGCTGCGCTGCGCGTGGCCTACATGGTTTCGGCGTCGCAGCCGGGCGTGCTGCCGCGCACGCCGCTCAAGGTCGAGCGGCACCGCTTGGTGCTGCGACTCGAGGGCGACACTGCAGCGCTTGCCGGCGACCGCGTCTCCTCGCGGCTCAAGCAGCTGGCGCGCCTCGTTGGCCGTGAGCCGGTGGTGATGACCTGACATCGCGAGCGGAGAGAAATGGCTAACGAAGACAAGCTTATTGTCGGCGTCTGGAAGCTCGTCTCGGTGATGTACGAGGACCAGGACACCAAGGCGATGACGCCGATCATGGGCGAGCATCCGCGCGGCTATCAGATTGCCACGCCCGACGGCCGCTGGCTGGCGCTGGCAACACCATCGGGTCGCACCGCGCCGACGACCGACGAGGAGCGCGCGCAGGCGTTCCGCACCATGATTGGTTACTCCGGCCGTTACCGCGTCGAGGGCACCACCATCACCACCAAGGTCGATGTGGCCTGGAACGAATCATGGGTGGGCGGCGAGCAGATCCGGCACATCCGATTCGCTGACGACAAGCTGTTCATCGAGAGTCCGCCGATGCCGCATCCCAACATGTACGGCAAGACCGTGCGGGTGATCGTGGTGTGGCAACGCGACGGTTCGTTCCGCGTCTGAATTCGTTCCCAGCCGAAAACCGCAAGCCTGTCGCGTTCCAGCGGAACGCCGGACGCACGACCGCGTTGCACCTCTGAATGAACCTTCAGGGTTCGGCCGAGAACACAACGAGGGAGGCGGAAAATGCCTTCGGCAAGTCGATTTTCATCGCTGCGCCACACGGTGCGGAACCATCCCGTGGTGGTCGCATCGAGCGCCGCCAGTGTTGGCGTTTTGTTGGGCGCATTTGTCGCAGTCCAACTGCTGGCGACGCCACAGCCCCGCGTCGACAGCGCGGCGACGCCGCAGGCGGCCGTCGCCTCTAAAATGGAAGTGAAGCCCGCAGAAGCGAAACCCGCCCCGGAGACCACGGGCTCCGCACCCGCGAGCGACCGCACCGCCTCAGTGGATTGCGAGCGGGAAACCTGGCCCCATCTCTCGCGCCCCTGCATGGAGGAAATGCAGAGCAAGCATCGCACCCGCGTGATCTCAACGGATAAGCTCGACAAATCGACCATCGCTGCCATCGAAGCGACATCGCCGACGCGGCCTGAATCGAAACCGGTGGCTCCAGCCGTTGCTGACGCCAAGCCTGTTTCGCCGTCGCCGTCGCTGTCGCCTGTCGGTCTAGCAGCCGCCCCCTCGGCGGTGTTTGCCGCCCCGGACCCGTCACCCACAGCCCTCACAAGCACCGCGTCGCAACCCGCCGCCGACACCGAGGCAAAGAAGGAAAAGCGCGTCGCCACGAAATCGAAGCGGAAGCCTAAAGCTCCGGCGATACAGGAATCCGATGACGACGATACGTCCGTCGCCAGCAATGCGTCCGACGATCGCGTCTCCGATGAGCGGACCCGCCGGCGCGATGACCGATCCGACCGGCGTATCGATCGCCGCCGCATCGTCGAGCGCTGGACCGAGCGGGAATATGACGTGCCGGCTTCAAATGGCGATGGCCGTCGCCGCGTGACCGTGATCCAGCGCGGCGGCGGCGGGTTATTTGAGAGCCTGTTCGGAAACTAATCCCGGTCAAACGTGACGACGCGGCTGCGCTCGATCGCAAGCCCCAAGCGGCCGTGCTTGAGGTCCAGGGCCCGCTCGCCGAACAGTTCGCGCCGCCAGCCTTTGAGTGCCGGCACATCGGCCTCGTCGCTGGCGGCGATGCGGTCGAGATCGTCGACCGTGGCGATCACCTTGGCAGCGACGCCATGTCGCTCCGAAGTCATGCGCAGGAGCACCTTGAGCAACTCGACGGTGGCCGCTCCATTCGGCGCCGCCTTTTGGCGCTCGATCACCGGCAGTGTCCTCGGATCGCGGGCGAGCCCCTTCTGCACCGCTTCGAGGATGCCTTCGCCCCATTTCGAGCGTTCGAAGCCCTTGGGCAGCGAGCGCAGCGCCGCCAGCCGTTCCGGCGTGGTTGGCGCCTGTGTCGCGATATCGCCGATGGTGTCGTCCTTGAGCACCCGCGAGCGTGGGACGTCCCGGGTCTGCGCCTCGCGCTCGCGCCAGGCCGCGACCTCGATCAGGACGGCCAATTCCTTGGGCTTGCGCACGCGCGTTTTAAGCCGCATCCAGGCGCGGTTGGGCTCAGCCCGGTAGGTGTCGGGCGAGGTGAGAACCTCCATCTCGTCGTCCATCCAGTCGGTGCGGCCGCGCCGCCCCAGGTCGGCAACCAGCGCCGCATAGACGTCGCGCAGATGGGTGACGTCGGATATGGCGTAGGTGACCTGGGCCGTCGACAGCGGCCGCCGTGTCCAGTCGGTGAAGCGGTTCGATTTGTCGAGCGTGTCGCCGGTGATGCGCTGCACCAGCTGGTCATAAGAAATCGAATCGCCGTGGCCCAGCACCATGGCCGCAACCTGGGTGTCGAAGATCGGATGCGGGATAATGTTGGCGCGGTGCCAGACGATTTCGATGTCCTGCCGGGCGGCATGGAACACCTTGAGCACCTTCTCGTTCGCCATCAACTCGAAGAACGGCTTGAGGTCGATGCCCGGCGCCAATGCGTCGATCACCACGGCCTCGTCGCTCGAGGCCAACTGTGCCACGCAGAGGAGCGGGTAGTAGGTGGTCTCGCGGAGGAACTCGGTGTCAATGGTGACGAAGGGGTGGTCCGCCAGTCGCTCGCAGGTGGAGGCCAGTTCTTCGGTCGTGGTGATCAAATCCATGCCGGGCTTACATAGCGGACTTAAAATGGCTGCGCCAAGGCTGATATCGCCGGGATTCACCGGCCCCGCACCGGCGGCATGAAGATAAACGGCCAGGGCGAGGGGAAGGGGCCGACCGGCACGTCGATCAGCGTCGGCCCGTCGCGGCGGCTGAAGGCCCGCCGCAGCGCCGCGCGAAGTTCCTCCGGCGAACGGGCCCGTTCGCCGGAGGCGCCAAAACTCTCGGCGAACTTTACGAAATCCGGATTGGCGAGGTCGCTGGCGATCAGCCGGTTGCCGTATTTTTCCTGCTGGATGCGGCGAACGTTGCCGAAGGCGCCGTCGTTGAACACGATGGTCGTCAGCGGGATACGATGGCGGACCGCGGTCGCCATTTCGTTGGCGGTGAACATGAAGCCGCCGTCGCCCGAGATCGACACCACGGGCACGTTGCGGCGGGCATCCTGGGCGCCAAGCGCGGTGGCAAAGCCCCAGCCGAGATTGTCCTGGTAGCCCGGCGACAGGAACGTGCGCGGCCTGGTGACGGGGAAGGCGAGGCGGGCGGCGAAGCCCATCTGCGTGACCTCGTCGACCATGATGCCGTCCTCCGGCAACTCGGCGCGGATCGCATCGAGGAACGCAATCTGAGGTCCAATCGTGTCGCCGAGGCGTTTCCGCCAGGCTGCCTGGCGGCTTTCCATTTCGGGTTTGCGCGAGGCGCGCTTGGCGTTGTGTGCCGACAGCACTTCGAGCAGGCGCTTGAGGATCGGCTTGGCGTCGCCGATCAGCGCCGCGGCCGGCTTATGCAGGCGGCCGGGCTCGTCGGCATCGGCGTCGACCCGGACGATCTTGACGTTCTTGTCGACGCCCCACTGGCGAAACTGGATCAGCATGCGGGAGCCGACGCCGAGCACCACGTCGGCCTCACCCCAGAGATCGCGGCCGAGCGGCAAGGTGACGCTGAACGGGTCGCGGCCGTCGAGCACGCCGCGGCCGCGTCGATAGCCAAGCACCGGCGCCTGCAGCATGGCGGACAGAGCGGTGACTTCTTCGGAGGCGCCTTGCGCGCCGCCGCCGCAGACGATCATCGGGTTTTTGGCGGCGCCCAGAAGCTTGGCGGCCTTGCGGATCGCAGTTTCGTCGAGCTTCGGCGCACGAATTGGCCTTGGCGCCTGCGGCGTTACTGAGCCCGACTTGCCCCAGACGTCGATCGCGCATTGCAGTGAGGCCGGCCCGGGCCGGCCTGTCGCCATCGCCTGCACCGCCGCGGCGACCAGACGCGGCACCTGCTCGGGCTTCCGGATCAATGCCGAATGATCCACCAGGCGGTTGATGATACCGGCCTGGTCGCGGATTTCATGCAGATGGCCGAGGTGCCGGCCGATGTCCGCGTCAGGGATTTCGCCGATCAGAGCCAGCACCGGCGCGTTCATCGAATAGGCGGTGAGGAGGGCTGCCGCGGAGTTCAGCAGTCCCGGTCCCGGCACCACGGCGTAAGCGGAGGGTTTGCCTGTCGCCAGCGCCGCGCCCAGCGCCATATAGGCCGCGCCCTGTTCGTGCCGGGTGTGGACGGTCCGCATCCGGTCATGGTCGCGGTCTTGGGCCTTGAACAGGGCCGCGAACAGCTCGTCGTTCTGCACCCCCGGCAGCGCATAGATCGTGTCGATGCCGTGGGCCAGCATCGCGTCGACGGTCGCCTCGGCGGTGGTCCTGGTCAGGGCCTTCGGCGCGGCCGCCGTTTTCTTGCTGGCCACGGCTGCTTACCTGTCCGGCAATGAGTTGAGCACGATCATCGCCTTCAGCAATTCGTCGAGCGGGGCCCTGCCGAAGCTCTTCTCCAAGATCGCGTTGATTTTGCCGGTGCGATAGAGCTGCGCCAGCGTTCGGTCGACCAACAGCCGGAACGCGCCGTCGTCGCGCGGTAGCGCCAGGGCGTAAGTCTCGTAGCTGAAATACTGCCTGCTCAATTCGAATCCGGGCCGTCCGCCCTCCCGCAAGATCGCGGCGATGATGCCGCGATCGGCGAAATAGATATCGAGCTTGTCGTCCCAGAGCAGGTCGAGCCCGGCTCCGTGCTCGCGAACCGTTACGATGCTCGCCCTGACGTTCAATTCGCCGAGCGAGGCGCGCAACGTTTGTTCGGTGGTGGTGCCCTCAAGAACACCGATCCGTTTGCCGGCAAAATCCTCGAACCGGCCGATCGGCTTTCCCGAGCGGAAAATGACACCCGCGCCGTCGAAGTATGTCGGCAGCGAAAAATCGACGATTTCCCGCCGGGGCATCGTGACCGAACTTGGATCGCAAAGGATGTCCACGCGTCCATCGCGAACGGCTTCGAAGCGCTGGACAGCGGCCACTCGGACAAACTGGGGATTGATGTCAGGGCCGAGTGCCCGCGCGATCTCGAGGCAGAGGTCCACCAGATAGCCTGCCGGCTGGCCCTGCTCGTTTTGATACGAATAGGGCTTGGCATCGGCGCGATACCCGATCCGGAAGGTGCCCGAGCTACGGATGCGTTCGAGGGTGGCGGCCGCGGCGGCCTGCGAGGTCAGCGCCAGGACCGTGGCCAGAATGAAAAATCGTCGCATTTCAAACCTCGCTTAGCGGTGCGCTCGGCCAGTCTTAAATCAATCCGAAAGGCCTGCAATGGCACTGCTAGACCGCCAGAGGCGCCGGGTGCGGCGCAGGGCGGCTGCCTTGACAAAAAGCGGCCTTCCTGTGCTTGGTCCGCCGCCTCCACGAGGCATTTCATTCGATTCTGACCGGGTTTTCAGGCATGCACCGCTATCGCTCCCACACCTGCGGCGCGCTCCGCGACAGTGACATCGGCAAGGACGTCCGGCTGTCCGGCTGGTGCCATCGCATCCGCGACCACGGTGGCCTGCTGTTCATCGATCTGCGCGACCATTACGGCCTGACCCAGGTGGTGGCCGATCCTGACAGCCCGGCGTTCAAGGTCGCCGAGACGCTGCGCGCCGAGTGGGTGGCGCGGATCGATGGCAAGGTCCGCCGCCGGCCCGAGGGCACGGACAATCCCGAACTGCCGACCGGGCGGGTCGAGGTTTACATTACCGAGATCGAAGTCCTGGGGCCGGCCGGCGAACTGCCGATGCCGGTGTTCGGCGATCAGGAATATCCTGAAGAAACAAGGCTTAAGTATCGTTTCCTCGACCTTCGTCGCGACAAGCTCCACCAGAACATCATGACCCGCGGCGCGGTGATCGATTCGATTCGCCGCCGCATGAAGGAGCAGGGCTTCTTCGAATTCCAGACGCCGATCCTGACCGCGTCGTCGCCTGAAGGCGCGCGCGACTACCTCGTGCCGTCGCGCATCCATCCAGGCAAGTTCTACGCGCTGCCGCAGGCGCCGCAGCAGTTCAAGCAGCTCATCATGGTGTCGGGTTTCGATCGCTATTTCCAGATCGCGCCCTGCTTCCGCGACGAGGACGCCCGCGCCGACCGCTCGCCTGGCGAGTTCTACCAGCTCGATCTGGAGATGAGTTTCGTCACCCAGCAGGACGTGTTCGACGCGGT